>Ga0055584_100001671_pt1 | contig 21704 bp, 21 predicted proteins | sample OSDHelmetaG_FD_58716 | JGI IMG/M metagenome (GOLD analysis project Ga0055584, IMG submission 58716) | Pelagic marine sediment microbial communities from the LTER site Helgoland, North Sea, for post-phytoplankton bloom and carbon turnover... | ecosystem: Environmental > Aquatic > Marine >...
TTTAATAACTTGTAAATTTTTCTAAAGTTGCCTTACGCTTCCACCTGAGCTCTTTTTCTTTTTCAAGGATTCAGGATTCCCTTTGTATTTAATACTCCCACCGCTACTTGCTTTAGCATTAAGACCATCTTTTGCCCACACTCTTATACTTGCTCCAGAACTAGCAGAAGCTTCTACATTACCAGCTTCTAAATCGGCGCCTTTAATTCTAGCACCTGAACTTACATTTGCATCAAAAGTGCCGCATTCGCCCGAAAGCGAAATAGTCGAACCCGATGAAGCATCAGCCTCAATATCAGTGCCATCAACATCTAGATTTATTGATGCACCACTTGAAGCATCTAGTTCTATATCATCATTGGAAATAGTATTATCTGAGGTAACATTAGCACCAGAACTTGCTGAAATCTGTTCAAGATTTTTATAAGTTAGCCTTACATCGACTTTTCTTTTGCGATTTTTCCACCAGTTTGATCCCCATTTATTTCCCTTCACTTTTACTGTCAATTTTCCACCATCTACTTTAGTTATTATTTCATCGAGTTCAATATTATCGACATCTATTTCTGCCTCGTTTGAACTACCTTGAACCAGAACAAGATTTATTCCAGTTGCAACTGAGACCGAAGAAAAATTATTTAAATTACGAACTTCGTGATCCTTAGCTTCCAGAATATATAAACTGCTGGAAAGCAATAAAGTGATGATAACATTTAAAATTGTGGCCTTTTTCATTTTGTTTTAAATTTAGTAAGAGAAGCCGCCTTTATGACGGTGGCGACTTTCTCATGTGACGTATTATAATAGTTCCATTTTTAGGTTCGAGTGAGATTTTAAATTTTTCTAACACTGCCTCCTGTACCTTTCTTTTTTCTTACATCTGGATCACCTTTGTATCTGACTTCTCCTCCCGTATTGGCTTTAGCAAACAAACTCTCGGTAGCCCATACTTGGATTTCTGACCCTGTGCTGGCTTTTGCCTCTACAGTAGCTGCTTCTAGGCCTGAACTTTTGATGCCTGCACCTGTGCTTACACTTGCCTCTAGAGCATTGCACTCTCCTGTTAACTTGATAAATGCACCAGTAGAAGCACTGGCTTCTACTTGGTTACCTTCAATATCTAATTCCATACTTGCTCCACTTGATGCATGAAGATCAAGGTATTCATTTGTTAATGTATGACTGGAATTTAGTGATGCTCCAGAACTTGCTGATACTTGTTTTAGGTCTGTATATGTCAGAGTTACATCAATTTTGACTTTCCTCTTTTTGTTAAAATTTATATTCCAGCCTTTTACTTTTACTATAAGTTTATTCCCATCTATTTTGGTAAGGACATCATCCAGATCAATATTAGTAGCTTCAATCTCTGCTGAATTTTTATCTCCAGGAACTAGGACAAGATTTATTCCGGTGGCCACTGAAAGTTTAGAAAATTCTTCCAGATTTCTGACCTCTGTCTCTAATGTAGGAAAAGCCCATGTTACTGACGAAAGGATTATAAAGAGGAAAAGATTTAGGAATGTCACCTTTTTCATTTTTTGACGTATTTTTTATTAATGAGTTATCTAAAAAATGAAAAGTTGCATGGAGTATCAATTAATATCTACAAATGACCTCATATTATTGATCTAGGGCTTACTCTATAGCACAGAAGAGAGTTCTTTCACATAAGTATCAAGATGTTCTTGTTTTAACTTTAATCGGTATTGCATCACCCATCTTGGGTGAGGGAGAGGTACTATTTTTTTGAAAAATTGATGTTCTTTATTGAGCTCATTCATAAATTTTAGATTTTTCCCTTTACCCATGCAAAAGGCAACATCATCTAAACAACCGAATTCTTTTTGACTTTGAATATTGTCTATTATGTGTGACTTTACCTTTTGATATAAGATAGTATCATCGTAATAATTATAATTTTTTCCATCTTTTGTAAAGCCCAAAGGACAAATGGAGGTAATGTAGAAATTTGAATAAAATTCCTTTGGACCTCCTAATTCATTGATGAAGTCATAAACAAAAATTGCTGATAGTTCATTTTTCTTTTTGAAATTATTTGTAATACCACAGATGCTTTGAATGATCAATGGGTCTGTAAATGGTACACCAGTTACACCAGCTCCAAATCTGCCTGGGTTGATGCCAAAAAGAAAGTGACGTGAGTAAGAGTCGTCAAAATACTTGAAGTAAAAATCTGAAAATACATTTTGTACTAAAGGATCATCAAAAGGGTAAATCAATTGAACATTTAGAGGAAGCTTCCAATCTGATGATAGATTAAAATGATAGTCTACAACCTTTTGACCAAATGTAGAATGATTTGCCACGATATAATGTTTTTCTAAAAAATGAGAATTTTCTGAAGGAATACCTTTAACTCGAAATATAGAGATTGTGTTTTACTTAAAAATAAATGGGCAGCCTTATCTGCTTAAGTCTTCTATATCTTTCTATTCTGATGTATGAATAGCATTTTCTCACAATTTTTTTTTGGATCATAGGATATGCCACACTGGTTGCACAATTGGTATGATTTTATCGGTAGAATTGAAAATTGAAATTGTATTTAAGATTAGACAATACATATCACATGTATACTCGGTTATTTTAATCATCTGCATAATATACTAATACAAATGCAGTCGTTTGAAAACTCAAAGAGCAGAGGAATATTAGTCTTTTGTGAAATGTTTGGCTATTATATTTTATTGCGTTCGAAAATATTCATTCTTTATTACACAGAATGTTCAATATGGAAAATCTAGATTGACAGAATTCGTATTACATTGAAATCATTGACTTGGAAACAATAACTTCATAATGGATCTTTATCTAGGATAAATGCGTTAAATAGATGTGAACTAAGGTTTATAGAATGAAAGGAATACTACTAACCCTAATTTTCTCTGCACTGTTGGGCTATCAAAATAGACTTCAAACCACTATTATTTTGATCAATGGTGAAGCAAACCTTGTAGTACTAGATGATTTGGCATTTATTGTAGAAGTTTTACAACCTGTGCCCTACTATTTTAATTCAGGACTTAGCCATGAGGAAATAGTAAAAGGATTGATAGAACAAAAAGAAAGTAATAATAAAAACTTTTATGCCAAAAATGAGGACAGATTTGTTCCGTTAGCAGAAGTAGATGTATTAGATAATGCTGAATTTATAAGATTCTTACCATCAAAAGCTTTACTCAATAGAGTAGCAGTTTCTAGAATCCGACATATTGCTGAGGATTATCAAAGTGGTGGAATTGAAGAAATAAACTTATCCATCATTTATAAAAATACCTCAGTATCAGAATTGCTTACTGATAATAGACTCAATTCTGTGAGTGATCTATTGATAGCATTTGGTGTGGATCATGTGGCAATCAAAATGCAAAAGAAAATGAGAAATCAATACGATAACAACCCATTTGTACGGGTAGCTTATAAGAAGAAAGTGAGGTGATTTTTAATAAATTATTCATTGCGGGATACTTATAGTAAAGTAGATTTAATTGCTTTATATCTTGTAGAATTGAATATCTTGCCTATTTAGTCCTAAACATTAGAACCTGAGATAAGATGCCTGAATTTTGTCATCTCCATTGCCATACCCATTTTTCCCTGCTTGATGGTGCTTCGCATCTCGGACCTCTAATGGATAAGGCTAAAGCGGATGGTCAGAAGGGACTCGCTATGACCGATCATGGAAATATGTTTGGTGCTTTCAAGTTTGTTTCAGAAGCTAAAAAACGTGATCTCAAGGCCATAATAGGTTGTGAGTTTTATTTGGTGGAGGATCGACATATTAAGTCATTTCAAAAGTCATTGGGCCAAAGAGATGTACGTTATCATCAGTTATTATTGGCTAAAAATGCTCAGGGATATATCAATCTATCCAAGCTATGTTCATTAGGGTATATAGACGGACAGTATGGGAAGTTTCCACGAATTGATAAGGAATTAGTACTTCAATATCATGAAGGACTTATTGCCACGAGTTGTTGCCTTGCTGCGGAAATTCCAAGAGCTATTCAATCAGGAAATCTGGAATTGGCTGAGGAAAAACTGAAGTGGTGGTTGGACTTGTTTCAAGAAGATTTCTATATCGAGATTATGCGGCATCGAGGATTAGAAAAGCTGAATAATACCGATTTGAGTCAGGAAGATGTCAATCAACAGCTTTTGAAATTTGCTGCTAAATATAATATCAAAACTATAGTTTCTAATGACGCTCATTATGTGAATGAGGAAGATTGGAAGATGCACGAAATCTTATTGTGTGTTAATACTGGAACTAAACTTATAGATGAAAATAGGTTTCAGTTTTCAAGTTCTGATTATTACTTGAAATCTCAACAGGAGATGGTTGACATTTTTAAGGACATCCCAGAAGCTGTTGCTAACACTATGGAGATTCTAGATAAGATAGAAACTCCAGAATTAGAACGGGATATTTTGCTTCCTAATTTTCCATTGCCTTCTGGATTTGATAATCAATCAGATTATCTCCGGTTCTTAGTATATGAAGGGGCAAAAATCAAATATGGAGAAATCAGGTCTATTGTTAGAGAACGTATAGATCATGAACTCAACATCATCAAGTCCATGGGGTTTGATGGATACTTCTTGATTGTACAGGATTTCATAAAAGCAGCAAGAGAAATAGGAGTAAGTGTAGGACCTGGAAGGGGATCAGCTGCTGGATCTGCTGTGGCCTTTTGCCTTACCATAACAAATGTAGACCCTATCAAGTATAACCTGCTGTTTGAAAGGTTTCTCAATCCAGAAAGGATATCAATGCCTGATATTGATATTGATTTTGATGATGAAGGAAGGCAAAAGGTCATTGATTGGGTAGTTGATAAATATGGTAAAAACCAAGTGGCTCAGATTATCACCTTCGGTACTATGGCTGCTAAATCTTCAATAAAAGATGTAGGTCGAGTCATGTCTCTTCCTTTAGATGAGACAAGTAAAATTGCAAATCTTGTTCCGAGTAGACCTGGTACAAAACTTCGAAAAATATTCGGAAGCAATAAAGATGAACTCAAAAAAGATTGGCAAGGAGATGATCTGTCGAATATTAATAAATTACTTGATGTAGAGAAACAGAAAGACCTCGAAGGTGATGTAGTAAAAATTGCGCAAAAACTAGAGGGCACAGTAAGAAATGTTGGTATACATGCCGCAGGAGTGATTATAGCTCCCGATGATATCACCCAATATATTCCGGTTTGTACATCAAAGGAGTCAGATCTATTGGTAACTCAATTTGATGGAAGCATTGTAGAAGATGCTGGCATGTTAAAGATGGATTTCCTAGGCCTTAAGACTTTATCAATAATAAAGGATTGTATTGAGAATATAGTGAAGCGACATGGTGAGTCCTCCCGAATTGATGTAGACGAAATTCCTTTAGATGACGAATTGACTTTTCAGCTTTTTCAGAGGGGTGATATGATAGGGGTTTTCCAGTTTGAGTCAGATGGTATGCGAAAATATCTCAGAGAACTGAAGCCTACTGGAATTGAAGATCTAATTGCGATGAATGCCTTATATCGCCCTGGTCCCATGGATTACATTCCATCCTTTGTAAAAAGAAAGCACGGTCAGGAAAAAGTAGAGTATCCTCATGAATGGCTAGAAGATATCCTCAAACCGACTTATGGTATTATGGTTTATCAAGAGCAAATCATGCAGACTGCCCAAATAATGGCTGACTACACTCTTGGTAAAGCGGATATGCTCAGAAGAGCGATGGGGAAAAAGAAGATCAAGGAGATGGAAAAGCATCGAGAAATCTTCAAAGAGGGGGCAGGAAAAAAAGGTGTGGCTGAAAGTCAAGCCAATGAGATTTTCGATATAATGGAAAAGTTTGCAGCTTATGGATTTAATAGATCACATGCAGCGGCCTACTCACTTGTAGCCTATCATACAGCTTACCTAAAGGCCCATTACCCTGCAGAGTTTATGTCATCGGTACTCACTCATAATAAGCAAAACATTGAAAAACTCAATTTCTTTCTAAGAGAAAGCAAAAGAATGGGAATACCTGTATTGGGCCCAGACATAAATGAAAGCGATCTCAATTTTATTGTAAATGCAAATGGAGCGATCAGATTTGGATTGTCTGCTCTTAAAGGGGTTGGTGAAGGCCCCGTATCAGAAATTTTAGCTAATAGAATTACCGATGGCCCTTTTAATAGTATTTATGATATGTGCAGAAGACTCAATCTTCGCACAGTCAATAAAAAGTGTTTGGAAAGCCTTGTATATGGTGGAGCCTTGGACACCTTCCAAGGTGTAGAGCGGTCTCAATATTTTGCAGAAAGTGGAAAATACGACACCGCACTAGAGCATGCTTTAAAGTATGGAAACCTTTATCAGAGCCAAAAGCAATCTATGCAGAATTCTCTTTTTGGCGACATGACTAATGAGTTCTTGGATGAACCCCCGCTTCCTCAAGTACAGAAGTGGAGTAAAATTGAAAAGCTGAAAAAGGAGAAGGACGTTACTGGAATTTTTATTTCAGGGCACCCATTGGATGAATACAGGATAGAGATGAGCACCTATACTACTTGTACTCTTGAGGATTCTAAAATTAGAATGGATACTGCTCTTAAATTAGCAGGGCTTGTTACAGATTGCTTTCATGGAACAAATCAGAGGGGAAATGGATATTGCAAATTCACGCTTCAGGATTATGACGGAACGGAGTCCTATAGCCTTTATGGTGAGAATTATAACAAATTCAACTCACTAATAATCACTGGAGCGGTACTTTTCATAGAAGGTCAATACAGTAGAGGGTATAATTCTGACAATTATTTTTTCAGATTAGCTAATGTGAAGTTGTTAGAGACTATTGGAGTAGCCTTGACTAAGTCAATAACACTTGAAATGCCAATACTCAATTTAAATAATAAAATTACAGAATCTCTGTCCTCTTTGATTTCCGAGAGAAACGGCAATCACCAATTAAAAATTTTAGTCACTGATGACCAAAAATTGGCTGATGTAACTTTTATCGCACAAGAAGGGAAAGTGAATATTACAAGTGAATTCATTGATGAAATAGAAAAAATTGGCTTGAGATATAAGATCAATTAATTAACGTCTAAAAGACCTTGAAACAGATTGATTCCATCCTAAAACATTGAGATTGGCTCTGCGTTATTATCTCATGCACTATTTTTTGAAATTTCTTACTAGCACCTTTGTCATTTTATGCTTTCATTCAGAAATGCTTTCTCAAAATGTGCGAGTGTATGATACCTATGAAGAATTTGAACACCTTTTGAATCAAGATGATGACAAAATTCATGTCGTCAATTTTTGGGCAACATGGTGTGGACCATGTGTAAGAGAGATGCCTTATTTTGAAGAATTGAATCAAAAACTAGGAGGTAAAGGAGAGGTGATTTTAGTGTCTTTGGATTTTGGATCTCAGCTAAAAACGAGAGTTAAGCCTTTTTTAGAAAAGAAAGAAATCAAATCAAAAGTTGTACTTCTTGATGATCCTGATTCAAATACATGGATTGATCTTATAGACCAGACTTGGTCAGGAGCGATACCTGCCTCTATTTTTTATAAAGGAGATAAAAAAATATTTCTGGAACAGGAATTTCATTCTCTAGAGGAATTGGAAAATATAATTTCATCATTATAAATTTTAAATATCATGAAAACACTATTTGGACTTTTTGCTGTGACAACAGGCTTGATCCTCATGTCATTCACCGCAGTTGGAGATGGTTACAAAGTAGGCGACATCGCAACAGATTTTGATCTTGTTGCCACTAATGGAGATAATATCAGCTTAAGTAATTATGCTGATGCCGAAGGATACATTGTCATATTTACATGCAATAGCTGCCCTTATTCTGTCCTTTATGAAGACAGGATAATAGAATTACATAACAAATGGGCAGATAAAGGCTTTCCCGTGATTGCAATAAACCCGAATGATCCTGAAATGAAGCCTGCTGATAGTTTTGAAAAAATGAAGATCAGAGCTTCAGAAAAATCATTTCCTTTTCCTTATGCATTTGATGATGGGCAAGAAGTATTTCCAGTTTATGGTGCTACTCGTACACCTCATGTATATGTCTTAAATAAGAGTAAAGAGGTGAAGTATATCGGAGCTATTGATGATAGTGCGCGTGATGCAGGAGCAGTTCAGATGAATTATATCGACAATGCTGTGAATGCGATCAAGTCAGGCACAAGTCCTGATCCTAGTTTCACAAAAGCAATAGGATGCTCTATTAAATATCGAAGAGCATAAAAGCTAATAAGAAAGAATAGAGTGCTTCATGGGAATTGATTTTTATGAAGCACTTCTTTTTAAAAGACAAAGCAAATGAGAATCTTAATGGTCTGTCTAGGAAATATCTGTAGATCACCACTTGCTGAAGGTATTTTGAAGTTGAAAGTAAGACAGAATAATTTGGATTGGAAGGTAGATTCTGCAGGTACAAGTGGTTGGCATGAAGGTGACTTACCGGATAAAAGATCAATTGAAATAGCCGCAAAGAATGGATTGGACATTACAGATCAGAGATCTCGAAAGTTTGTTCGTGCAGATTTTGAAGATTTTGATTTAATTCTGGCAATGGACAGTTCTAATTATCAGAATATTTTGGCCCTAGCTCAAAATGAATCAGACAAAGACAAAGTAAAACTCATACTTAATTACGCTTATCCAGATCAAAATAGAGCTGTTCCAGATCCTTATTATGATAATGGATTTCCAAGAGTATATACAATGTTAGAAAAAGCATGTCAAGATATAGTTCAGACATACGTTTAAACTAATAATTGTCGTTTTGAATTGTCCATGAAAGTTTTACTTATCATCATCTTTGCCTGTTTTCTTTCTCACAGCGTATTCTCTCAGTTGCCTCCTAAAACAATAAGTCTTATAACCACGGAAATCAATAAAGTGAGGACTAATGGTATCAGATGCGGAAATACCCGAATGCCACCAGTTCACAAAATTTATTGGAAAGAAGAGCTGTATGGAGTTTCTTTAGATTATGCTACTTATATGAATGATCATAAACATTTTGCTCATGTTTCTAAAGAAGGGGAAGATGCAGGTATGCGATTGGATAATATAGGTTACAATTGGAGATTTGTCGGAGAGAATATTGCCGTGGGGCAATATGATTTTCCAGAAGTATTAGAGGATTGGATAGAAAGCGAATCCCATTGTAAGATGCTCATGAGCAAAGACATGCATCATTTTGCCGTTGCACGAAATGAAAAGTACTGGGTACAGACCTTTGCAACACCTATGAGACAATAAAATATTATGGCCTATTGAGTTCTAAATATTTATGCCCTACTGGTACATGTTCCAATAAATATTGTGTCATTTTGGTATAGAGATGTCGAGTGGTATTGTCTCCTTCATGAATGCCATGGGAGCGATTTGGATAAGACATCATATCAAATTGTTTGTTGTGCTTTATCAGCTCATTGATGAGTAATTCAGCGCTTTGATAATGAACATTATCATCAGCAGTACCATGTACAAGTAATAGATCCCCTTCTAGATCTTTGGCATATGTAATAGGAGATCCTTTGATAAAATCTTCTTTATTTTCTTGTGGAAGCCCCATATATCTCTCTTGATATATGTTATCATATACCAATTGGTTAGAGACTGGTGCTACAGATATTCCTGTTTTATAAATGTCTGGATATCTAAACATCTGATTTAGAGTCATAGATCCTCCTCCACTCCAGCCCCAAACTGCAGTACGGTCAGAATCAATAAAACCCCATTTAAGGACTTCTCGGGCTGCATCAGCTTGATCATCACTGTTGATTGTTCCTATTTTTCTATAGATACTTTTGCGCCATTCACTCCCTTTGAGGCACGGAGTTCCTCTATTATCCATGTCGATTACGATGTAACCCTTTTGTGCTAATAGTATGTTCCACATTCCGATCCAAGAGTCTTGTGCCACCATTCCCCAAGGTTCGCCATAGACATGAAAAATTACAGGATATTTTTTGTTTTTATCAAAGTTGGGTGGCAAAATCATTCTGCCATCAGTTTCAAGTCCGTCACTTATGGGTACCGAGAAGAACTCTACAGCAGGCATGGCCAATTCTGCTATTTTTTTACGTAATTCTATATTTTCTTCTAATACTCTTAGTGTCCGGTGATCAGGTAGTGATATTAAATGAGTCTGACTTGGGTATAATGCTGAACTAAATGTGTGTATAGCATATTTCCCATTTGGTGAAATGTTATAATTATTGATTCCCGAATATCTATTTGGAGTAATTTTTCGAGCAGATTGCCCCCCTCTTAAACTGGTACGATATAGAAATCTTTGTGTGGTATTATCAGGAGAGGCCATGAAAAATACCTCTCTTTTGGATTGTCCTTTAAGTGAAGCTACATCATATTCTCCACTAGAAATCATCACTTTCTTTTTGGAATCCGTATGTATTTTATAAAGTGTTCGCCATTTATCTTCGGTCATTCTTAGAAAAGATTCTCCATTGTCTGTCATGGTCAGATCATTAGCAGACCAACCAGAAGCACTAGGGTCAGGATAATAAATATCTACCCAAGTTTCCTCTTTTTCTTCATATATGAGATCTATGCTTTTTGAATCAATATTGTATTTCCAAACTTTGAGATGATTCTGTTTCCTATTAAGCTGTTGAATCATAAGTTCCTTACTATTGATCCACTGAAGTCCAGGTATATAGTTTTGTACATGATCTCCAGGTACTGGTATCCATTCTGTTGTGTTATCATTCTTATTGATGAACCCGACTTTACAAGATGAAGGATCATCACCTACTTTGGGATATTGTAATGGTATAGGCACACTATATATGGAGTCTGTGTTATTGATCATATAATGAGTACCAATGCTACTCGCATCAAGTTGCCAATATGCAATATGATTTCCATCTGGACTCCATCGAAAACCATCTCTACAGCCGAACTCTTCTTCATATACCCAATCAAATGTGCCATTAATTACATCACCTGTTCCATCTCTGGTAAGCTCATTGACCTCACCATTAATAAAATCTTCTACATAAAGATTAAAATCTTGAACATAGGCCACATATTTGTTGTCTGAGGAAAATTTAGCGAACATCAATGATGATGATGGAAACTTCACTCCAAGCTGGGTGAGCTTTTTTGATTCTCTATCATATACATAGTAGTCTCCTTTGGTATTGGCCCTCCATACTCTGCTACTGTTGGTGAAGATTAAGATTCTTGATTCATCATCTGAGAATGAGAAGTTTTCTATAAAAAGAGGGTCATTATTAACACTTGCATCCTTTCCATCTAATAAAATACTCTTCTTTCCAGATTTGGAGTCAAATTTGACAATGTCATTTGTTTTATCCTCATTACGTTGAATGGAAGCATAGGCATCACCGTTATCAATCCATTGTATAGGGGGAATGGATGATGATTTAAACTCATTAGAATTGTAAATTCTATCTATTGTAAGTAGAGAATCGGTACCATTTTGACTTAGTCCGATCAAGAAATTGCATAGACAAAGAGCTAATACCAGAAGTGTGCTTTTCATAATCATTTATTGATTTTGAAAAGTACTCAAATCCGATCAGATGACTAGATTATTAAGGTGAATAGTATTACTAATTGAAGATTGTCTACCCTCTACTTGGTTTTCTGTCATTGGGACCAAGTTTCATCTGCATACCATTATTAATAGTGAAGCCATGTCTTCCTTCTAGTACTATAGCGGTACCGTTACTTCTAAGTAACCATTCTTTAGGTTGGATATCTTCTTTGTCATCTAACATGATTAGGGCATCGTCATCGAGACGGTAGTGATATATGCCAGTACCATTTACATCATCGTAATATCCGTATGAATAAGTAAAATTATCTTCAAATTTTAGCCACTGACCTAAGAGCCTATCTGGATGTACCATTTCCTTACCATTAAAAAAGCCTGCCCATGTCCAGTAAGTTTGAGTAACCATAGCCATAGGATTTGGATGTGTTCCTTTTCTATGTTGGATAAGTGATTCGGCTTCTCGTCTAACATCAGAAACAGAGGCATAGTCACCTTTCTTTTCAACATTAATGGGCATTTCAGGGCCTGCAACGATTGCTAAAGCATTGGGGTTGGATGTGGCTTTTTTAGAAGAGTCTCCACAAGCAAATAAAAGTCCTAAAGTCACAATGAATGCCACAGTACGATATATCTTCATGATTAGTTTTTAATTATAATTTGCAATAGAATATGTTCAGAACATGTCTGTAAACGAATACATCGACAAATTTATTCAAAATCAAGGCTTTATTGATCAAAAAGTCAAAATATTACTTGCAGTGAGTGGTGGATTGGACAGTATGGTCATGCTGCATGTGATGAGTTCCACAGATGTAGAAATTGGAGTTGCTACAATTAATTATAAATTACGTGAACATTCTGATATAGAATCTCAAATGGTAGTAGATCATTGTTCGTCACAAAGACTACCACTTCATCTATATGAATGCGCTCTAGACGAACAAAAATCGATGATCTCTTCAAATCTTCAGGAAAAGGCAAGAAATATCAGATATGAATATTTTGATCATATTTTAAAAGAAAATGGATACACGCATCTGATGACTGCACATCATAGAGATGATACAATTGAGGGATTATTTTTATCCATTAATAGAGGGAGTGGTCTTGATGGAATTAGTGTGATGAAAGAGGTAAAAGGTCATGTGTTAAGACCATTACTGAATTTTTCAAAGTCAGAGTTACAGGAATATGCTAATCTTCATGAAGTATCCTATGAGGAAGATGAAAGTAATGCTGGCAATCAGTATGACCGAAATTATATTAGAAATGAGATTATTCCAAAGATTGAAATGAGATTCCCATTTTTTCGATCTTCAGCGCATCTATCATTGTCAAACCTTACTAATGCTGCTAGTCTTCTAAATCATCTAGTTGAATTATCAAAAGACAAATATTTAGAAGAAAATGAAGATGGTATTACTATTAAGTGTTTGGATCAAATTAAAGATTTTCCAGGGGCAAGGACATACTTATTCAAATTGATTAGTCCTTATGGATATAACGCTGTTCAAAGTGATGAAATTTTAGAATCAGAGACAACTGGGGCTTTGTGGAAAAGTGCTTCTCATATCGCAACAAAGCACCATGACAAATTAATAGTCAGGAATATATACTTAAGAGAGATTGATGACATTGTAATTTCACATTCAGGAATTTTTGAAATGTATAATGGGCATAAACTTGAAATTAGCAAACAGAAAAAGGTGCTCTTTGAAAAATCAAAAAGCATAGAATATATAGATGGAGATCTGGTTCAGTACCCATTAACAGTGAGAAGATGGAAGCACGGAGATAGAATGTACCCTCTAGGAATGAAAGGAAAATCTAAAAAGATACAAGACATTCTCACCGACGAAAAAATAAACAGATTGGACAAAGAAAAATGTTTGGTATTGTGTTCTAGAGATAAAATTATTTGGTTGGTGAACATTAGACTTGATAATCGATTCAAAGTAAAGAGAGAAACGACATCATTTATTAAATTACAATATAAATATTGCGTACTTCATGACTAAGAAGTCCAATTACCTCATTCACCCGCAGACTATAATACTATTTCTAGTTTTAGCAGGGATATCTGCATTGTTTCTGGGATTTTCTGGAGCTTATTTATACACTAAGTTTCAAAACGGATTACCTCCCCTTCATATACCTCCTCTTTTTTATTTTAACTCTTTTATACTTATAGCAAGTAGTATTACATTAATCAAAACCATTCAGGCATTTGAATACGACAATACTTCATTGTTTAAAGTTCTTCTTTGGGTAACCATGATATTGACTGTTGTTTTTCTTGTAGCTCAGATTTTTGCCTGGGTGCAACTCACTACTGAAAATGTACATCTTACTTCGAGTAATTTGGCTTCATATCTATATGTTATCTCAGGATTGCATTTTGTACATGTTATTGCTGGAATACCTTTTTTAGGATATTTTATTTGGATTGCCCACAAAAGACTTAAATCACCAGTGAGTGTATTACTCTATTTCTCTGATGAGGATAAGAAGAGAAGTCTCAAATTGCTGACCATATATTGGCACTTTCTAGATGGCCTTTGGATCTACTTGATCTTATTTTTTCTGGTTAATTCATTTTGATTTAAAAATGTGAATGTTCCTATCTGAAATTGGTCACATTTTCTTTTTCCAGTCCAAGAAGCCATATACTGAAAGAGCTAGGTAAACTACCATGAGACCTGAATAAAAATACAGTCCTTTATAACCATAGAGTGCTATTGTCGCTCCATTGACTACGATCCAAATGATCCATCCAAAGACTATTTTATGTGTCTCCAGAAATGTTGCGATAAAACTAAATGCAGTGGTTTGTGCATCTGCAAAGGGAAGATCTGCATCCGTATACTTATTCATTCCAAAGCCAAGAGTTAAACCAAGAATTAAACCACCTGCAATAGAAATAATTTTTTTGGAGGGTATCATATCTGATATGGGCAGCTCCTTTCCATCTTTACCTTTCTTCCATATGAGGTATCCATACGCTGCCATAACAACATAGAAAGAATAAAGTATGGCCTCAGAATACAATCGTAATTGGTAAAAGAGAATAATGCTGAGTAAAGAACTTACCGCACCGAAAAGCCAACACCAGATATTTTCTTTAATAAGAAGTACAAGATAGATTACACCCAAAATTGTGGCTGATACTTCTAGTATGAGTAGCTGATTCATTTTGTGAAAGTATCATTTTTAGAAAAAGTACAGAACGAAAAACTTTTTCATTTTTTTATCTGGCGATAAAAGACCTAAGAAGGTAGACTATTAGTTAAATGAAATCTTAGTTCACATTCAATAACCTTCCATATCCTGTTTCTTCTTTGATGATGCTCGGATTACCTTTATAGGACACATCGATTCCTGTATATAAGAATACCTCTAACCTATCTTTTACCTTAATATCTATATTTCCTGATAGATCTTTTTCTTTTTTCTTTGACTGATTAATTGAGACATGTTGGCTTTCTAGATTGGTAGCCATCAGGTTTATATTGTTTTCAATTTTATCAATATGAAGTTCCTCAGTTAAACCTATTATTGTATTTGAAACTCCAGTTCTCATTCCACCTGATTTGGTTGAAAGAAAATTCAGGGTCATTTTTCTACCTTCTACGATCAGTTTTACAAATCCATTACCAATTAAATTAAGTGTGATGTCGTCATATCTGAATGTGTGCTTTTCAAGTTCATGTTTTTTATAAGCCGGCCTCCCGTCTTCATAGCTTCCATAAGGTTTGAGCGGATGTGTGATGCTCCCACTTGGTCCAACGGTGATACTCTTCAGATTATCTGCTGCTACAAAATACTTCACTGCATTTATGGATTCATCTGTCACATATCTTGGCATACATTTATCTATTTTGCTTATAAATAAAGTATCATTCCGGACTTCCATATGTTGAACCCACCATGCATTTTCATAGCCTTCCACTTTAACAAAATTACTATTACCACTCACTAGTTCTACATCAGGAACAGCAGAATATAAATGAGAATAGGACAGGAAACATTCATCTTCAAAGAATTTACCTTTCCCCAATTCTAATCCAGCTCTGCAAGTTGTTTTGTAAGGAGAGACGTTATTCTTAATATAAAATGTATGAGCAATAATAGCGCTAAGTATAGTCAGAACGGCAAATAATACTATGCGGTCACTTTTTTTCATTCTTTTGATCATCGTAGTATTTTTTAATTTGTTCAAGATCCAAATCTAGTAGATTCATTTTTCTGAATAATTCAGGTAATTCATTTTCAATAAATTCCTGTTTGAGCAGTGAAATACACTTTTCTTGAGCATTTGCTGTAATGAAATATCCTATACCTCTTTGGTTGTAAATGATGCCCATATCACTTAACATAGCATAAGTGCGAGCTACAGTATTGGGATTGACTTCTATCTCTGATGCGAGTTCTCTTACAGATATGAGCCTTTCTCCTTCTTGCCATATTCCACTTACCACATTATCCAATATGTAATCAGCTATTTGTTTGAAAATGGGTCTGTTGTCGTTGAATTTCATGATTTTCCTCTAGGCTTCATATTCACTAAATCGACAATAGCTCAAGTAAAGTGTTCCTATAAAGATCGATACACCAAGAATTCCATAGAAGTAATCATTGAATATAGAAGGATACTTTAAAGTGATGTCTGAAGCATTCAATTGAGCACCTAATAAGTAAGATTTCCAGCCAACTGGACTAAAAAAACCACCCATTTTTTCTATATCGTGACCGGGGAAAAAAGAAAAGACCAGAATGTTTCTCATTGCTATGGTAAACAGATAAAAAGCAAGACCTGATAGTAGAACTTTGATTGCTGCATATTTTCTAAAAAAAGAAGACGCTGCAATTATGAAACTTTGAAGAACAAAGTGAAGAAACATATATCGCCATATATAAGGATCCAGAAATGAAATCTTTACATATTCTTTTCCCATTCCAGCTCCCCAGCTATATGTTATTAATGCAAACAAGTGATAGAGAAGTAAAAAGAGAAGCGGAAATATTACAAGGGACCACATGACCTTTACAATCCATTTTTCTGTTGATTTTGCAGGTAACGAGATGTGAAATCTTCTGCTTGATTCAGAATTGTATTCTATAAATGAAAGGCTTGTGATTATGCTGCCTACAATTAACAATGCATTTGGAAAGAAATCAAGATGAAATTTTAAATCGACTTTAGGAACCGTCATCCCATTACCAAAATACATTATCGTGCGACCATTTGTGGTGACTACAGAACTAGGGTTTAATAGCGAATCAATCATTCCTGAGAAGGAAAAGGTTGGATTGAAGAACAAATAGGTGAGTGCGGCAAAAGAAGTCAAGACAATAAGTAGATATTGATTCTTCTTTAGTTTTAATTCATTGGTCAAAAGCCACATAAGCCTCTTTGATTTAGTGGTAGATCTATGCATAGGTATTAGATTTGAGGAGATGAGTGATTTGTTCTTTTTTAGTAATTATGGCATTAAAGAGTACTTCTAAGTCTACCTCCAGAGAATCATCATTCCCACCTTCAGTAATAGCGAGATAGCCACCTGGCACCCTTTCTTGATATATGACCATTGAGTCATCAAGCTCATTACGATGTACGTCAAAAGAAAGTGCATCAGAGATATGAAGCATATCATGATTTACTACTACGTGCCCTTCATCTATAAGCAAGACGTGATCAATAAGGCTATGTAAATCTCTTATTTGATGCGTACTTATAATAAAGAGCCTCCCCTCATCGGCAATGTGGCTTATAATTTTTCTGAATTGTTTTTTAGACGGTATGTCTAATCCATTTGTAGGTTCATCCATGATGAGTAGAGGAGTATAAGTTGCAATAGCAAAAGCAATAAGAGCTTTTTTCTTTTGACCAAATGAAAGATTCTTTAGATGAATGTTTCGCTCCAAATCAAACTCTTTCAGCAGTTGTAAAAACTTTTCAATTTTAAAATTGGGATAAAATGGAGCGTATCTATCTATATACTCTTTCATGCTTACTTCTGGAATGAACGGATCCTCAGGAATAAAAAAGTACTGTTGCAAAAGACTCAATTCTCTTTTTCCAGGATTATGATCAAATGTTTTGATAGTCCCTTGCTGTGGCCTTCTTAACCCGAGGATGTTCTTAATCAAGGTAGTTTTACCTGCTCCATTCTTCCCTAGTAAACCATAAATTTTTCCTGCTTTCAATTGAAGGCTTAGATTCTTGAATACGCTTTTGCCCGAGGGATATTGAAAAGTGAGATCGGATATTGAAATCATTGTTGTGAATGTTAGTGTATTATTGTACTAATACACCATAATAATAATGAGCGTTTTCCTAAATTCCAAATATTTTATTCTATCATGTACTCAAATCAGAAACTTTCTATCCTTCAATTTTGTTAGTTTACTAAATCAAGAGAGCATATTCTGTGGAAAAGCAAAAAGTTATGTTTAGTGTCTCTCACCTTAAAATAAAGACAGCACAGCACGTATTAGAATTAGCAGGAATTCCATCTTTTCCTGTTGACAAAATGGATTCTGCTCATGCAGGCCTATTCGGAGATATACAATTATATGTGGATGAAGATCATGCTGTGGAGGCTCGTAAGATCTTGAATGAAGAAGAAATTTTATAACGTAGAAATTGATCAACAGGGCCCCTAACCATTATGACAAAAGTTCTTTTTCATGATAGAAGGTAGCATCGTGCAGGTGTTCATCAAGTCTTTTTATTTCGGAAGATTTCATTTGGTCATTCCATTTTAAATATTTTGCCAAATCATCGGTTACAACCTGTCTGACTTGATGTACACTGAGAATATTGAAGAACAATCTACCCGTTCTTCTCACGAAAAAGTCTTCTAAACTATTGACCATTTCATAATGCACTGCAAACCAAATTTCTGATTTTGCAAGTCCTGTTTCTCCTGATAAATCATTTGAACTCATATAATTAATAAGTAAATCAGATTGCTTTCCATAAGTAGTAGCAAGATACCATGCATGGTACGCATTAAGCCCAAGGCTTGAAACTTCTCCTTCTAAATGAATAATATATTGGTCTACCTCTTGTGCAGAATTCATTGGTTTTGATCCCAATGCTATCGATTTAGTAATACATGATCCAAAATCGGTAGCCAATCTCTTATTCACTTTATCTACAATGCGTTGTGCCATCTTTCTATATCCAGTGAGTTTTCCACCTGCAATAGAGATAAGTCCAGATTCTGATTCAAATATTTCGTCCCTTCTGGATAATTCAGAAGGAGACTTGCCATCTTCATGAATCAGAGGTCTTAGTCCTGCCCAGTTAGACTCTATATCCTCCAATGTAATTTCTATTGTCGGAAAACCATGAGCAATTGCTTTTAGCAGATATTCAGCATCCTCTTTAGTAGCAAGAACTCGATCCTTATTTCCTTTATATGTGGTATCAGTAGTACCTATATAGGTGGCTCTACCTCGAGGAATGGCAAATACCATCCTACCATCTGGCACATCAAAATATATAGATTGGTCGAGTGGCAGCTTATCTCGAGGAACCACAATATGGACACCTTTAGTGAGGTGTAATCTTTTTCCTCCAAGCGAGCCATCTGATTTTCTGAGCATATCTACCCAAGGGCCCGTTGCTGAAACTACTTGCCGGGCTTGAACAATAATGTGTTTTTTATCTAAAAGATCATGGCATTTTACGCCCTTCACTTGCCCATTCTCATAAATGAAATCTTCAACCTCACAGTAATTAATCGCTGTACACCCGAATTTTACAGCTGATTTAGCAAGTTCTATGCATAGTCGTGCATCATCAGTCCTATATTCTGCATAGTAACAGCCACCTTTTAAGGTGTCAGGATTGAGTAAAGGTGCTATGGTTAAAGTCTCTTCCTTATTTAACATCTTACGTCTTTCATCACCTCTTACCCCAGCAAGAATGTCATACACCATTACTCCAAAAGAAGCTGCTAATTTTCCATAGGTACCATTTTCAACGATGGGCATGAGCATCTTTTCAGGTAATACTAAATGGGGTGCCAATTTGTGAACAATTGCTCGTTCTGTTCCTGTTTCATTTACAAGACTTATCTCTAGTTGCTTTAAGTATCTAAGACCTCCATGAATCAATTTAGTAGACTTGCTACTTGTACCGGATGCAAAGTCTTCTTTTTCAATCAGAGCGGTCTTCATACCCCTTGATGCAGCATCTAGGGCAATTCCACAGCCAGTAGCCCCGCCTCCAATGACAATCAAATCAAAAGTTTGAGATTGTAATGAGCTTAGATGTTTTTTTCTGTCTAAAGATGAAAAAGAAATGGGTGTATTATTGTTATTCACTATCCTTTTAATTAAAGGGATTATCTTAATGCAAGTTGCAAAAGTAGACTTCTAATTGGCAACCACTGAAATTAGTACAGAATATTATATAGCTCAATTGAATAACAAAGTATAGGAATGACAGTTCAGCAGATAATAAATAAAATAAGTCGAGGAAGAACAGATTTCATTTTTCATCTTTTTGAACATTCTGGCTGGAGAGAAATTCTTCAGGAGGGTGAAGTGAAACCAATTCAGTGGCTTGTGTATTTTAACGATGTAACAGCGATGAGAGCGATTTTGGATCGAGGTGGAGATTTGAGTAGTATTGATCTCAACACAGAGTTAGGGCATGCTTCATTTTTTGGACATTGGAAGGTATGTGATTTCTTAATCAATCAAGGAGCTGATGTGAATGCACACGTAGATAAAACTGAAGAAACCCCTTTACATAATGCTCTGGCCAAGGCAGGCAGACCATATTATTTTTATACTGTTAAACTTTTGGTTGAAAAAGGAGCAAATATCAATTCTCCAACACTACCAAATCTAGAAACTGGGGCATTTATGCGGGATGTACGAACAAAAGGAGAGACACCTCTTCATCGCGCCGCAGCCTATGCCGACGTTCAAACGATTAAATTTCTATTGGACAATGGCGCTGATAAATCTGCTAAAGATATAAATGGAGATAGTCCTCTTTCATGGGCTAGTATACATCTCCGGCCTGGATCAATATTATCGTTATTGGCTTTTGGTGAGCACAGAATTCATCCTGATCATATTACGAAGAATACTAGTGATCATGGACAAGGATGGGGTAATGCAATGGATTGGAATCTGATTGGAGATTTCCTTCTGGAATAAATCATTTAAAAGAACTAAGGCAATCTCCAGAATTATAGTCTTAATTCGAGATTAGTTCAAAACATATGTGCTACCTTTGTATTCCGTAATGGAAATTTAAGTTTTAGGTGCTCTACTTACCTTTTTCTTGATTTCTTTTCAAAATATATACTTAGTATGACTAAATACATTTTCGTTACGGGAGGGGTAACCTCATCATTAGGAAAAGGAATCATTGCCGCATCTCTAGGCAAACTTCTTCAAGAAAGAGGTTTTAAAGTTACCATTCAAAAACTGGATCCTTACATCAATGTAGATCCTGGTACACTTAATCCATATGAGCATGGTGAATGCTATGTCACTGATGATGGTGCAGAAACTGACCTTGACTTGGGGCACTATGAGAGGTTTCTCAATATCAGTACCTCTCAAGCTAATAATGTTACTACAGGAAAGATTTATCAGACTGTAATAGATAGGGAGAGAAGAGGAGATTATTTAGGAAAAACTGTACAAGTCATACCACATATTACCGATGAGATAAAGAGAAGAATTCGACTATTTGAACAAAAGAAGGAATACGATATAGTAATCACTGAAATAGGTGGTACAGTAGGAGATATAGAATCTTTGCCATACTTGGAAGCTGTAAGGCAAATTAGGATGGATCTAGGACATGATAATGCAGTTGTGATTCACCTGACTCTCATTCCTTACCTTAATGCAGCCAAAGAACATAAAACTAAACCAACTCAGCATTCTGTAAAAGAACTCCAAAAAGCTGGAATTATACCTGATATTATTGTTTGTAGAACAGAAGTAGATCTTACGGATGATATCAAAAATAAAATCAGTCGCTTCTGCAATGTGCATGTAAGAAATGTAATAGAAGCAAAAGATGCTAAGACAATCTATGAGGTTCCAATTTTGATGCTTAAAGAAAAA
>Ga0055584_100001672_pt1 | contig 21699 bp, 19 predicted proteins | sample OSDHelmetaG_FD_58716 | JGI IMG/M metagenome (GOLD analysis project Ga0055584, IMG submission 58716) | Pelagic marine sediment microbial communities from the LTER site Helgoland, North Sea, for post-phytoplankton bloom and carbon turnover... | ecosystem: Environmental > Aquatic > Marine >...
CCAGTTAGCACACAGTTGTCTCAAAACAACACGTTGAGAAAAATCAACGGGAAATTTGAGGGACCACTCAAATGCGTGCCAGATAACAGTTTTACAGGAAACAGAGCCAGAAAACGCTCTTCACATACAAGAGAATTCCTGTTATGAAACGCCCCTCAAATTAGGGGGGTGTTATTCAGAAATTACCGGGAAAGGAATCCCAATGGGTAAACCATTACACCTTGCAATTTTTAGTTTCGTTTTATGCGTTCTACCTGGAATGGGCTGCCAGATGGGAGGCGACGGACCCATTTCAAATACGTTCGGTTTTAGTGACCTCCCCAAACAGAGTGAACCCCCGGTCGAAACAGAAGAAGAGATCGAAACACAAGAATCAGAAATAACCGCTGATGAGTAGATTAGTAAACTATTGGAGGTAAACGACCTCAAACCAAATAATTTCAATGAGGTGCAACGATCTACGGAAATTGAGCAATCTCTTAAGCTGAGTTGACCGATGTTTTTTTATGTTAAGATCCTGATAGGTTTTGCACTGCAAGAATTGGTGAACTGGAACTAATTCCCACAAAGATGTGGTAACATAATCAGGATATAAGTTGACTTGAACAAGGATGGAATAAGTCTACAAATGAACCGGCTGCGATTATTCTGCATTCTCTGCATTAGTACACTTCTGATTGGCACACAATCGGGATGTCAGGGATTGGCCAATAAAATGTTCCGCATGGACAGCAACGGACGCTCTCCTTTTTTTGGTCTTGAATTTTATACAAAAAAAGAGAACCCCGTCTCACTCCACAATGTTTCTCAGCAGCAACCCGTTGAACTGGAGCCGGCGATCCTGCAGACGAAATCGGAAGAACCGTCACGTTTTTCCCGATTGCCCAAATGGCTGAACCCCAGGTCGAAGAAATCGGAGTCAGTAGAGCGCATCCCTCTACCGCGCACGGATCTTTCTAAATCTGAAGTGATCCTGGAAGAGCCTGCAAACGCAGCGACCGCGAATGACCTGGGCTCATCCCTCGAAGACTTTTAACGAACTTTCGAGGGTCTGATATTACGCGATTTGGGATCCAGTCAACTTATGGACTGGATTTCTGTTTGCGACGTGCATCCGCTTTTTGTTTTGCTTCTGCGATGAACGTTGCGGGATCATCTTCAAATGCCTGTTTGCATCCACTGCAGCAGACATAATATTTTTTGCCCTGATAACTGACCTGGATCGTACCGGTGCCTCCCGTCACAATACACTCAGGACCACCACTTCCCGACTCGGCCAGTCTCGTCCCCGCTCGGGTGTAACCTACTTCAGCCAGACGATAATAAAATGACTGTCCCTGATTACGTTGCTCAAAGAGTACCAGAGTTCGTTTTTCATTAAGACGACGAATGGAAATGCGATATACGGCGCCATCCTTACCAGGTGGTGATTCTAAGATCAACGTATCTTTGCTTAACTGACCTGTATAATCTCTTTTTTTACCATCGGGCATCACAGCCGACAACAAATAAGTCTTCTTCTGGGGATCATAAGAGAGCATCGCTGATTTGAGAAACTTTCCATCCTTAATCTGATAAGCGATACTGGTAGAGTCAGGGCTGAATTTCCAAACCCACTCTGCTTTTTCCGACCAGGCTCCCCGTCGGGAATTTCGTTTAATCATCCCCACGCCCCGCCAGCCACCAATCAACGAGTTAAACTCGGCTAATGCCTCTTTGACCGCAGCCCTGTCCTCTTTTGTTGAAGCAGCTGGTTCACCCTGTGCCCCGGCAGAGATGAACAGCAGCAAACAGAGACACAAGAGACATACAACTGATTGATTTGAGATTCGCATCTGATGGATTCCAGACTGGACAGGCAATTGAGGGTTCTACAGAAAAATAAACACCTGAATAGAGCAAACCGATCGCGCCAATTGGTGTTTTCTTACCCTAACACACAAATTACCTGATGCAACGAACGTTCAACTTGTATTCATTTCAGAGCACAAAGTGACATCGGATACAATCCCACCTGATGTCTCATAATACTCCAGCAATGAACTTCAGGTTTCTATAACTTTAGAAGATCAAGCAGACCTGAGTATTATGCCTGTGTAAGCTGTTTAAATTTTTCGTTCAGATCTCTGGTAACGGGGCCCGGTTTGCCATCACCTATCATGCGGCCATCCAATTCGACAACCGGAATCACCTCGGCCGCTGATCCCGTCAGAAAACATTCATCGGCCACAAAAATATCGTGACGCGTGAAAGGCAGCTGCTCCACAGTGATACCGGATTGTTCTGCCAGCTTGATCACAGTATTTCTGGTTATACCTTCCAGAATGCCAGCATCAACGGGAGGTGTTTTGACAATTCCCTGTTTGATGATGAAGATATTATCGCCCGTGCATTCGGCAACTTCACCTTTATGGTTCAACATCAAGGCCTCAATACAGCCCGCATCAGTGCCTTCGATCTTTGCCAGAATGTTATTCAGATAATTTAACGATTTCACTCGTGCTGACAATGCAGCCGGATGATTTCGTATCGTCGAAGCAGTGATAATTTTCAGACCGTCGACGTAAAGCTGCGGATCGTATAATGAAATACTATCGGCAATGATGATGACTTGAGGATGACTCGTCCGGCGAATATCCAGACCTAATGAACCAGCGCCGCGGGTAATCACCAGTCGTATATATCCATTGTCAATCTGATTGGCTGCAACGGTTTCGTTGATGGCCTTGATCATCTCAGATTTCGAGATTGGAATTTCCAGACGAATGGCCAAAGCACTCTCATACAAACGGTCGATATGATCCTGCATCAGGAACACTTTACTGTTGTAGACCCGGATGCCTTCAAATACGCCATCGCCATACAACAGACCATGATCGAACACGCTGATTTTTGCATCTTCTTTGGGAAGCAGTTTTCCGTCAATATAAACTAGGAGCGACATTACAATCTGGTACCATTCTCAATTTAGGCCAAGACACGGCTGGCTGGTTTTTAGGTGGTATTTCAATCCTGTTATGAAGTTGTTGAAATCCATTTCAGACTGAAGAATCACATGCAGTGGCTCACGCCATTGACACAAAGCAAGCGACAAGGGTTCACGAGAAGGGACTGGTCTTGACCGTTAGTGGCTAAGCGGGAACCGAAGCGCTTTTGGATTTGCCCAGTACCTCGATCTGACCTTCCCGCAGACGAACCGTTCGATGTGCCTGCGCTGCAATCAAATTATCGTGCGTTACCATGATGATAGTCAGCTGCTCCTGCTCATTCAAGTTGGTCAGCAGGTCCATAATTTCTTTACCGGTACTACTATCCAGATTTCCGGTAGGTTCGTCAGCTAACAGGATTTGCGGCTTGGCGATTAACGCCCGGGCAATGGCGGCCCGTTGCATTTCTCCACCGGATAATTCCGAAGGGCGATGCTTAATTCGATGGGACAAGCCGACTTTCTCAATGATCTCCAGAGCATCCTGCTTAAACTGTTTTCTTTTCTTCCAGTATTCCCATGTAGAGTAGCGGATCATCAGCGGCGAAAGCACATTTTCCAGCAAATTTAATTCGGGCAGCAAATGATAGAATTGGAAGATAAATCCGAAGACATGATTGCGAATTTGATCGCGAGCATGCTCGGGCAAATCATCAATCTGCTGGCCTTCCAGATAAATCTCTCCTACATCGGGAGTATCCAGTAAACCGAACAAATGCATCAATGTACTCTTTCCTGAGCCCGATTGACCGACAATCGACAGGAATTCTCCTTTATTGACTTCAACATCGATCCCGTGCAGGACCGGGATTTTGTGCTTATCTTTTCGGTAAGCCTTTTCGACGGCAATCGCCGCTAGTTGTGGTTGAGGCATGGATATGGTCTCAGTCATGAATTCGTGCTCGACAAAACGGGATAACGATGATTGCTGTAACGTTTCCTTTTAAATCAGGGGCCTCATGAGAGACCCTTATTCATACCTTAATGATTCTACAGGATGAAAGCGTGCCGCTTTTCTCGCGGGTAATATGCTGGCCAGAACAGCAATGACCATGGCGCCAAATGCCACCCAGAAGACCATCATTGGTTCCACATGAGTGGCAATTTCCGGGAAGTAATAAATACGCTGATCAAAGACTTTTCGCCCTGTAATAAAGGTGATGAATTTCTCGATCTCGTTGATATATCTCACAAACAACAGCCCAACAACCACGCCCACTCCACTTCCAACCAGCCCTAATGCAAGGCCATAAGACAGAAAGATGGACATGATGCCGTTGGAGCTGGCGCCCAATGCTTTGAGGATGCCGATGTCGCGCGTTTTTTCGAGTGTGATCATAAAAAAGATTGCCAGGATACCGAAGCCGGCCACGGCAATGATCAGAAACAACAGCACATTCAAGATGGCAGATTCCACTTCGACCGCTGCCAACAGTGGTCCCTGTTTGTCCTCCCAGGTACGGACGCGGAACCGCTGGCCGGCGGGCAACGCTTCTTCGAGCTTGCTCACCACCATGGCTGCATCTTCCGGATTTTTCAGCTTGATCTGAATCGAGGTGATTGATTTTTCATCACTTTCCGGGTCAATCATGCCCCGCATTTCCTGCAGATATTCCAGATTGCAGAAAACCAGACTGCTGTCATGTTCGCTCATTTCACTTTTGAACAGATCGACAACAGTGGCATTGAAATGAGTTGGTTCCGGTGGATGGCCTGCTGTGACGGTACTGATTTTAACATCATCACCCGGCTTGACGATTTGAAACATTTTTGTTTCGCCGGTATCCGGATCTTCATATGGAAAACTGACTAACCCGTAACCGATATAAACGCGGCCCTTTAACGGGCTGCCGGGATCACGCTTCTCCGCTTTGTCAAATACCGACTCGTTTAATTCTTTATCAAAAGGATTACTGAGTGAATCTGTTTCTTCTGCTACCTGTGGTTTTGAATCGAAGGGAGACTCAAAATCGGATTTGGAATCGAACTTGGGGGGTGCCAGTGGTTCTGCCGAATCAGGCTTCTCAACTGGCGTTACTTCTTCTTCCATCGGCGGTGGATTGTGATTCCAACGATCAACCATCCATTGCGCACGGGTCGTCCATTCTTTGCGATAGGCCATTGCTGCCGGCGACAATTCCCAGTCGGGTATGCTTGCTTCACTGGTATTCACCAGATATTTAGAGAGCGGGCCTACCGTTGCTTTGGTAGCCGGATCAATACCGATCAAGGTCACCGGCTTGCTCTGCCACTGTGAGCCATATTGCACACTGAGCATGGCATAGATTTCCACCGTCGCCGTCATACCCTCTATGTCATTACCCACAGCGCGCTGGATGCGGTCTTTAAGGTCTTGGGTATTGGGCTCTCCGTCGAGTGAATTTGTTTCCACAATAACATCTGCCAGAATGCCCCGCAGGCGATCCCGCATATCAGTGCTGAAACCATCCATCACGCTGTTGACGACAATCATCGTCGCCACACCGAGAGTCATACTAATGATACTGGCCAGCGCAATATAACGCGTTCTCAAGTATCGCAGGCAAAGTAGTGATTTGTACATACGGCCAATCCTTTGGCTGATTATTCTGCCGACAAGCATCATGTTTCTTGTCGGACACGTCCTTGGTTTACTTGGTTGTCGTCGGTTGTCCTTCAGGCCTGAGCAGCGGGAAATAGATCACGTCGCGAATACTATGACTGTTGGTCAATAACATCACGAGACGATCAATGCCTATTCCCAATCCTCCAGCCGGAGGCATGCCCACTTTTAACGCTTTGATAAAATCTGTATCCATTGTCGCCATCGAGTCTTCTTCTGATTGCCCCGTTAACTGAGTGCGGAACAACTCTTCCTGCAGCAGAGGATCATTCAATTCTGTGTAAGCATTTGCCAGTTCCATCCCCTGCACAAATAATTCGAACCGTTCTGCTATGTTGGGATCATCCTGCTTTCGCTTGGTCAATGGGCAGATTGATGCCGGATAATCAATCACGAACACCGGGCCCATTAAATGTTTCTCACAAGTGGCTTCAAATACCTCATTCAAAACAATATCCGGATGAATATTTTCCGTCTCGATGCCATGTTGCTTTGCTACTTCAGCGACGGCAGCCGGGTCGGTCGGATCACAGCCAGCATGCTCTCTGACCAGATCGAAATACTTTTTGCGTTCCCATGGGCTACTGAAGTCAATCGTTTGATCTTCTCCCCAGGGAAGCTGCATTGTATCGCTGATTGCTTTGACGGCATCGGTGATGATGGTTTCCGTCAAATCCATCATGGTTTCATAGTTGCCATACGCCTGATAAATTTCGATCATCGTAAATTCAGGATTATGAGTGGCGTCGATTCCTTCGTTGCGGAAGACGCGCCCGATTTCATAAACACGTTCGATTCCGCCTACCATTAACCGCTTGAGATGCAGTTCCAGGGCAATCCGCATGTAAAGTTGAATTTCCAGTGTATTATGATGTGTGATAAACGGTCGCGCTGCTGCACCACCGGCAACCGAGTGCAGCACGGGAGTTTCCACTTCTGCAAATTTGTGATTTCGCAATGTCTGGCGAATGGAGTCAATAATTTGACTCCGTGAAAGCATCTTTTCCAGAACGCCTTCGGTATAAATTAAATCGAGCGAACGCTGTCTGAGCAGTAGTTCTACATCTTTGACACTGTGGTGTTTTTCCGGAGGCTGCGCCAGTGATTTGCAGAGCACCGTTAATTTTTTCACAAAGACTGAAATTTCACCCGTCTCCGTACGGCGCAGACAGCCATCGATTCCAATCAGATCACCCAGGTCCAGGGTGCCCATGAGCTCCCATTGCTCTTCGCTTAAGTCGCCTCGGGAGAAGAGCAATTGAATTCTGCCCGTCCAGTCTTTGATATCATAAAAACGGAGTTTTCCCGCTTTACGACGCAGCATAATCCGACCAGCAATGCGAACCTGTTCGCCATCCACGCCTGATGCTTCCGGCGCCTGTGATCGCGCTTCCGCCATTGGAATATGGCCATCAAATCGCTGTCCCCAGGGATCGAGTCCCATGGATTGGATTTTCTCTAACTTTTTAATCCGTTCTGCTTCGAAACGGTTGGGCTTCACTTTGGACATTGAAATTTAATAAGTCTATTCGAATATGTTTTACAGAATCTGACACATGAATTTGGAAACTATTCAAAAAGTGTGTCAAACAAGAGAATTTAAACCACTGAGAGAGGGGGGATAATGGCGAAATCTGCCGGTGGGGTCAATGGCAACCCATCAGAAATATACATAGAGACATCTAAATTGGTTTGAGATCTCAGGTTTCTGTTTTACAAGTCAAATTGAATCATCCTGACAATCCCATTTCAGGGGGTCTGTTTCGTTCTGGCTGGCCCATATTTTCAAGGTGGGAAACTGCTTGTATAACAATCGTGCCATCTGCTCCATTGCCGGTCGTTCAGTGGCGTAATGACCGGGCAGGATCAAACCCATACCCAGTGCGCGGGCTTCCAGACAGGCGTGAAATCTGGCCTCACCGGTCAAAAGTGCCTGACATCCATGGCGGTGGGCATCATCCAAAAATTCAGCTGCCGCTCCACAGGCGATACCGAGCCGAAGAATACGAAAATCTGGCTCACCCACAAATTGTAGCGCTGTGATTTTAAGAGCCTGCTTAATCAGCTGGTTGAGTTGTGCAAGCGTGAATTCTGCAGGTAGTGTCCCAAATCGACCTGCCCCCCTGTCTGGATCAACTGCCTGCTCTCCTTGAGCCGAAACGGGCCTGAGTACACCAATTTCTTCGAGCCCGAGTAAATTTGCCAACTGCCAGTTAATACCGCGCGCTGCACTGTCATAAGAGGTATGAGGGCAATAAACAGAGATTTTTGCCTGGATGAGATCTAGTAACATTTTGCCCTCGACGGACGCTGACGTTATCTGTTGCACAGGTCGAAACAGGATCGGATGATGGCTGATAATCAGATTTGCCCCCTCTGAAATCGCCTCTGCAGCCACATCCGGTGTCAGAGTCAAGCAGGTAAGAATCTGATCGACTTTCTGGGCAGGGTCTCCCGTCAATAATCCCACATTATCCCAACTCTCAGCTAAATCGGGAGGGGCAAGATTTACCAGATAATCCTGAATTTCTGCTACGCTGATCATGAATTCGCACTCCACGTCTTCTGGGAAGCATCGATTTCTGCTCTCTGGAAAAATCGATTAAGTTCATGGCTTTGAGTTACAAATCTGAATTGATCAATGTATCATACAGCACTATACTTCGTTTAACCAAAGAACATACGATTCATTTCTAAGAAATAATACAAGGTTAAGACCATGAGTCTGAAAACACGATTGATTGCTTTATTTGTGATTGCCTTCGGGGCCTGCATCATATTCAACGGGCCTCAAATTCTGGTTTATCTGGTAGCACAAGCGATCATTTCAGGAACATTCATCACAATGTGCCTGAAAAAAGAACGTGAGATCATCGAAAAGCAAAATCAAGCCGAAGCGGGATCAGAATAGCCTCGGAATTCAGGTTCTCGTCTGGTTCTTTTTCAAAAATTGCGTTTCCCCGCCACAGAGATCGCTCTCTGACAAGACATTCCCGGTATGAATTCGTTAGAATATTGAAGATCGTTTGAATAACTCAACCATTCTCTCTATTCAATGAAATACCTGAAGAAATGTGCTTTCTCAATTCAAGTTCTGTGGTTCGCAAAACGACACCTCAATCTTCAAAGCCCGTTCGTAGAACCGGTTTTACTCTGATTGAACTCTTGGTGGTGATTGCCATCATTGCTATTCTGGTCGCATTACTGCTTCCCGCTGTTCAGCAGGCACGCGAGGCAGCTCGCATGGCGAAATGTAAAAATAACCTCAGGCAGATTGTCCTGGCCTGCCACATGTATGCCGACTCCAATGGTGGATTTTGGCCACGGGCTGCCGCTGATCAACATGTTGGCTTTGGTGGTAAAAAACGCTGGCACGGAGAACGGGCGACAACAGATGGAACCACCAAGTTCCAGCCACATCTGGGACCGCTGGCTCCCTTTCTCGAACAAAACGCAGAAATTAAAAAATGTCCAACCTTTGGTAACTTTGCTGCACACGGAAGCGTTCCAAACGCATTCGAAGGAGGCACGGGCGGCTACGGCTACAACCAGACTTATCTCGGCGGAACTTCCTGGAAGAATCCTTATCCTCTGAGCCATATGGTTGCTACAAACATGCGTGAGATTGAAAGTCTGGCCCGCACAGTGGCATTTTCTGATTCTGCATTGGCACAAGGATTCCCCAGTCTGCATATCATTGAATATGGATTTATCGAACCCCCATTCTTCATTGATAACTGGACCCCCACTTATCAGGAATCACCCTGGCGCCCTGATCCTTCGATTCATTTTCGACACACGGGAGCCGTGGCGAACATTGGCTGGGCTGACGGAAGAGTTACAACCACTCGCATCTCAGGCACTGGCACCTCAGCATATGGTGGAGACCCCAAAAAGTTCAACATTGGCTGGTTCGGTCCGATGGACAGTAACGTTCTCTTCAGTAATAAAGACAAACTTGAATCCGAGATGGGAGGCGTTCATTAATGATCGACACTCTTTTAAAAAGAATCGCTCATTTGTTTCCAGTCGTTTGCTTGATGATGTCCCAAAGCTGCGCGGAAGAACAGCCCGCAGTGCCACACCCGTCTGCCGAATATGTCGTAACAGTAGATGACCACGGAGAACCCGATAATATTTTGTTGGAACAGTTCTTCAAACAGAAAGAACATCCCGCAGGAGTCAAAATCCTGGTCATCGACAAGAAAAACAAGGCATCGAAATTGATTACCCCGGCCGAACTGTTAGCACAAAATCCAAATACGGGTCCCTATTTAATATTCAAGCATGATGATCCGCAACGCCCGTTTGATGATCTGCCTCGTTAGTCACATATTTATAAACTCTGGAATGACACCATGAATCGGCTTATTTCTCTCGTAATAATTTTACTGTTGACTCTTTTCGTATCGCAGCTTGAGGCACAAACGGTCTCAACAATCGCGGGTACGGGAAAAAAGGGGCATTCCGGTGATGGTGGACCTGCAGTGAAAGCGATGGTTGGAGAGCCTTATGGCCTGACCCTTGGTCCGGATGGTGCGTTGTATGTCTGTGAAATCAAAAGCCATGTCATACGGCGTATCGATGAAAAAAACGGAAAGATCTCAACGGTTGCCGGCTCTGGTCAAAAAGGCTACAGCGGAGATGGCGGACCTGCTCTCGAGGCAAAACTCAATGAACCTTATGAAGTCCGTTTTGATCAGGCAGGCAATATGTATTTCGTTGAAATGGTGAATAACATTATCCGCCGCGTTGATGCCAAAACAGGGAAGATCGAAACTATCGCAGGCACTGGGAAAAAAGGTTTCTCTGGTGATGGAGGCCCCGCGACCAAAGCAACTTTCTCTCGACCTCACTCAATTGCACTGGATAAAAATGATAATCTGTATATCTGCGATATTGGTAACCATCGTATCCGTCGTGTCGATTTAAAAACAGGAATTGTGACCACTTTTTCTGGAACGGGTGAGCGCAAACCAACGCCTGATGGGGCGACTGCCTCAGACACACCTCTCAACGGACCACGTGCATTGGACTTCTTTCAAGACGGTCCTGGGAAAGGGGCCTTGTATCTCGCGCTCAGAGAAGGAAATATGGTCTATCGGATTGATTTGGATAAAGAGACTTTACATCACATCGCGGGGACTGGTAAAAAAGGATATACGGGGCACGGGGGACCGGCAAAAACAGCAACGCTGTCAGGACCCAAAGGAATTTCCGTCGCCCCAAATGGAGATATTTATCTGGCCGACACCGAAAGCCACACGATTCGCGTAATTCGAAAAAAGAACGGTATCATCGAAACGGCAGTGGGAGATGGCAAAAAAGGGGATGGCCCGGATGGAGACCCCGCAAACTGTCGTATGGCACGACCGCATGGTGTTTATGTTGGGCCTCAGGGAAATGTCTATATTGGTGACAGTGAAACTTTTCGCGTTCGCAAGTTAAGAACAGGACAACATAAATGAACATCGAACATGCGTATTACCGCCGCTTGAGCTATCTCTCTGTCATGACACTCCTGTTCCTGATCGCAGGTTCCATTGAGCTTTCTGCCGGTGAAACATGGGAGCGCCAACAACTGGATGCCGCGTTCCGATCGGAAGGTTCTGCCGCAGCCGACGTAAATAAAGATGGCAAAATGGATGTGATCGCCGGCGATGTCTGGTACGAAGCACCTGACTGGAAAATGCATGAAGTGCGCAAACCCGGAAAATTTGTCGCTGGAGTAGGTTACAGTGACAGCTTTTGTAACTTTGCTTACGATATCAATCAGGATGGTTGGACCGATTTCATTTATGTCAGCTTTCCCGGTAAAGAATTTTACTGGTATGAAAACCCAAAAAATAAACCAGGCCATTGGAAAGAACATCTGATCTGGCACAGTATCTGTAATGAAACCCCCAAGTTTTCAGATCTGAATGGCGACGGGAAACCGGAATTGATTTTTGGATCACAGCCGGAAAAACAGATGGGTTATTTAGAAATCCCTTCACCCGAACTGGCCACCAAAAAATGGGATTTCATACCCATCAGCAAACCTGGTGATCCAAAGAAAAATGGCACATTCAAATATTATCACGGCTTGGGTGTTGGTGATTTTAACAAAGATGGTCGCCAGGACGTTCTCATCCCTGATGGATGGTGGGAAGGGCCTGAAGTTCTGGGGGAAGGTCTCTGGAAATTTCATCCGTTTACGTTGAGCGTAAGCGGTGCAGCTCCCGCTGAGAAGATGGCCGACCTGTATGTGGAAGACCTTGATCAGGATGGTGACAACGATATTATTGGCAGTTCTGCACATGCGTTTGGCGTCTGGTGGTTCGAGAATGTTTCCGAAGCTGGTAAACCAAAGTTCAAAGGCCATTTAATCGACAAAAGTTATTCTCAAACTCACGCCATGCACTTTCTTGATATGAATGGAGACGGACAGCGAGACATGGTTACCGGTAAACGGTTCTTTGCTCACAATGGTAAAGATCCCGGAGGCAAAGATCCCGTTGTCATGTACTGGTATGAAATCAAACGAGGCAAGAACGCGGCTCCTCAATTCATTCCACACAAAATCAAAGCCGGCAACGATACCGGCGTGGGGACTCAATTTTCGATGGCCGACATGAACGGTGATGGCCGACCCGATATCGTACTCTCCAACAAAAAAGGTGTGAACGTCCTGCTGCAGAAATAAGACCAGGGAACATGGACGGGATCGTGTGACATCAAACCCCTATCGCTTGTTCTGTTTTCGGTCATCCAAAACCCGCTGGTAGATTTCACGAATTTGACGGGTCATCGTTTCGTGACGAAACTGATCTGTAAAGCGCGCGCGACCCGTCTGGCCAAATCGTTCGCGCTTTTCTGGATCTGAAGCCAATTCAATTAACGCCTGTGATAACGGCTCAATCGATTCCGATGGCAGCAGATAGCCGGTCTCTTCAGGGATCACCACTTCCCGCGCACCATCAATGTCATATGAGACCACGGGCTTTCCAGCAATCAATCCTTGTGGGAGCACACGGGCCAACCCTTCCCAGACACTGGTATGCACAACAATATCCATTGCATGAATTAACTCGGGCACTCGTTCGGGTGGTACGAGACCTGTGAATATAAAATGTTCTGACAGCCCCAGTTCAGCGATACGTTCTTCGAATTCTGCTTTGAGGATTCCATCACCCACCAGTAAAAAGCGAACCTGTGGTTCAGCTTCGACAACCCGTCTGGCTGCTTCAATCAGATATTTATGGCCTTTTAAATGAAACAGCCGTGCTACTTTGCCTATGACTATGTGGTGCGGTTCGATCCCCCATTCCTTGCGGACTTCTACCGGAAGACGAGACGGCGTAAGAAACGGCTCTACTTCCATTCCACTGTAAACGGTGTCACAGCGGTCTTTGGTCGTAATACCGGCAGCCACGTATTGATGGGTCATGGCATCGCAGACACTGATGAGTCGATCACAGCGCCGGGCCGCCCATTTCTCAGCAGCAATATAAGCGCGATAATGTAACGGAGATTGCCCGAAATGAAAGGCGGCACCATGAATGGTGTGCACAGTGGGAATCTTCAACTTCCAGGCAGCAGCACGTCCCAGAATCCCCGCTTTAGAACTATGAGTGTGAACCAGTTCGGGTTGGAAATCGCGCAGTTCCGCGATGAGTTCCCGACACGCACGCCACTCGTTGAGCGGGCTGATGCTGCGCGTTAAGTGAGGAATGATCCGCAAATCCATCCCCCCCTGCTCGGCACGCGGAATTAAAGTTCCTTCCGGGCCAGTCGTCGGCCCTGTCATTAATGAAACTTCATCCTGATAGTCTCGATACTGATCTTCTACCGTGAAGAGCGTATTTTGCTGCGCGCCGCCAATGATCATGCGTGTGATTACATGTGCGACTCTCACTCGGTCACCGCTCTCTGGTTTTCCTGCCTCAGGAAGTCAATCATCAATATCAGCATTACGTTCATTATCTTATCGATTAGAATCAGAATCGCATTTCGTTACTCAGCTGGAGGCGGAGGTGGCGGCGGTGCTGATTGAAAATAACCCGCCAACTGTGGTACTTGTCCAGCAGGCATCCAGCCAGATAACCCGGCAGACCAAACCTGTGAGGTATCGGAAATTTGACCACTGGCAACACCCTGTGAGAGTTGTGCGAGTGAAAATGGTCCCTGCGTCTGTCCATTCACAGCAACATGCCAGGCCGCTGGTGGCGGAGGTGGTGGCGCCATTCCCGGCGCTCCCATTCCGGGAGACTGAACCATGCGGTTGGCCATGGCAAAGCCCATACCCAATCCCATACCTTCGGCAGCGCCTCCACCAGAAGGGTTTTCGGCAGCAGAGAGCATGGCTTGCCCCATCTGATATTGCTGAAACTGGTTCATGTCGCCGATCACGCCCATACTGGTCCGCGTATCCAGAGCTTTTTCCACACTTTCTGGAAGGGAGATATTCACAATCAATAACTGTGGTGTTTCAAGACCATATTCATCATCGATCCGTTCGTTGACGGTTTTCTTCAGCTCCGTCGATATTTCCGTGTACTTGGAAGCAAGATCCAGCGCGGCATATTGCGATTCACCAATCAAATCAGCAAAAGAGCTGATAATGATCGACCGTAAGAGTTCATTGATCTCATCAGAATGAAACTCGGAATTCGTTCCCACAAGCTCTTTGACGAGAATACTCGGATCATTGGCTTTGAGTGAATAACTTCCGAACGCACGCAGCCGGATCGGTCCGAACTCCGGATCGCGGAGCATGATGGGATTGGGAGTTCCCCATTTCAGGTCCGTGATCTGTGTGGTATTCACAAAATAGACTTCAGAACGGAAGGGGCTGTTGAACCCATGCTTCCACCCCTGTAGCGTTCCCAAAATCGGCATGTTATCGGTTGTAAGCTGATAATTTCCTGGCTCAAAGACATCGGCGACTTGCCCACGATGCACGAATAGAGCCATCTGACCTGGTCGTACAATTAATTGTGCACCATTCTTGATTTCATTCTGATACCGGGGAAATCGCCAGGTGAGAACATGCTGTGAATCATCGATCCACTCAATAATATCAACCAGTTCGGCCCGTAATTTATCCATCCAGAATCCCATGTTGATTTCCCTTATTCTTAATACTGTTTTTTGAATCTGGTTCTGTGTGAATGGCTCTAATCTGAAATGCTGGCATCGAAATAGCCTGAGCTTTGATTGTAACCCTCTCCAAAGTTCACCCGCAATCATAGAAATTACAGACTCACTGAATATTTTCAAATCAGTCTGGTTTTCTGTGCTTGAGGTTTACTGAATTCCCCTTCAGGTACACACAACCCACTTGATGGGATGACAAAATAGCCCTGTTCTGAAAACGTAAAAAAACCTGGTCTGGATTAAAAGAACCCACCAGAATCAAGGTAAAGTATATAAAAGTGTGTTATTTCTGGGGGATGAGCCAATGACTACTCGTACACCTTGCTGAATATCTGAAATTTGCTGTTGACCTGTTTTCTTGAAAGTTTTACATTTCCCGCGCTCTAATGGTAGAGCTTGAGACAAGGAAGTTTCGTAAATCTTCTGACGACTAAGCATCAACGTGATTGGTGACGCTGGAACCGACTGATTCAGGTTAGAACCAGAAACCCTTTCAACGATCCAGGACCCAAAGGATCGCTTGAATCCAGACCGATAAGCTGGTGGGGGCAGAAATCAGACAATCACATGATCCCCTCGCGTCGGATACAAAACATGGAGATTTTAAGCAATGGGCGAACCAACCCCAAACCCGCATGCGACCAAACCAAAGACGAACTTGAAACGAAAAATACTCTTTTTCGCAGCCGGTACAGGACTGGTTCTTTCTGCTGGCGTTTTCTTCTTTCAGACATTCAATGCGAAAGATGGCTCTGCTGGCGAACAGAAAAAAGCCGGAAAAGTACGAATTTCCGGTAATCAACCAAACCTCCGCAGCCAACCTGTGGCAAAAGTGGGTAGTGTTGTAATCAGTGAAGATGAGTTGGCCCGCGAATGCGTGGCTTTATATGGACCAGAAGTTCTGGAAAATGTCGTGAACCGGGCGATCATCCAGCAGGCCTGCCAGAAAGCGGGCGTGGCCGTAGAACAGGCTGAAGTACACGCAGAAGTGGAAAAAATTGCCAAACGCTTCAATCTGGATACCAAGACCTGGTATGACATGTTGCTGGCAGAACGGAAGATGAATCCTCAGCAGTATCGTCGGAACGTTATCTGGCCGATGCTGGCTTTAAGAAAACTGGCCGGTCAACAGACCACTTTGTCTAAGAAACAAGTCCAACAAGCATTTGCTCGCGATTATGGTCCTCGCGTCAAAGCTCGATTGATCATGCTGGACAACCTGAACCGGGCCCAGAAAGTCTGGGATGATGTGAAACGAAAACCTGCCGAGTTTGAACGTTTTGCGCGTGATTTATCCATCGAGCCAAACAGCCGTGCGCTGGGTGGAGCCATTCAGCCGATTCCCCAATACTCTGATAATGAGAGTCTTTGGAAAGCAGCCTTCAAGTTGAAAGAAGGAGAGATTTCCGGAATCATCCAGATTGGCCCCAGTCGCTATGCGATTTTGCTCTGTGAAGGCCGAACTGATCCCGTTGTTACCGATCTCAGCGAAGTGCAGAATCAACTGGTGGAACAGTTAACTGAAGAACAAACACAGGAAGCAGTTGCCCTCGTCTTTAAGAAGCTGAAAGAGGAAACCCGTGTGGACAATTACATTACTGGCACGACAACCGGTGGTGTGTCTCAAACTTCGGGTACCAATTTCTCCAAAGGTCAGGTGAATCGAGCGATTCCTAACCCCACACAGGGATTTAATCGGCCTCCTAAATAGTACCTTTTTCTCAAAAATCAAGAACCATATAGCCAAAACGTGTGTCAGTCCTGATTTACTGACACACGTTTTTTTATGTTCTGAATCATCTGGGAAAAATTACTGGTATTCCTCAGGCGCATTTTTCGGTGTGATCGCGTAAAATGGAAATTGTTCCAAAATAGTCTTCAGTCAAATCGAACGATCATTGAGCCTGAAGGTCTCTGAAAATGATGGTTACCCAAATTCCTTGTTAAACGGGCAGTGTTTCAATTATGCGTGGCGAATCGGAAGTTCCCTCTTCAGACGATGGTTTTACCATCCCGGTTTCTGAGAGAGTTAAACGTTTACCCCCCTATCTCTTCGGAAAAATTAACAAGCTGAAGTACGAGAAGCGTGTGGCGGGCGTTGATGTGATTGATCTGGGAATGGGCAACCCGACAGATCCGCCAGATCCTCTGATTGTGGAGAAGATGACAGAAGCGGTCGCAGATCCACGAAATCATCGCTACTCAGTTGCTAACGGCATTGCCAATCTGAGAAAAGAAGTGACGGCTCGCTACTGGAAACGTTATGGTGTCCGCCTTGATCCGGACTCCGAAGTCGTAACCTGTATCGGTTCCAAAGAAGGCTTCAGCCACATGTGTCTGGCTTTGATGGGTCCGGGCGATACCGCCATCGTTCCCTCCCCTTCTTTTCCGGTTCACGTTTATGCTGTGATGCTGGCTGCCGGAAATGTCATCGAACTCGATTGTCGTCAACCTGACCAGTTCCTATCCAATATCGCATTCACCTGTGAGCACCTTTATCCCAAGCCACGCGTGGTGGTTGTCAATTTCCCACACAACCCCAGTGCCACGGTGATCGAACAGGACTTTTATGTGGAGCTGGTCCGGCTGGCTCGAAAATATTCGTTTCTGGTGATTAGCGATTTCGCATACGCAGATATCTGCTTTGATGGTTACAAAGCCCCCAGTTTTCTGGCGACTCCCGGCGCGACCGATGTAGGTGTGGAATTTACTACGATGAGTAAAGGCTACAGCATGGCTGGCTGGCGCATTGGATTCTGTTCGGGTAACTCGGAAATGGTCAGGGCGCTCTCTACGATTAAAGGCTATTATGACTATGGCCTCTTCCAGCCAGTTCAGATCGCTGCCATCGTCGCGATGAGGCACTGCGACGCCGCCGTCGACAGTATTGCAGCCGAATATCAATCGAGACGCGATGCCTTTTGTGGCGGACTGGAACGTTTGGGTTGGGAAATCGATCGGCCGAAGGCAGGCATGTTTGTCTGGGCAAAAATTCCCGAACCCTGGTCAGAAATGGGGTCGATCGATTTTGCGATGAAACTACTCGATGAAGGGGGAGTCGCCGTCAGCCCCGGCCGTGGATTTGGCGAAGATGGTGAAGGTTATCTACGAATGGCCATTGTAGAAAATTCACAACGGCTCAGACAGGCGGTTAAGCAAATCGGAAAATGCATGAAGTCGGAAGAAATCTCCGCCGAATAGACGATGCGATACGATTTTGCCGATGTAATTGTTCGCCCTATGTACTCTGAGATTTACGTAAATCGTCGATCGACTTCATAAAGCCCTGAATCTGGTTGTCAGCTAATTTGATGATGCCGGCTTCTGCGCCGATCCGAATGCCTGTGCGCTGCATTGGATCGCGCTGTTCCACAATTTTATTACCGCTGATCGTCACGTCTGCTGTTTTGCCGGTAATATCAATCGCGACACCATCATCACCACCGCTGTTAATGATTTGATTATCGATCACCGTGTTGCGATTGGCCCAGAAATTCTTACCCCGCGCATCATTGCGGAACAGGATTCCCACTTTACCGCTATTGGTAATTTTATTCTGCCGCATAATGTTGTCGGTATCGTTGTGGCCAATGGAAATACTGTATTTATTGCCGTGCAACTGGTTCTTTTCCGCCAGGCCATGTTTGACACCCCAACACCAGAACAGACCAATATTGTTGTTTTCGAGACGGTTGTTCAAAATCAACGGGCGCTGTGAACCGGAACCCGGATGTACTCCCAGATCAGCATTGTCGTGACTGTGACAATTTTCAACCTTTACATCATGACAAATCTGAAAGCTGATTCCATCACCGTTGTAATTTCGTGTGGTCACGTCACGAATTGTGTAGCGATTGCAATCCTGCAGGAAGATACAGCCACCATAATTCCCGTTCAGATTGGTATTATTTTTTCGATTTCCATCCAAAGTCAAATTCTCGATCACCACATTCCGCGTGTATTCGCTGGTCAACAGCGGAAACAGCGACGACGCTGTTGGCTTGCCGGCGAGCCACAAATTTTTGCGGAGCCCGTCATTCAGCTTGAACCGGTTCCCGGATCGTGCAACCAGCGATCGCTTGATTACATTCTGACTGCCGTTACTTGGATTTTTCGCGATGAGCACAATACCGTCGCCGACCTGAAAGTTGGCCGATTTCTCAAGCGTAATCTCCTGATCGTACCAGTCAGAATCTTCTGACAAAGCTACCGTCTCAGAAGCACCTTTGGTGATGATGGTCTCTGGGCCACTCCCTGATAACCGAATATGTGATGGCAGATGCAAGGCATTCCGCAGTGTGAACGTTCCCGCTTGAATCTGTACGGTACCTCCCCCCTTGCCCGCAATGTAATCAATGGCGGCCTGTAAGGCTTTATCACTGCTGCCGACGATGTCTCCCTTTTTGGGACCGACAGAAATGGAAAGGCGTTCTTTCCAGTCGGGCTCAAACCGCTGATCTCCATCAGTAGCACGGGGACGTTTCACGACAGGAGGCTTTCCGGCTGTGAGTCGCTTTGCGGAAACAGCTCCCATCCCGGAAACCAAAGCAGCTCCTAGAAAACGACGACGCGAAAAATCAGGTGAGTTCATAAAATCGCTCCGAGACAACTTGGCAATTTGATATCGTTAACTTTCCTTAATTGAGTTTCCTAAATTGCCTCAGTCAATTCAAGTCAATTTTGAGAGATCTCTCATTAAGGGACGTTTCCATCCCCCTCTGGTTTTCCAGATGAGCAACCAGAAAACCTGCCAGCCACCATTCACCGAAGATTTGCTACTTTTGATAAATCACAGACATTGGAACAAACGTGATTTGCGATTCTGCTAAGCCATTATTTTTAGTGCGATCACCTGCGCAGTGACCCAGTAGAACTCCCTGCTTTGTAAACTCAATCGCCGTGTAACAGTACCAGCCGTTCGGGTTCACCTCGATATTCTGAATATGCTGCCAGGTTTTGCCTTCATCTTGGGAGATGGCGATCGTCAGTGGTGTGCGTTTGCCTCGAAATTGCGGGCTGATCTTGTGATGATTGTTCCAGACGATCAATAAATCACCTGTTGCGGGAATGCGCTCAATTGAGGCTGGCGAAACCGGTGATATGATGTTTGATGGCTTGAGCTGCGAAAATGTTTTGCCTCCATCCTGTGAAAAGGCCACATACTGACTGCCACCATTCGTACGACAGAACCCCATGAGCCGTCCATTTGTTAATTCAACAACTCCGGGCTCCTGCATATAAGGTTGTTTGTTGCCGGGTTGTTTTTCTACTTCAACCACATCGCCGCGCTGCCAGGTTTTTCCATCATTATCTGAGTAATAGCACAGGAACTGGGCACTGAAATTGAATCGGTCCGGGTTTTTCAGATTTTGATGTAAAGCAAGTGGGACCACAATCCTTCCACTTTTGAGTTGAACGACCCGATCATTATTGAGAACATAATATCCAATGTCTTCCGGGGGAACAATCTCAAGGGGCTCGCTCCAATGAACGCCTTCATCATTACTGATCCGCATCACTGGAATCAAATCATGAATCGAATTTTTACGTGCATAGAATAATGCAATCTTCCCCGACTGCAACCGGAGCAGTGAAACCGACATAATGTTTTGCTTACCATCATTCTCGATAATCGTCTGATCTTTTTGAGTCCATGTTTTTCCTCCGTCCGACGAATAGCGGCCCGCCAGATAAGCGGACGAATGATCCGCGGCCCCTCCAATAAAATGCGTATAAACAAAAAGAATGCGACCATCTTTGAGCGTGATAAAATCGCCTTCACTATTACGGGGATTATTGTTAGTGGGAGGTAGTTGTAATACCCGTTGAATTTTCGCATTGACCGGCAAAGTTGACGGTTCACCCGCAACAAGAAATACTATCTGGCATGAACTCAACAGAACAACAACCAAAAGTGAATATTTCCATTTCATGTGCGAACTCATTTTTTAACTCCAGGTGAACGAATTAATAAAACCATGATCAAATCCAGATGATAGAAGTATGTCGATTGAGTTGTTTTGACGAAACAATTTGATTCCTCAACCTGAAAGCCTCGACAGGGCTCAACTTATACGCCATTCATCCGTCTATCATTCTCATTCTGGCAAACTAATTCGCTTAGTAACAGTTCGAATGAAATAAATCCATTTTCAGATCAGTGGAGTGAAACAAAAAAAACTCTCTTAATCAATAATCTATTGCCGAATGATATCTTTGTTAATAACGAATTTTTTATAAATTCATTGCTCGCAATAAGATACAAAATGCAAAGAAGAGACAGACAGAAAGTTGAAAAACATAGCAAATGCCCCCAAATGATTGATTATTTCATTAATTATTGGTATATAATAGGTCTCTAAAGTAATATAAATCGTAGTAATCTTAGAGGTTTATATTAATCCTGTATTTGATTACTTTGCGCTACGTCGATTGTAAAGAAAATCACTCCCCCCACCCTCCTTTTAATATCCAACACGACACCCTCCTTAATCTTAATCACTTTGCATTAATGCTAATTGAAATTTGTTTGAACATTGCATGTTCTATTTTGTGTTCATCTCTGTTTTCAATTCACTTGAAGACCGGATGAAAACTGGATTTTCTTGTTTTATTTTTTAAAGATTTAATTCTGGAGACGAAAAATGAAGAGACCACTAAGAAAGGGCTTTACGCTAATTGAATTGCTGGTGGTGATTGCCATCATCGCAATTTTAATTGCCCTGCTTTTACCTGCAGTACAACAGGCACGTGAAGCAGCACGCCGAAGTACCTGCAAGAACAATTTGAAGCAGATCGGCATCGCTTTACACAGTTATCACGAAACACATCGTATTTTCCCTCCGATGCACATTGAGAGTAGACGCACAGCCGCTGACGATATTCCTACGGAAAACTATCTCGGCTGGAGTACAATGCTTCTGCCATACATGGATCAGGCGCCGCTTTACAACAAAATCAATATGAACGAACC
>Ga0055584_100001673_pt1 | contig 21696 bp, 16 predicted proteins | sample OSDHelmetaG_FD_58716 | JGI IMG/M metagenome (GOLD analysis project Ga0055584, IMG submission 58716) | Pelagic marine sediment microbial communities from the LTER site Helgoland, North Sea, for post-phytoplankton bloom and carbon turnover... | ecosystem: Environmental > Aquatic > Marine >...
CGACCGACGCGGCGAAATATGACAACAGCTGGGACCGAAGAATTCAGTTGTTGCGTCATCAATTGGATGACAGCATCGGTATGCGTTCCCCAACACAATCAGCAGTTGGCCGATCAGGCCGGAGTAGGTTAGCTAATCGACGAGCGGCCTGTTCCCGCTCGCATGAAACGGTCCTTTTACGGTTTGTCTGGGCAACCCCGTGAGTTCGTTGGCCAATGTGGCGATTCGTTGAAAACGCTCGGTGCTACCGGCTTCCTTTCGCTCTTGAACTGACATGTAACCTGGTTGTGGATCCGATCGGAAAGTTCCTCAGCAACAGCCATCTCGACGACGTCCTAGCTGTTACTGACTCAGATTAAAATAGTTTCGAGAATTGGATGGACGTCCTGGGGGGATGCGGTCCGCAGGTCTATCACCCTTGACCAACTGAAAGGCGATCCCCAGCGGTTGGAGGCCAATACGAGATGGAGCGCGTCTGCCGTTACCAAGTCGGCCAAAATGCTCGCCTAGTGCAACGATGTCGAACCGTGTAAAGTTTTGCTTCTGCGGGTCGTACTCCAGAAAACCGAGCACTCGGGGCTCAAATCCCCATTGATCAAAGCTGGCGACCTTCCCTTCAACGACTGCGGTTGGCGGCACAGCACCAAGTTTACCAAAGCCATCAAGTCGAAGCCGGACCCTATCGGCCGCGACGGAATCCACGATCAGAGTTAGATGGCCAGCTCGAATATCCTTGCGATCGAGCGCGTCTGGACCGTACCGGCCGTAAAATCTGAGAGGGTTCAAGTGCCATCGCAGAAAACGGTCAATGATGCCCGCAGGCATCGTGACAACGTCGCCCTTCTTTGGGTTGGCCGGCATCAACGACTGCCATTCAGCTTCTTTGATCCACATGTGATGAGGTTGGGCTTCGTGTGCAGCAGTACGTGCCTGCTGATAGTCGGCTTCTAAGGTCAAGTCCCCTTTTTCACCGTGCCTGAGTTCTTTACCTTTCACGTAGCGAAGCGTGCCCTCTTCGTCGTGCATTAAAACTCGCGTATAAGCTTTGAGGATCAAACCGCCCGCAGGTGGAGCTGGCCCGAGACTTTGAGAATCAACCGAGCCCTGCTTCGCCACCTTGACAGCACCGGGGCCACGCTCGGATGTGGGCAGGGACTTCCATTTTTTCAGCGTCTTCTCCAGGTTAATTCCCGAGAAGCCAGCCTCACCAAGAACCTTTCCGCTCGCTGTCAGGCAAACCTGCCTGGCTTCAAACTTGTCCAGATTAAGACCGGCCTCGCGGTAGAATTGGCCGACTGCATCTTTGCGATTTTGATCCGCACCGTAGACGGAGAGCGGGACAAAGGATTCAGTAATCAGCTTGACATTTTCTTTGGACCAGTAGACGGGCACACGGCCCGCGTCGATACCGCCGCTTCAGCACATTCCGATGCTGATGCCTTTACCTGATACCATCAGAAACAAAGGCTTTCCTTCGGCAGCAGCTTTCCGGCGGGCTTCGTGCAGGTCGGTTAACCAGGGAATTTCCATCCAACGCGACTCGCCGTTCTGCGGCCTGATTTTCCTGTGGATTGTGGCGAATGATTCTGCATTGAGTTTCGTATCATTGGTTGCCGATTGAGCCGGTGCGGAATCGCCATTCATGAACATGGCTGTCGCAAGCAAGAGACCGGAGGCACGTTTCAGGTTGGACAACATCATGGTTTCTTCACTCCTTGTACGAGCATTGTCGGGACTCGACTATAAATTGTGTAACCGTCACGGAACGTCCACAATCCTGAGTCGAATAGCAAGTGCCAGAGATAATTGTGCCCATCTCTTTCTCGCGTTTCGGGATGCGTCTGGAGCCATTCGTCATTGATACCGTACCCATATAGACTCCCAGAAATGGGTCCATTGATCGTGCGTCTCAGCCACCACGGGTTTCTGGAACGCGATCTTGCTGTTCCGACTTGGGTCGATCTCAACGACGCGCTGGACGACGAAAGCTTGAGTGCTTATGACGATGTGCTCGAATGGAGCTTGAGACGCATGTGCTGCCGGACCAAGATTGTGTGCCAAAACAAGTCGTGCTTAATGCTTCGTCCAGTTTACGCAAGCACACTTGGCGGTTGCGTAATTGGGAGCCGCCATCCGTCGTAGCATCCTGCACATTCAGAACAGCTCGTGAATCGGTTCACCGTTTTCCTCGACGATGTAGTTGGGCCGTCCGTTCGTATCGAGCCAGGTTGTGTCGAGGGGCACTCCCATGTGCCGATAGATGGTCGCGGCCAGATCGCCGGGTGTAACCGCGCGATCATTAATCTCGCCGCCATGAGGGTCGCTCGAACCGATCACCTGGCCGTGGTTCAGACCTCCTCCGGCAATGCACATCGACATGACTCGCGGCCAGTGATTGCGTCCACCTGTAAAACCGCCCTGCGTGCCGATAATCGGAGCGCGGCCAAAATCTCCAAAGGCGAGAATCAGCACATCGTCGAGCATTCCCCGGTCTTCCAGGTCGGCGACCAGGGTGGTGGTCAGATGGTCGAACACGGGGAGCAGTGGCTGTAGACCTCTGGTCCCAAAACGCTCATCGGGCCGTGCTTCTATACCGCCAAAGACATGTTCGTGACCATGACTGTCCCAGTCTCCCGCGTTCACGCCCATGCTGAGATCGATCGTCACGAAACTTACGCCCGCCTCGACCAACCGTCTTGCCAGCAGCGCCTGTTGGCACCACAAGTGTTCCCCGTAACGTTCACGTACAGCGTCAGGCTCGCCGGAAATATCAAACGCTGAGCGAGCCCGGCCCCCCAATACCATTTCGACCGCCTGCTGCTGAAAGTGGCCGAGGGCGTCCATAGTTCCCGATTGATCGATGTCGCGGCGCAGTCGATCAAGAGAGGCAGACAGTTGGCGACGATTCCGCATCCGCTGGCCGCTCACTCCCTCGGGCCGTGTGAAATGCATCGCGCGATCAACTTCAGCCCGATGCCCGATCAGCCGACCGAACCCATGGTAGGCTGGTAATCCGGCTGCCCGGTGCCCGTTCATTGGATCGTATTGCATGCCGATGAATCCGCCGCCAGGCACGTGGTCGGGGTCTCGGTTGAACGATACGTAGGCGGGCATGGTCGGCTGGTTGGGCCCCTTGAATTTTGCGACGACCGAGCCGATTGCGGGGTAGAGGGCACCGCGGGAATTTATCCGCGGACGGGCCATGCGATTGCCAGTCTGCATGACTGCCGATGGAGAATGATCGCTTCTACCGCAATCAACCGAGCGGATTATCGTGAACTTGTCGAGCATTGATGCCTGTCTGGGCAGATGCTCACAGACCGCGACGCCCGGAACTGCCGTGGGAATCGATGCAAATGGCCCACGGTTCTCACGCGGGCGGTTTGGCTTTGGATCCCAAGTGTCAATTTGACTAGGTCCGCCGGCCATCCAGAGTAGAATTACACTCTTTCGGCCGCTGTGTTTTTCCAGCCCGACGGCGTCGGCCCGCGCCTGCAAGACTTCGGCCGCAGTTAGACCGGCCAGCCCACCGAGGGCGGCCTTAACGATATTGCGTCTTCGCAAGTCCACGCTTCCACCTTGCATTACAGAGCCGAGTGGGCCTCTTCGCACTGCAGTGAACGTGACCAAGAGATAGCCAAGTTCTTATGACTGATGTCAATTAGCTAAGAACGCCAGTTGTCTCACCGACTTGTGTCTGCAAATGCAGTCATCCTGTAGTTCATCTCGCGCTTACGACTGTCTCCTCACTCATCTCGTCGCACGCGTTGCGAGACACCTCCGAGATTCGGCCCGCTGCCGGTCATTGACTCAAGGCATATAGGATTGCCTGTCTTTCGTCTGTGCCAATCTCACATCTACTTTCCTTTCCCCTTCCCGTTGTTCCCGCCCGCTTTCTCATCAGAGTCGCCGCGAGACTTCTCCGCGGTTTGGATGTCGCCGGCAAATAACCTGAACCAGTCGTCTCCTTCGGAACCGGTCAGATGGTCTGCGACCAGATCGTCGACGAGGCTGCTGAAGTACACTTCGAGCTCGTCCTTGCGATCATCGATCGGCTCGTCGACGTTCCAATTTCGTTGAGCAATCAGCAGATCATCCGCGTCGTCGAGGATGGAATCAAGCGTTGCACCGGCATCCGGCAGCGCGGCCCCAGTGATGATGTCCTGGTTGGGACCACCGACGATGCGATCGATTCCGGATCCGCCGATCAGGATGTCACGTCCGGTGCCGCCGTTGAGGTTATCGTCGCCGCCCCGGCCGAGAATGACATCGCTGCCACCGCCGCCGTTGACATGGTCGGCACCGCCACCCGCGTCGATCATCGCTGCGACAGTGACATGGCCGGAGACCGTCATGTGGTCGTCGCCCTCGCAGAGAATCGCGAACAGTCGATCGACATCGGCCAGGTCGAACGATCGCTCATCTTCGGGAAGGAAACTGGCATGCACTTTGAGCTGCCCGTTTCCGGTTCGATTGACGCTGATCTGATCGGCACCGGATGTCCCAATGATCTGCAAGACCTCTTCGCCATCGACCGTGTGAATTCCGACGCCCGTGATGATCGCCAACGTGGTTTCGACGTCGATTCCGGTGTCGTCGTCCGTCAGCGTGACTGTGATCGTGTAGATGCCGCCGGTGGCATAGGCATGACTGGACGGGCCCAACAGTGATGACGTCACCATGCAAAAGCTGGACGCGAGTTTTTCGCCGTTTACAAAGGTTCCGTTGCGGCTTCCGGGGTCTTCGATCTGAACTGTGCCTTCATGCAGGAGAAGTTGACAGTGTCGTCGGCTGACATCTAAAGACTTGATGCGCTGGCCGCTTGGAACATCATCGCGACCGATGACAGCGTTTCGGTTCTATCAGGCTCCACATATACTTTGAGCCGCTGCATCCTGCTCGATTCTCGTTCCACATAACACAGCAATAGTACGAGTTACCGACAACGACTTGCTCCTTCGTTGACACAGCAAGCTGACAACAGAGTCAATTTATTTCGACGGCAGATCAACTCACGCAAAGGGACTCTCCATGCGCACGCTTCTCCCATTTCTGATCGTATCCTGTCTGGTCACTGGATGCTCGAACCAGACGCCACAGACAGAGACGGCCGGGACACACAACGATACAGATCAGGCCGAAGAAGAGCCCACGACTGAATCCGTCGAAGCGACAACGGAAACGTCGGAACAGACGGATGCAGCGACACCGCTCGTAATTGACGTTCGGACGCAGGCTGAATGGGACGAAAGTCACCTCGAAATAGCGACTCACATTCCGCTGGACTTAATTTCGGAAAGAATTGGCGAAGTAGCTCCCAATAAGGACCAGAAGGTCTATTTGCACTGCCGGAGCGGCGGTCGTTCCGGGCAGGCAAAAGATCAACTTGAGGCACTGGGATACACCAGCGTGGAGAACGTAGGCGGCTTGGATGATGCCCGCGAACGATTCGAGAGTCGTGGGGATTGAATGCGACTACGTCAGCGTAGAGCAGAGTCCAGCCAGTCACATTCACGTCGTCTGGCAAGAAGGCTCGTAGGCAACAAGCGATAACGTGTCGGTACTGCTCGCTACGAACTGCCCCCGGTGGCGTCGACGTGGTGTCGTCCGCCGCGAGACGGAAATCGAGTCCCTGATATCGATGAGTGAATTGCTGATGGTCAAGGCCGTGTGGTCAAAGAATAGGAACGACATGCAAGCCGTGTGGACATCGGACCTTTAAGTGTGTCGTCGGACGTGATTGTCGACTGAAATGAGTGATCAGTCGAAGTGCCGGTGCTACGTTGCAGGACCACAAGATGCGATCAATTGCCTTGCTCTGCTCCCACGGAAGTCGGGCGTCGTGGTCGATCGGGCCGTGTGTCGTTGGCTGGTTTCGCGTATTCGGCTTGACTTCCTCGGCCTCCCCGCCCACGACGACGTACGTCAGTCAGTGCTGCCTGCACGTTTGCGTTGTCCGTGTTAGCTACGAACGATTCTCGTGGGAGCACTGTTTCGCTCTTATCAGAAATGCAATACAGGTGCTTTGAACTGCGCAAGACCATCCGGCCATTGCTCACCGCTGGCGATCCCCAGAATACCTCCCGGTCAGTCGTGACCTCGTTCACCGCCAACTGTTGCACATCATCGCCAAGACCGAAGACGTACGTCTGACCGCTTGCGTTCAAGTAAAACAGCCGGTCACCAACAACGACTGGAGAAGCGTAGTCGAGCGAACCAAAACGAGCGTTGCCTGTTATCCTGGCGTCCTTCAGACGCATCTGCTTAAGCCGCTTACCGGACTCAGCGTCAACAACAGTCAGAATTCCACGAGAGACAACATAGAGCTTCGACTTGTGGCGAATGGGTGACGCGTAGGTCGCGCTGACCTGCCCCCTCCATACCGCTTTCGAATCGTCCAGGTCTCCGCTGCTGCCCAAATCAAGTGCAACACTACCGGCTCCGGAAAACGCGAACACTCTCGCCCGATGAGAGATGACACTCGCATACGCCTGAGCTGAACTGGTCGCTTTGACATGCCAGCGTAATTTGCCATTCTCCGGGTCCAACCCCCACAGCTCTTTGGCAACCAGCATCACAAGATCCGTTCTTCTCGCGTCGATTCTTACAATCGCGGGCGTTCCCCACATGCCGTCCAGCCCCGTTGCTTCCTGTTGCCAGACCTTCTCCCCGTTGGCTTTGTCGAAACCAATGATCGACTGGCTTTCGGCGGAAGCGGTGACAATTACCGTGTCCTTGTAGACGAGAGGACTCGACGACGATCCCCATCGCGGCGGGTCAGATTCCTTCCCGGCACCAGCGTTCCATAAGTTATTGCCGTCCAGGTCGAATGCGTAGACGCCGCCCTTTCCGAAGAAGCAGTACACGTTGGTGCCGTCCGAACAGGGTGTGTGCGACGCGTATCCGTGGGACGAGACTCCCGACTTGTCATAAGGGTCTTCTGGCAACGACGCCTTGATATCTTTCTGCCAAAGCGTGTCACCGGTCGTCAGGTCGACACACACAAGATGCCGAACAAGGTCTTCGATCTCACCTGGGTTCTTTCGATCCAGGCCGTATCCGGAATAACAGGTCACCAATACCTTCTCGCCAACGATAATTGGGCTGGAAGCTCCCGGTCCTGGCAGCTGCACCTTCCATGCAAGATTCGAATCCGGCGACCAGGCGTTGGGTAAAGAATCGGAATCAGATGCGACGCCCGAACCGGCCTGTCCGCGGAATCGAGGCCAGTCGTCAGCGATTGCGACGGTACTTACGAGAGTCAGCCAAGCGACGCAAAGTTGGAAAACGCGGTTCATTCTGGTCCCAAACGTCACTGAATGGATGAGCTGGCGTGTCGGCCGTGCGGTTACGAGCCGAGCGGCGAGATACAAACCGGGCAAGCCGACACGGTAGTTCACTGTTTCAAATTGGCATTTTCCGGACACCGGAAACATCGGCTTCACTGTCTGAACCTGGAACCTGTCACTGTGGTTTCAAACGATAGACGGAGCTGAAGTAGTCTCGCACTCTCACTCTCTCTTTCTCCGTTACTTCGTCCCGGTAGACGGCCAATGCTGCGATGTCTCCCGCGAAGGGATCCTGTTTTGCGAAGCCCTGTCCCTTGTTGTTGTTGAAGAGGAACATGAACACGAAGGGCAGCTCGTCTCTCGGATTTCCCACGGTCACGTCCTCTCCGTTGATCACGCACCGTAGGTTGTGTTCGGTGTCGCGGTGAAGTTCCACAAGCTGCCACTGATCGGTCTTCAGCGTTTCGTCACCGGAGACAGGAATTCGCTGTTTCAGGTTTTTCCACTCGAGACGATTCTTCCGGGCACTCTGAATGAGAACGGACCAGTGAAACTGACCCATGATGGTGGCATCGTTCTCCTGCTGAATCGGACGGACAAGGAGAAAGAGTCCGAATGGTCCCTCGATGCTGAAGTCGCGACTCTCAAGTTGCAATTCAAAATAGCAGGGCTGCTTGTTGTGCTTCTCGCCTTTGCCTGTGCCGATCAGTCCGCCTCGCACGCAGGGCTTCCCGTTACAGCCATCGGGGATGTATCCAGGTCGATCATGATCGTCCTGCCCAATGTCACGACCGGTCTTAAACGCACGGCTTGGTCTGATCTTCTTGTCGTTCGTCGTATATGGCGACTGGTCCAGCCACCATCGAACAGTGCCATGCGGAAATCGATCTTTGTCTGACCAGACTTCTTCGAGGACCGTGTTCTCGCCGGTCCTGTCATAGGCCTGTTGTGACGTATTGGTTGCGACAGCCAGACCTTTGACGGACTCAAGAAACATCTCAAGGTTGTCCAGGTCTTTCGGGTTGAACGAATCCTTCTTGCTGGAATCATCCTGCGCCGTCGATCCGGATCCGATGACTGACACAAGGAAAGACACTGAGATTAGCTTCAAGATCGTCATGGTGTTTTCCTGTTTCTTCTCCGTCACGATTGCCTGAAGTTTCGCCCGACGCTCGCGAGACAGCTTTACAGTATTCTGTCGCAAGTCGTCGACCAGCTCCGTATGTCCGTCAGTCATTGGGACGACGACGAAGGGAGATTCAGTGAGCCCATTCGAACGTGGCGGCAATCAGTCTGTCTCGTCATTACCTCGGAGATGCGTCTCGAAGAACTTGAGCATGGCCGGGGTCGTTGTCCTGGACTTCTGTCCCATCACACTGTGAGTGCCGTCGTCAAAGCGAAGGTACTCGATATTCGCTCCTGCGGACTTCATGCGCGTGTGAAAGTCGTCGGTTGAGTCGATGAAGACCACGGGATCCTTTGCTCCGTGGATCAGCAGAATCGGTGGAGTGTCTTTCCTGATGTAGGACGACGGTGACGCGCGTCTCATTACTGCCTCGATCTCCGTCTGAGTCGTACCGCGAACGAGAGCACCGGCGAGGTTACGGTACACCGTCGCAGCTCGCCGGCTGTGGTGCTCATGGATCATGTCTCCGACGGCTCCTGAACACACAACAGCCTGCAGCTCGCTTGAGAAATCGCGAAATGAACCGTCGCCTTCCAAATCAGCTTCATCGGCGGTCATGGCGACAGTTAAGGCCAGTGTCCCGCCGGCAGAATTCCCATATGCTCCGATCCTGTTCGGATCGACGTTATATTTCGTGGCGTGTGCACGGAGCCAACGAACCGAATTCTTGACGTCGTGCAGGCAGGCGGGAAACGGCCCATCCTTGATCATGCGATATGTCGGCAGGATCACGACGTATCCCTGTTGGGCCAGCGTGAAGCCCATTCGAGAAAAACGATAGTGGTCGCCGCCGGTCCAGCCGCCTCCGTGGACCAGCACGATCGCCGCTCGCGGCTCTGTAGACTTCTTGCGAGGCTGAATGACGTTAAGCATCCAGCGGTCGTGCCCATTCCGATAGGTGATATCTGTCTCGAAGATGACGTCGTTGGGAGCCTTGGGGATATTGGTTCGACTCGGCGGTTGAGCGACCGCAGGAGTCGTTCCGATTACCCCAATGATGATGAGCGTCAGGCTGAAGAGTCGCATCGCAGCTCAATCTGTTTATGTTATGACGATTCCAAAATGCTACGGGCCAGAGAAAGTAAACTCGTTTAATGTCGAATTCTCCAGCCCGCAGTCGAATCAGTCAGATGCACGGGCTGATCTTAGGTATCAGCTTCAGCCTTGGCGTCACGGCACTGATATGGTTCGCTGCCGGACGGCTGGATGAATTCGAGCTGCGTCCGGACCGCGACGTGCCATTCTGGTATCCTTGGGTGACAGCCACTCCGACGATCTGGACGCGAGTTTCGGTCTGGGGATTATACGCCGCCCACCAGGTGACCATCTGGTGGCTGATCTGGGAGGCTCAGGCTCAGAAAAGTGGCTACAGCAAATCACTGAGTCGCCTGAACGTGCTGGCGATTCTCGCTAACGCAGGCTTCATTGTGCTTCATTTCGTTCAGACACACCTCTTCTATGACGGCCTGGCCCTGGATGTTCCGGAGCAGAGTTCGCAATGGTCGGTGATTCTGCTGCTGGTGATTGTCTTGTTGATGGAAAACCAGCGGCGTGGCCTGTTCTTCGGCCGGAAGGTCGGTGGTCGCGTGATGAGCGAGTCCGCGCGGGTACTTCGCAAGTACCACGGTTACTACTTTGCCTGGGCGACGATCTACACGTTCTGGTATCACCCGATGGTCAGCACGCCGGGACATCTGCTCGGCTTCCTTTACATGTTCCTGATGCTGCTTCAGGGAAGCCTGTTCTTTACGCGAATCCACACGAATCGCTGGTGGATGCTCACGCAGGAAGTACTCGTGCTGATCCACGGAACGATCGTGGCTCTGAGTAACGCTCCCGATTTCTGGCAGATGTTCTGCTTCGGCTTCGCGGGTCTATTCATCGTAACGCAGATGCATGGCCTCGGATTGTCCATCAGAACTCGATGGCTCTTTCTTGGTACCTATGTGCTGTCCGTGTGCGTGGTCTATTCTGACATCGGGATGAGCCACATTCATCAGGTGACGTGGATACCCTTGACCGAGTACGCCGTCGTGTTCGCGCTGGCCACGATCCTCTGGGCCGTGATGAGAGTGTCCGGATGGATCACGAGGGAGAATGGGCCATCGACCTCGCGAAGCAGAACGTCCCCTGACGCGGAGAAACGCGACTCTTGAGAATTTAGACCAAGCTACAAGAAAACACACTGATCGTCTTCCTTGTTGCTTTGGGGAGCTTTTTTTGTTGACGCAGAAACCCCGAAACTGCACTCGGTTTGGTCGACCGATGCGCCCAACGTTGACTACAGCAGAAGGCGACGGGACAGATGGTGGCGTCGTCAATTGGACAACAAAACAGAATCAATGTACGGTCGATTGATCAGGCTGAAAACGGCTGGGATCAGCAGTCACAAGGTTGCTCAACCAAAGGACTCGAACCCGTTTTTATGGCTACAACCTTTTAACCTTTTTGCCTGACAGGAGCTTACAACGGATTGGAAACCGTCGACGCGTTGAGAGCTCCGACCGCGAATTCGTTGATGCCCGATGGATGGATGCTGTGATATTGCCAGTGGCGATCGCCGCACATCAGAAATAGGTTGTCGATTTCGGCTCGCTTTACCCAATTAAAGAAAGCGTCGGCCTCGTGGCGAAAACCCTGCAATGACGCATGGTTGTCTTTCTTATAGGCGTCATCCGGGCCGACCATCGGCGTTGGGCTGATGACGAGTTTCCATTTGGCGTCGCTGGCTTTTAGCGTCCACTTGAGCCACTCACGTTGTTCCTGCCCCCACATGGTTTTGTCGGGACCGTCCTTAGACTTGTTGGCCGAACGGTAGTCTCGCCCTTCCGTCAACCAAATCTGCACATCTCGACGGACGCGGATGGTGCGGTACGTCTTCGGTGCCTGTGCACCGGGAGCCGCGATGGGGAGCTGCTCATGAAACAGACTGATGCCGGTGTCGGGCAACGGCTGGCGATCGGTTTCGTTGTCCGAATCGTTGTAACGAAAGTCGTGATCGTCCTTGGACCAGTATGTCGGAACGTACTGGAAGAAGTCGATCATCGCGGAAATTGGAACTGTTCGCGCCCGCATTGCCGCAGCTCCTTGACGGTTGAGGGCGATTCACTGCTTGATTCACTGAGCGACGGAAAGCTTGTGACCCACCACGGAATTCCTCCGACAGCGAGCTTCGAGGTCTGATCCAAAAGCCCATCGTTGTCAATTCGGTAACTCACCAGATTCCCCGACTGCTGACCGGCAGCGATCAGGTGTCGTCCATCCGGCGAAAAATTGAATCCGCGAACAATGGGCTCGGACTGCGTGCGTTGGAGGAGCCGAAGACGGCCGCTGGTTTGATCAATGCCAAATACAGCGATACTGCCTTCGGAGCGATTGGCGATGTATACAACCTTGCCACTGGGATGCACTTGCACGCGGGAAGTCGTTCCCTTGCCTTCAAAGCTCTTTGGGAAACTGGACAGCGATTGCAGGTGCTTCAGCGTGCCGTTGTCGGAATTGAATTGGTAGGCCGATATGCTGCGTCCCGATTCGTCGCTGCCGTACGCGAACTTTCCGCTCGGGTGAAACCAAAGGTGACGCGGCCCGGTCTTTTCGTCTCGCTGAAGCCTCGCAGGAGAGTTCAGTTCCAGTTTGCCGGTCCGATTATCGAAGCGAAACTGCGTGATCGAATTGGTCGCGGTGTGCGAGACGAACACGCATTTGCCGCTGGGATCGATCGCGACGCTGTGAGCACGCGGGTCGATCGTCAGCTTCTGCACGGGCTGTTCGGATAACCGTCCTTCCCCGATGATGCGATGAACTGTGACCTGTCCCGTCTTGTAGTACGACGCCAACAAGAAACGGCCTGTTGGATCGATTGCCAAATACGACGGCTTGGCGTCAACGGCAACGCTTTGGACTTGTTTGAATCCATCAGTCTGCGTTTTCAAAACACAGATTGCGTCGGGCGTTGCAGTGGCGACGTATAGATGACGTCCCGTCTGATCGAACAGCGACGCACTCGGTCCACCATCCAGCGATGTTTGCGTCTCCAACTTCAAACGTCCTTCTGCGTCGACACCAAAGACATCGAGTCGCCGGTCGCCGGCCAGTGAAACGACCACTCTTTGGATTGCTTCCGTTTCCTCTGCTTTGGACTTCTGGACCGGATCCATGGGGGCGTCGGTTGCTGGCAAGTGAACAGCGAGTTGTTTGATGACGTCGCTGTTTCCCGGCTTATCTGCGAGGTTGTGAAATTCCTGAGGGTCATTGCGGTGATCGTAGAGTTCTTCGGAGCCATCGGCGTAGCGTATGTAACGCCAGTTTTGAGAGCGGACGGCGTGATTGCCTTTGGCTTGCGTCGTCACGACGGCACGCTCGGACGGCGTCAATGGATTGACGAGTAGCGGTTTGAGGCTTTGCCCTTCGACGTGTTTTGGAGAATCCAAATCGCAAAGATCTGCCAGTGTTGGGTACACATCCAACAGGCTGACTGGTCGATCGCAACGTCGGCCAGCTGTATCGATGCGACGATCGGCAATCACGAGCGGAACTCGCGTTGCCTGCTCCCACAACACTCGTTTCTCCCAATGTTGCTTGTGGCCCAGGTGATAACCGTGGTCGGACCACAACACCACGATTGTGTTGCCAGCCAGCGGGCCATTGTCTAATGCATCAATCAGTTCACCAACCATTGCATCGGCGAAACTCACTGAGGCCAGATAGGCCTGAACGGCTTCGGGCCACTTGTTGTTGTGGACCAGCCATTGATGCCACGCATGTTTGGACATTTCCTGTCCAGCCGCGGGAATGTCATCGATGTCTCCCGTCAGGGTCTTGGGAAGCTGGATGGCATTCAACGGATACTTGTCGAACCACTTCTTGGGCGTATACCACGGAATGTGGGGTCGATAGATGCCGACGCCCAGAAACAGCGGTTTGTCGTGCTTCTGTGACAATTGCCCACGTGCCCACGCGACGACTTTCGCATCGCCCATTTCGGCGTCATCGATATCCAGAGCATTCCAGTCAAATCGACCGCCGTAGAAATCGTTCGATCCATTGACGGAGTGTTTCGCTGGCACAAACTCATCAGCGAGTTGTCTGGACTTGGACGGAAAGTACTCGTGCCATGGTTCTGCATCGAGAAAACCTTCCAGTCCCGCTTTGGAAAGATTCGCCGCGTGATAGAGTTTCCCGCCTCCCTTGACTTCGTAGCCGTGCTCACGAAACAGCTTCGGAAGTGTTGTCAGACCTTTCAACCGCGAGCATTCTCGCCAATCCTGACCATTGAGATACACGCCACTGGTCGACGGTGAAACACTTGTCATCACGCTAACTCGTGATGGATTACAAGCCGGTGCAGCGCAGTGAGCATTGGAAAATACGACTCCGCGCTTTGCCAGACGATTCATGTTTGGCGTCGCTGCCGCAGAGTAGTCACTGAGTCCCATCGCCCATGCGTTCAGATCGTCCACTCCAATGAACAGCACGTTCGGGCGATTGGTTTCATCGGCAAGCGTCGTGGCCCAACTTGTAAACTCGAACACCATTAAAACGCCGAAAATGGTCAACAGCCATTTCGAATGAACGCAAGGTGATGTATTCAAAGCGAGCTCGCCTTTGGGGTGTCGAGTAAGTCCATTGGTGCAATCGTCAGATTTTGTTTAGAAACTGCTCAAATGAAAGCTGCGTAACGCGATCGAACCGTGTTGTAGTTCCAACTTACTGGTGAGTTTGTCCTGATCAATACGATCGTGTTTGACCGTGAACGTCCTGTGGTTCACAACGACGATTGCTGTGTCGTTGAGTAATTTGACTTCGATCCGATTCCATTCGCCGGCCTTCAGGTTCGGAATTCCTTCCGTGATCAACGGGAGGGTCTTCGCCTTCTTCGCTCCGTCTTCCTTTTCAGAAAACGTGGAGATCGAGCCCGGTTGAATCCCCGCTCTTCCTCCTTCGACATTCGCGCGAACTCGAAAGACGTGTGTTGTCGGGGCGGAATCAATCGTCAACACGATTGCATCTGCGTCGGTCGGTTTAAATTCCAACGCCAGCGTACCGTTTCGAAATTTGGCCGTATACGACGCTTTGGGGCCGTGTTTCTTCACGCGTTCGCCGGGCGGAGTTTCATGCTTCGCCGCTGCGATGCCGTCCGCAAAAGTCCACTCGCCCGCGGTCAACTTTCGAGAAGCCAGATCCTCTTCTTGGAGATCATCCTTGATCAGTGTTGTCATTCTTTTCGGATAGACGACCGACGGGCGGATCGCAGGAGCTTCGGGCGAACGCATCACATACGATTCCCATGTCGCTCGGGCGGACTGCCAGTCTTCAAGCGAACGCGTCGGGTACCACGCGGGCCAGCCATGCTTGTTGAAATCGAATTTCTTCTGGTTCGTTTCCACCCAGTCATTCACGGTGCCCAACGGGTTCGTTTTGGGAAACACATCGGCCGCTCGGAATTCGTCAGAGACTCCCTGGTCATCAATCACGTTGGTGCGCCAGTTTTGCAGTTCGGCCAACAGCGTTTTTTTGATGGCGGCGTAAGCGGGGTCGTCAGCCACGTTTGCGACTTCGTGCGGATCCTTCTTCAGATCGAATAGTTCCACTTCCGGCTTCGATTTTGCAAAGAACGCGGCCTGCTGAGGCGTCAGTTTTCCCTGCAGGTTCAAAATATTCATCTCGGCTAGCACCGGATACGAAGCTTCTTTGTAGCGATTGAACTGGCACCATGGTCGTTCGGGCATCAGATTCAAAATCAGCTTGTGATTCTTCGTGCGGACCGTTCGCATTGAATCGTGCGTTTCGTCCATCTTGTCGCGAGCGGCGAAGATCTGCTTACGGTTTTTGATGTCGTCACTCAACAGGTTCTTGCCATGCAGCGGGACCGGTGGTTTCGCACCGGCCGCATCCAGAATCGTCGCACAGATATCGAGCGACATGACCAGGTCGGAATTCACTTGCCCCGCCGCAACCTTGCCAGGCCAACGCATGATCATCGGAATACGAATGCCACCGTCGTAGAGAAACTGCTTACCGCGGATGTGACAGCGACCGTGATCGCCGATGAAGAACACGATGGTGTTGTCGGCCAGGCCTTCATCATCAAGTCGTTTTAGAATCGCTCCGACTTCACGATCGACGAGTTGCATTTGTTCCAGGCCGTTCGCCCAGTCGCGGCGCACAAACGGCGTGTCGGCGTAATACGGTGGCAGTTCTACGTCTTTGATGTCGATGGGACGCTGCGGGTCGCGGTTCCACGAGCGATGCGTTCCGCCGAAAGTGATCCGAGCGAAGAATGGCTGATCGGGTTTTCGCTGGTTCCAATCCGTGCCTTCGAACAACTCGTGTTTGGTGTTGGGGACAAAGTTGCAGTCGGTTTTGTTACTCATCAACGCCGTGAAGTACCCGACTTCACGCATCAGGTGCGGAATCGGTCTAATTCCATGTGGCAGCGGTTGCTTGTCGTATTCGCGGTGTTGATTGGCGCGAATGTAGTTCTGGTAAAACCCAGTCATCATCGCGGAACGAGACGTGGAACAAACCGGAGACGTCGTGAAAGCTCGTTCGTAACGAATTCCTTCCGCCGCAAGTTGATCCACATGAGGCGTATAGATTCCCTTCGTGCCGTAACATGAAAGGTCCGGAGACCAGTCCTCAATCGCGATCCACAGCACGTTGGGCCGCGACGTAGCTTTTGGCTCGCCGGTCTGGTCCTGGGCAAAGCCCGGACTGCCGAACGAAGCGATACACAGTATCGCTGAACAGAGTTGAAGAAACGGACGTTGAATCATGATTTAGTATTTTCCGTTGGTGCCAAACATCTGTTTTTTCGAGCGGCGTGGACGCACTCGCACGCTGTGATCGGGTTCACCGGTGACCCGGTCGAATTCATCCGGCGTTCGTTGACCGGGAATGTAGTCTCCGGTGTCTTTGGTCCACTCGCTCAACGCTCTTGTCAAAGATTTCCGAACGGTCGCATAGGCCGGATCGTCGAAACGATTCGTCAGTTCGCCCGGATCGCGTTGCAGGTCGAAAAGTTCCCATTGTGGCCGAGGCGTACGAAAACACGTTTGCTGTTCGGGCGTGAGTTTCCCCTGCTTCTGCAGGTCCAACATATTTTGCCACGACAACCCTCGCCCGGCATCTGCTGATGGTGTCGACGGCAGATCCGTGTAATCGTTTCGAATCAGCTTGTATCTTTGATTGACAATGCAGCGAGCGTGATCCTCGTAGTCATGCCAATGGTCTTCGGCAAATGCGAAGTCACGATGCCCGACAGTTGCAGCATCCAGCGTCGGGGCGAAGCTCTTGCCTTCCGAAACGACCGCATCCGGACTGCCGCCCGCCAGTTGTAGAAATGTGGGAGCAATATCAACGGAACTCACAAGTGCGTCCGTCGTCTGGCCGGCGGAAACCCCTGCAGGCCAGCGGACGATCCACGGTGTGCGAATGCCGCCATCGTACAAAGTTGTTTTGTCTCGCGGAAAAGGACGACCGTTGTCACTGATGAACAAAACCAGCGTGTTGTCATCGACGCTCTGCTGCTTCAGCTTTGCGATGACTCTGCCGACGTAACGATCAAGACGTCCGATTTCGTCGTAGTACAGTCGCAGGTCTTCGCGGACATCGGGCGTATCCGGCAAATGAGCCGGCACAATGACGTCGTCAGAATCGTGCGGTGGATCGAGAGCACCTGCTGTGTATTCACGATGAGGATCGAGCGCTGCCAGCCACATGAAGAACGGCTTCGATTTGTCGCGTTCATCGAGGGCACGTTCCCAGTCTTCACAGCCACTGGGTTGTTTGGCGATCATCTTTGGGGGCTCGCCATCTTTGCCCGATGGCAGAACGAATCCCGCTGTTGACGCTTCATACACTTTGTCGAAGTCCGTTCGTGCTGCGTCGCCCAGATGCCACTTTCCGGCCGCTGCTGTGTAGTATCCCAACTGGCGAAGTTTCGAGGGAAACGTGGGAACGCCAGCCGGCAGAGGCCAGTGAAGCTGTTCGGCTCCGGTGTTGTGCGGATACTTGCCGGTAATGATGCTCGATCGCGACGGACTGCACGAATTCGTCGTCAGGTATGCGTGTTTGAACAGAAGGCCTTCGTTCGCCAGCCGATCGATGTTGGGAGTGCGGATCGCCGGATGCCCATACGCGCCGCAGTCGTCCCAGTTCATGTCGTCTGCGATAATCAACACGAGGTTGGGGCGGGCTTGTTCGGAATTCTGACCTGCCGCGAAGTCGACCAACGTAGAACTCACGACACACGCCATGAACAAAACGGAAGACCGACCTTGTAGGCTGAAAACTCTCATCGTTGTCGAACTTCTTTCCATCTACACGAGTGCTGATTCTCAAACATCACGTACGTCATCCCAATTTCCACTGCCTTGGTCGTCTGTTAACGCTGCCGTCGAATCAGTTCGTATTCCGGCCCTTCGGCGCGGATCTCGGCGTGCAGCTTGACCATCTGATCACGAAGTTTTTTGAAACGTGTCGGCTCGCTGGTGGCAAGGTTTGTTGTTTCCGATGGATCTTCCTTGAGGTTGAACATTTCAAATCGATCAAGGGCTGCCTGCTTGATGAATCTCATGATCGTCACACCCTCAGGCGGCTTTGCGTCACCGATGTCGCCGGGATCGGCCTGGGGAGTCATGCTTGCCAGCAACTTGTAATCACCGACTCGCATCGCGACTTCGAATCCGCCGCGAGCGTGGTACAGCCACCACAACATCGGCTCATCGCGATGAACAGTTTTGCCGTGCAGCAACGCGGGAAGAACATTCGTGCCATCCAACGTTCGTCCCTGCGGCAATTTTGCACCGGCAGCAGCACTGAATGTTGGAAGCCAGTCGGTACCGTTGATCGGTTCTTCGTTGGTTGAACCCGCCGTAATTTTCCCTGGCCAGCGGATGATGCCCGGTACGTGCATGCCACCATCATGAATGTGCCCTTTGGCTCCGCGAAGGTGACCGGAACTTCCAAACGCTGTCGCAGTGCGATGTTCGGGACCGTTGTCCGACGTGAACACGACGATTGTGTTCTCGGCGAGCCCCTTCTCATCGAGGTAGGCCAACAGTCGGCCGATGTGATGGTCGAGCATCGTGACGCAGCCAAAGTACACATCGGGATCCTTCAAACGCCGTCGAATCACCTGAGGCCCGCCCGACGTCGCCAAAGCTTTGACGTGGGGCGCAATTTCCTGATCTGGATAGAGTTCGCGAAACTTATCAGCCGCCATGACAGGGGTGTGTGGCTCACTGAACCAGAGGCACGTAAAGAACGGTGTGTTCGTGTCTCGCTTGTCCAGCCAGTTTATTGCCTCGTCAACGACGAGCTCGCTCATCCAGCCTTCCAACTGGCCAGTTTGATGACCATTGCGAAGAAAGCCGTCTGGGTCTTTTCCAAAGTTGCCTTTGTGCGCCAGCCAGTGGTCGAATCCATGATCGCCAGGGAATGGCTGCTTGCCGGATTCGAAATCGCCGGAGCAATGCCACTTGCCAGCAAACATTGTCTGGTAGCCAGCGGATTTGAGTTGCTCTGCGACGGTCGTTTCTGCAACGGGAATATGCAACGGCTTGAAGCGTGCGAAGTCGTACATCCCCACACGATACGGGTGACGTCCGGTTAGAATGCCTGTGCGTGCCGGGGAGCAGTTCGGGCTGGCTGGCTTCGGACTGATGTTCGGAACGAGTTACTCCGGACTGTTTGGAACATCCGAATTTCTGGTGCAACTTGGAGACGACCCGTGGCTTCCCGTGTTCTTCGTATTTCAGGCGGTATTCTGCGGAACAGCCGCCACGATTGATTCCGGAGCTGTCGCCGAACGGACACGTTTCGGAGTGTATCTGGTCGTCTCAACGATCACTTCAGCATTGGTTTATCCGATATTTGGCCATTGGGCATGGGGCAGTTTCTACCTCGGAGAAACACAGGGGTGGCTGGAAGCGATGGGATTCATCGACTTTGCCGGTTCGACCGTTGTCCATTCGATCGGCGGATGGGTCGCACTTGCTGGCCTGATCATCATCGGCCCCCGACGCGATAAGTTTACTGCCGATGGAAAACCTCGCCGTATCCAGCCACACAGTTTGCCGATGGTTTATCTGGGGGCATTCATCCTTTTCTTCGGATGGTTTGGCTTCAATTGTGGCAGCACACTGGCGGCAACGACTGACATTGCAGGAATCGCGTTGAACACCATGCTGTCAGCCTGTTTCGGAGCCATCGCGGCGGCCGCTTTGTCCTGGATGGGGCCCACAAAGCGTCCGGAGCCTGACATGATCGTCAACGGACTGTTGGGAGGACTCGTTGCTGTTACCGCCGGATGCGCATCGGTTAACACCGGTGGAGCCGCAATGATCGGACTGGTCGCCGGGGCGCTCATCTACTTCGCGATGTGGTTCATCGAACACCAGCTCAAACTTGATGATGTCGTGGGGGCAGTCGCGGTTCACGGTGTCTGCGGTGCTTGGGGGACGCTTGCAGTGGCTCTCTTTATCAGGCCCGAGAATCTGGCTGAAGGCGTTACGTGGCTGAGTCTCCTCGGTGTGCAGGCCATCGGTGTGGCTGCGGCGTTTGCCTGGGCGTTCGGATGCTCAATGACAACTCTGCTTGTTGTGCGGTGTTTTGTGCCGCTGCGAGTGACTGAAGCGGACGAACAGATCGGTCTGAACGTTGCAGAACACGGTGCCACATCCGGCGTGTTGGAATTAGCCAATGCGATGCAGCAAGCGACCGAAAACTCAGACTACAGCGACTCAGTTAAGGTATCGGCCGAGTTTGGCACGGAAGTTGGTGATCTCGGCAATTGCTTCAACAAGATGGTCGATGCCGTCCAATCTGATCGCCAGCGTCTCGAGCAGGCAAGAATCGAGCAGGATCGTCAATCAGAAACGCTTGCTCGCAACGTTGATCGTCTCGAATCGGCCGAGGCAAGAATTAATCAAGACAAAGAGCTGCTTCAAATTGAAGCCAGTCGCGCCGCAGACGAAGCAAGCAGACTGGCAGCTGAAGGAGATTCGGCCGTACAAAAATCGATCGAGTCGATGGAACTCATCGGTAAGAGTGCCGAGTCGATCAACAAAGTTCTGGGAGTCGTTTCGGGCATTTCCGAACAGACAAATTTGCTATCGCTGAACGCGTCCATTGAAGCGGCGCGTGCGGGTGATCATGGAAGAGGATTCGCGGTCGTCGCCCAGGAAGTGCGCGACCTCGCCGCTGAAACACGAGTCGCCGCGTCTGAGATTTCCGAATTGATGGACGAAACGGAACAACGAATTCAGGACGGAACCTCGCACGGTCAACAGACTGCTGACGTTCTCAGTCGGATCATCGAGTCGAGCCATACTAATGCCAGCAACGTCGCTCGAATTGCTGATTCAAACGAAGACGCTTCGCAACTCGAATCCACTTTTTCGTGATGCTCATGAAACGGAAAGTGAACGGTGCGTGATTGGATTTGAACCACTGTTGATTGGCATTCTCAGCTGTGCAGTTTTCGTACAGCTCGTAGTGCAAGGGCGAGGTGAGGCCAGTGATTGCAACTCATACTCTCGCAATTATCAATATGGGATCGGGCTGGGCGGTCCAGTCGGAATTCGGAATCAGACCGAACGGTCAGCTTCGGAACTCGTATCTGGACTGCAGATAGCTGAAACGATCTCAGGTCATAGTCCGCGAATAAACAACTGGCTACACAAGGTCTTAAGCGCCGGCGTCAGATAAGAGAGCCAGGCAAGCACCAGAACTACGACAAACCAAAGTGATCCCGGTGCTGGTGCGTCTTTGGACTTATGTCGGGCTGCAGCAAGACAGCCCATTGCCAGAATTGCCGTCCACGTGGCGATCACGAGCACTATTACACGCGAAAGTTCGTTGCCCTGATTGAAAGAACCAAATGGTGGCAGAAGGTGACTGTACTCAGCCTGCATCATTCGAGTCGCGATTGAAGCGAGAACGAGGTAGGCATCCGCGATCAGAGTCCCGTAACCCATCACGAGATATATCTTCGTTCGCATAGTTAAAGCGACCCTTGTGCATTCTGACTACTTTTTCTGGACTCAAGTCCAAGTGCCGCCGTGATCCTGCCAATTGTGTTCCTGACAGATTATGTCCTCTTCGACAACAACGATGTATCAACGCTGCGGATCCTGGGAATCGGCCGACTGGAACCAGAGAGCGTTCTCAAGTATTCGGAGCATCGTGAGTTCATCAACAAGATCATGCGCGACCAGC
>Ga0055584_100001674_pt1 | contig 21688 bp, 20 predicted proteins | sample OSDHelmetaG_FD_58716 | JGI IMG/M metagenome (GOLD analysis project Ga0055584, IMG submission 58716) | Pelagic marine sediment microbial communities from the LTER site Helgoland, North Sea, for post-phytoplankton bloom and carbon turnover... | ecosystem: Environmental > Aquatic > Marine >...
TGATGAGTGGTAGTCGTAATGACGTTAGCTCTGGATATACGGACGACCTATACAGTAAAGTAATTAGACCGCCTAAGCTGTCATTCCGTGTCATTGACTTGGAAGAGCAGTATAAAGAGATCTTGTACTCGTATTGTCTGGAACGTGGTAAGAAGCTAGATGAACTGAAGAAGTTTAAACCACGTAACATATGCGTTAAAGATGTTACTGATTACTTCTACGAAGATGTTGTGAACTCTAAAGGCGAGGTCACTGGTGTTAAGGTTGACGTCTTCTATTCGATACTGTCCACTAGTGTTACGTTTAATGCACCGCACCCGTACAACGATAAGGAATTAAAACTTATCTTCACGCGTGGTGTTGATCTGCCTGCACGTTCTATCTTAACTAAGCTTGAGAAATCAAACCCTAGAATAAGTGTAGTGACGTGGCAATTTGACACCATCATGATTCACTACGGTATTATTGTAGAGTCTGATGAAGGTATTGGTTTGTGGTCTGGCTATAGCAGTACGCGTATACTTAACGCAGAAGAGCAATAGTTATCTTTTTTAAAGGTTAGGTGATGTCTAAGAAATACAGGTTCAAAGTCCCTAAGGTTTGTCGTGAAGCTGTTAATGTAGTTTACCAGTCTTGTGTCCGCGAGTTTGCTATATATGGATTAGGTAAAAGTACATTGGCAGTTTACAATAGATTGTTTATGGACCATGTCTACAACACACTTGAGGATATGTTAGAGTGCGGGCCAACTTGTGATACGTTAGTGGACGGCTATTACTTGCTACCTCAGGCGTATGAGGCAGTGGATGCATGTATGGACTATGAGGACATTGGCGCGGCAGTTAGTATCGACGATCCTATCTCTAAGTATATGGATAGTAAAGTCGGTATGCACACGCTTGACTCTAAGACGGTTGCAGAGTTTCTTATTGAGGCCATACCCGATGGGGATGAATTGGCATTACTATTTGAACCACTGTATGACGAGATAATCGATATGGCACATGGATGTGATATTAAATCGGTTAGTCGTATCGAGCGGTCCTTAAATACTGTTTGTCTAATGTTGGATACTTGTGAATGACGGCCACGTGCCGTCTTTTTATTTGTTTTATAAGAGGTTATTATGCGAGTTATATTAAATACACACGGTGATGTTAAAGATGAAGCGGGCGCTATCTGGCGAGAGATAGTTGGGAATAATGGCCTTGCTGCATTTTCCAGTGACATAATTAGCTTGTACGAGCAAGGTTACCGGACAATACTATCTGAAATATTGAGCAATCAAATTGAATACTACACAGGTGCGTTTAGATCATACCTTAGCTGGATAGACGTTGGTGCTATTCGTTACCTCATTGAGGGCGGCCATACGCTCACGTACGAGGACGTTATAGATTCGGCAGAGAATGGTTCAGAGCTGGCTAAAGAGATCATAGAATGTTTTGAGTCGCTACCTATTGAAGTTCAAGATCATAAGGAATTTGATGTTATTGTCGGGAACAGTGTATACACTGCATATCCAAGCAATGAACGATTTGAAGCATATGAGCGTGAGGTCTTTAGACTCATTGATGAGAGTCATGTACCTGAAGATTTTGGTGATCGTGCATATGTGGTCTCATTTAGACCATCGTACGGCCGGGTGGTTATATCTGACGTGTGTCGTGACCGTCTTGGGTGATGGCAAATAAAAAAGACTGAGTAGCGAGAGCTACTCTTTCTTTTTTTGTCGCGGTTACTTGCTTAAACGCTTTAGCTTTTCTTGTGTATCGAACATTGCAGTTGATAGTACAATTAAACGATGTTGGAAAATAGCATAGAACTCAACCCACTGTGCACAGTTGTAGATTAGTTGCGATAGCTGTCCATTTACTTTCTTAGATACTTTACTGTACGCTTCTTCATTATTGATAGCGTCTGCTAGTTCTTCAGCCACTGCAAATATAGCGGTAACGCGGGCCTGTACGGCACTTGCGTTTATTTTACTTACATTATCTTGGATATCGATCAAACGCTTCCCACTGGCGACCATATCGGCGTTACGTTTGAATGCTTGCTTGTATTTTATCTTGTCTGACTTTTCTGTTGGGTTAATAGCTTTTGTGATGCCAGTTGTCGCCACTTCGATGTTTAAGTTAGCCATCTTGCCGGATGCAGATAAGCCAGAAGCGGCCGCTAATAATGACGGATCGTTTAACGCCATTGATAACGTACGTAACGTTGGATGTAAAAGTTCAGAATCTAAGTCTACAATATATGTTAACGCATTTTCTAACGCGTCTATGTATTCCATATATGAAACTTTCAATCCTACAGGGGCGAATACGGTAACATCTGCTATATTCAGGTAGGATTCACGGTTTGCCCAATCTATAATCTTCGGTGTGAAGTTACTCTTCATCTTAAAACCGCTCGCTACTTTTGATTTTGTTACTTCTTTAGTGCGGTCTTGTAGTTTAGTGAAAACGCCCTTTGTGAATATCTTACCGAAGAAATCTTTGATGGCAACGCCGCTGATGTCTTCTACTGCTACGTTCATTTTTTGATTACGTATGATGAAATCTAAAGTTCTATCTGTCATGTGTGACACCTTTAATATTTATTTTTTAAGTGGGGTAGTCATACTTTGACCATTGGAAGTATGAGCACGCTGGATGAATAAGACTGTCTCTCAAATGATTGACACCTGAGACGCGCTATACTTGACCGATAACCTAATTTAATTACTGGAGATACAACAAATGGCAGGACCTGCAAATAGAAGTCGTTCGAAGACAATTCGTCCTAAGTTTAACACGTTTAGTTTAGCCGACCATGCGATGGGTCGTTACTTAAAGGGTAAGCACGGGCTATGGTACTTAAATGGTGGCTATCCATCAATCTTAGGTTTCGCGGGACGTGGTAATACTTTTAAGTCTGCGTTGTCTGGTACCATGGCGACGATGATGTCGCTGCGTTACGAATTTGAATACACTGAATTCTACGACACAGAGATGTCTATGCAAGTGGCACGTATTCAAGATTACATCAACAGTGTGGCAGAACAGCATCATTGGGATGAGGTTCCACAAATCAATGAGCTGATGGAAAGTGAAGCTACTACGTGGAACTTTACAGCATCTGATTTACAAACAGGCGATCAATGGTGGGCGGACCATTGTCGTAAAGAGCGCGTTTCTCGTTCTAAGATTGCTGATGGTAAGTTACGTACTACACCGTGGCTTAACATAGACGGTAGTCAAGTCAAGATACCTAACCCTTGGTCCTTTACAGTCGATTCACTATCTGAGCTACATACTGCATCGGTTGAAGCTAAGTTTGAGAAAGGGACCATTGGCGCGTCAGAACTTAATACGGAAGCGATGGACGATGCTCGCTCTAAGGCACAGTTATTAAAACAAATGCCTAACGTTGCCGCTCAGGGTGGTTACACTTTCGGATTGATTGCACATGCCGATGATGAACTTAAGATGGACATGTATGCACCGTCTACTAAGAAACTTGATGGTCTTAAGGGTAACCTTAAACTAAAAGGTGTTCCGGGACGTGGCTTTACATTCTTAACTAACTCATGTCTCCTCGCCATCAACATTAACAACGGGCTGAACAAGTCTGATAAAATGCCTGAATATCCAAGACCGGGGACAACGCCAACGGTTGGCGATACCGATTTACGTATAGTTACCTATATGGAACTTCGCGGTAAGTCCGGACCGACTGGCGCGATTATGGAGCTGGCATTCTCACAACGTGAAGGCTTCTTAGTTGGCGTTACTGAGTTCCATTACCTTAAAGAAACCTTAAAATCGTTTGGCATGGAGTCGTCAGGTAATGGTGGCGGTATTAAACGCTTGGACTTACTTCCTGATGTATCGTTTACACGTAAGACAATTCGTGAAGTGTGTAAGGAGAATGAGAAGTTCTCACGTGCATTAAGTATAACCGCATCGCTTGGACACATTTACCATAACAACTTTGAAATCGATGAGGCGCTTAAAATACCGTTGGCTGAACTTTACACTAAAGTAAAAGATGCTGGCTTTGACTGGGATAAGATCTTATCCGGTTCAGTTGAGTACTGGTACTTTGAAGACCAGACGAAGAAACTAAACAAACCCACCGTGACGGCACGCACCATTCTGGGAATGGCTAGTGGTGAATTCACAACAAAACATAAAATCTTAAAGGTATTAGCCTTATAGGGTTGCGCAGATAATGGCCACTGTAACGGGTGGCCACATAAGGATTAAACAATGGGTATTATTACTAAGTTAATAGACGCTATTGAAGATGAAGCTATTCGTGAAGCTATAAATCACGACATCGATACTGACTTCGTTTATTGTGGCGATTGGGAAGTGGAGATGAATCACGTTAACATCTACCTAAATAAGTTATTGATGCGACGTTCTAGATTATCGAATAAGTCAGTGACTAAAGAAGAGATGCGGCTGGCTAGGCGTGTGCTGAATTCAGTCGACGATGAGAGAGATGTTAAACATTGGATAAACGATCTCAAGACTTGTTACTTTCCTGTACTGGAAGTTATCTGGGGGTAGTGTATTATGACTGACGTTATTAAATATGCCGAAGAGTTAGCTGCTAAATATAAATACAAAAAGCCGCCTGATAATGTCGACTTAGTATCTGTCTCTAAATATCTGGAGAAGATTAATGGCTTTGGCGATTCAGAACATCGTGATACCTTAATTGGTGGTAGACCTTTCTGTAAAGACTACGAGCGTGTCGTAATTGGCTCATATGGTGCGTTTGTTGAGATCTCACATGAGAACTTACTACTGCCACTAGAGATACCAGAAGACAAGAAGTGGCGTTATGACGAACTGTACCTTAAACGCCGTCAGATGAAAATAAAGTATCGTGAGTTGAGTTACGCAGGTATCCCTGTCTTCCTACAGGTCGATACTGTAGAATATGCAGATTACAAAAAAGGCATGTACTACGTTAACGTAACTTACTTTGATGTGCCTGTTGCACCTGCCGATATTGTTACGTCGTCCTCTGTAATCGAAGTCTTAGAGGCTCAGCTGCAGAACACTAGTGTGTTTACACATACTGACTCGGAATGTGCTGAGAATTTTGTTAGCGTACTTAAAGAAACCTTTATAGATAAAGTTAATGTGGCTATAGTAGGCGATGGTGACATCTCAGACGCTAGTCAGGTTAGTCGATGTATTAGCATGGCCGTTAGAATGTTTGGACGTAAAGAAAACATTCGATTAGTGACTGGGGAGTTTGAAGGTGTTGAATCTATCGTTAGGAAGTATGCGCGGAAGAACGGTTTTGAGATTGACATATACCCAGTTATTGAGAAGCCGGAATGGGTCGTTACGGGACTGACGAATAGGCAGGAACGTGACCGCAGAATGCTAAATGCGGCACACTGCGTTATTGTAATTAACAAACTTGGGTCGAAGCAGGGTGATTTTATGTACACGTCTGCAATTGATGCAGGTCGTTTTGTAACTAAACGCATTGTAAGAGACTGTTAATTACTAAGTCAGGAGTAAATTATGAAAGCAGAAAAACGTAAAGCCATCGAGGCATTTATCTTAAAGTACGTACAAAAGGTAGATGACTCTGGCTCTAATCGGGACTTATACAAGAAAGTATTTCTTGAGATGACCGACAAGAAACTTGAAGAGTTAGTAAAGTCTCCCATTCCTATTTACGCGCCTAACGGTGGTCCAGTTAATATAGACCATATGCGTAATATTGATATCATGCGTGAGTTGGGCTATGACCCTGAACAGTACTGTTGGATTACTGATGATAAGACGGGGGCTACTTCTAGAACTATTTATAAACATCTAGTGCTAAGACTACCTGTTCGTCGACAAACACAGATGGTTGATAAAAAGATCTCCTATGCCGAACACAACAGAACTATTGATAACTCAACAGGACAAACTGTAGGCAAATCTAAGGGCTCTTCGTTTTCGTTCCCACAAATGTATGTAATGTACGCTAAAGGTTACGACAACACGCTACGGGAGTTTATAAACACACGTGGTGGTAATGTTAAGGCTAGCAAAGCAGTAGATCGTGAGATTCGACTTACTGGTAAGAGTAGTAGACGATTTGAAGGGATGGAAAATACCCGAGTTAAAAGTACGGTAACCTTAGGTAATATCTTTAAGGCAATGCATATTCAAAATAACCTATAAAGGGCGGTGGACAATGGATACTAATATTACGACAGTTAGTTTATACGATGGGATGATTGGGCGAGTGTTGGACAAACTTGCAGGTGAGCTTAAGTTCTTGGCGGCTAGTGAGTCTACGACTGACAGTGCTACTAAAATTTCAGCGCTTAGTTCATTACTAACGTACCCTCCAATTACATACTTCGGTAAGGATAAGCCTTACATTGAAGACATGGAGATGTTAGCAATCAGTACACAGATGTGGTTAGTTAACCTTACCAATTCTATTTGTGTCGACTGGCAGATGCATATCGGCACTATGGATGGGAGCATTAGTGTGGATGGGTTTATGACGTCTATGGCAGAAGCTGTGGGGCGAGTAATGAAATCTCCATTCACTAAACCGGGATATGCTGAGCGTTTAGACTCCGCCAGTACTAACGACCCAATTCGGGTCACGTTATACATGATGTCTATTGCGTATGTAGAAATAGCTAAGTCGGTTGGAGATAAATAATGTCTGAAGTAATGCAGAATGTTCTTATTGATATTGATGCGTTAATCGACACGAGAGTAGCGTTAATATTTCAGAAGTTCCCGTCTAAGTTTAGGGATATGGACTTATACAAGTTTGTTACTCGTAATCACAATAGAGTGTGGGACGTGATAGGAGTTACTGAGGAGGAATGGATGGAGGTGTGGGATGATCGAGACAGTATTGTCTTTGAGTCTGCCAAGCCAACTAACCTACTCGTAAATCTTAAGCAGATAATAGTGTCTAAATACGTTGAGGGTAATACAAGTCCGGTGCACAATAGACTTGTACTTGATATAAACGTGTACCCTTACCATCTAGATACCGCTAGCCGGGTGGAAGTGATTGAGTCGGTACGTGAGTGGACGTTCGAGGACCTTACGATTAATGTTGTCAGCATTGCGCCTAAGACGCTAACGCCTACTTATATTAAGGCAAGGTACCAGTCTTTGTTTATGCTGGATTGGATTACTTGGATTACTGCGCACTCTGAAGAGCTTAAGACGACCAAGATTCCAACCGTTACTTTTAATGTTCCTGCATATATTCACGATGCTAATCCTGAACTGCATGATGTCATAGGACGTATGGAAGTAGATCCGGTTTCACAATTACAGCGGTATATGGCAGAGTTCATGTCGCTTAGTATGTTGAAGCCGGAACTGTTCAGTTTTATCACTCCATCCCCTTCCTGATTTGACGGCCAGTCCTTTGGATATCGTCTAAGTCAACACTGTCACCTACTTCAGACGTGGCACCTGATTCTATATCGAACTTAGGTAGTAGGTTCTCATCGATAACGGGACCGCTGCCAACTAACTTTTCTGGATCTCGCTTATGTCTTGTCAATCTATTTAAGGTTGCCTCAACGATATCTGCAGCACGTTTATCGTTTTCTACGCTTGCTTCATCTACCATAACTCTACGTTTAGTAAAGACAGAAGAGTCTGAATCTTTTAACATGCCTTTAATCACTGTTAACGTTTCAGTGTCTATTGGTAGTCTTTTTAAACCCGAGCTATCAGTTGTTAAGTTAGTTACGATGTCGTGTCGAAGGCGTTGGCCGAACTCCAAGTAATCTTCGTCATTCATTTGAGTATTTTCGTCGGTCATAATGGAATCCTTTTATGCTAAAATTAATTAGATATATTTTATTAAGATGTAATGAGTATAGTAAAAACAAAGCACACATGGCAGAGCTACATAAAATTAACGCCGATGATCTAATTGGTATTAGTATGTGGCACTGTAAAGGGTGGCTGATGCGTAACGAAAGTTTAGGTACTTCCGAACGTATTGACAGTGAGATAAAGACTGACACTTATAATGTTGGTGTGCTTCTCTCTATTACAAAAGAACTTTCCGTGAACCTTTCCAAGACTGGAAGTGGTCGGTATATATCAGATCTTCCAGACTGGCGTAATCGTGACATTAATACTGTCTCGCTAGACCGCTGGCTTGTAGATGCTGATGGTTATTACATCGATATGCGGGAAGCTGTTGAAGAATTATACGCGAACTTGTCAATTATTCACACTACTTTAAAGGGTGAGGAATATGTAGACCTTGTTTATCATTATCAAAAAAAACCGAAAGGTGTTTATCTATCTATCCTTTCTTTTATTAAGCAATTTAGTTAACCTACACACTGTTAAGTGCGAGGATTAAAAATGTCAAAGAAACATCTACAGAGTGCGATTGAAAACCCTGATCAGCAAATACGTGCGTCTAGTAATAACATACTAGGTAAAGTATATTGGTCATTAGTTAGTCAGTTGGGTATTACTCCAGCTTCGTTTAATGTGTCTTTAAACAGGTTTGTTAGGAATCCATGTAACGTTTCCGAACAGACTGCACACAAGCGGTCCGAAAAGATGTCTAATTTAACAGCAGAGCTGACCAACCCGGCACGTATGAGTTGGAATAAATTCTTGCAGGGTCTTCAAGCTATTGAAGTTGTTAAGATTAGGTTTAAGGTTGAGGTGTGGCGTGGCAAGCGACGCATCTATGCTGAGACTATCATTGAAACAGAATTAGATACGATACGTCCTGAAGAGGAGCGTAACGAAGGAGATTAATATGGCTACTACGCCGAAAGCAACGATGCATGGGAGTGATCCTAAGGTCACTCCAGTTGTAAAAGATGTCTATAAGGATGATGTACTAGTTACATCTAACGAGGTAAAGAAGCCCTCGCCCGTACAGTCGGCTGCTACTGAGTACCTTAAAAAGTTTGACACTGATACCAAAAGTGTTATTGGTACGATAACAAAGACCGTCTCAAGCGATGACCAAGGACTAACTGCCGACTTCGGATCTATTAAAAAGCGGCTGGAGACTTCGTTCGGTATCGGTGGCTCTACTACCGGGTTGAGTAACGTTCTTAAGAACGATATCGGCAATGCGCTGGCTACCTTAACTGGTGAGAAAGACTCTAAGGTATTGTTTAACAAAGTAGCTACTGCCGTCAAAGATACTGACATCACTAGCGCTGCATCTATTGTTGGCATGGTCAATACATTATCTGGCGAGAGTAAAGTGTTTACTATGCTGGATATAACCGCGCAGGCTGCTTTTGTTAGAGGTATCTCTAAGAAGCTCATAGCTTGGGGCGTGCCTGACATGCTTGACAAGTTTATTGAAAGCATCGAAGACGTCGCTACTAAGAATGCCTTATTGGAAGAAAATGCCATACAGGCATCTAGTATTGGCGACTTGACGCAGACTAACTATTTCTGCACGCGAATGGGCCAACTTAGAGCAAGTGCTGTTAAAGATACGCTCATCATGAACCTTATGATTAATTATGAAATCGATCCCAATGAAGCACGTTCCTATGTTGTGTTAGGTGAGGAACTGCTGGCGTTCTATCTCTGGTTAGATCCATTGTGGGATGCGGACAGTAAGGACGTTTCGTTAAAATCATTAGAGTTTCATACTTATGCGAATGAAGACGTCGTCGACATTCTTAGATATACAGACAGTGGTCTAGATGTAGTTCTAGGTTCACAGGTCATACTAGAGAAGCCACTAGAGACAGCTGGTGACTTATTCCCAACAATGATAGCGTGGCAACACGGTTAAGGAAATTTAAATGGAACAGGGTAAAATTAAAATAGAAGTTAGCGGTGAAAACCAAAAGATCGAAGTAATTACAGACGGTGTTAATACACTAGACTTTCGTGATAAGAGTATGATACACCCAGTTAATTTATTTCTTATGGGTGAAACTATACAGGTTACTAATGTGTACGCTACTGCACAGCACTTCGCTGTAGGCATTACTGATAACGTTGTTGATATGTTATCTGTTTACATCAGTAGTCCTGCTGTGTCATATCGCCATATCCACAACATCAGTTGTAAGGAAACTATAAAGGATGCGCGTAAGATACTTGCTACCTATGTTACACATCTAGGACGTAATGTGTCTTCAGACGAGTATAGTCGAACGCTACAATACTTGCGTGTACTTACGGTCCTAGGCGACAAGAAGATTATTGATAAGTTACAGGCTGCTATTAATTCAGATGATCAGGCAGAAGCATTTAGTGTGGCAATGAAACCACTGATGGATACTAAGGTAATGGTCGCCAAGTATATTTCGTTACTGGAGTTATACTACGGTTACGTTAAGGTTGAGATACTTACACCTGAAGATATTCTTACATGTCCTGTGACGTCGGTTGAATCTAGAATGCCTGCGGAAGACTTAGATAAGTGGGCGCTTGATCGTAAGATTATTGAAGAAAGCCAATCGGTAATGTTTGGACAGTAATTATAAGTACGTTATACACGTCGCATCTCTCGGTAGGTAAGCAGCTGAAGATGGGCGATAAAAGTACGGTGTTCCTTAACACAACTGTTAAGTCAGGGACGTCACTTATAGAGACCGCTCTTGCGCCAACATGGCCAATGGTGCTCGGTCATAAAAACAAAACTGTTAGTGATGCACGTTACTTGGAACTGTATAAAGCTAAGTTAGACTCAATGCCTAACGACTCCGTATCGCAGTTAACTGAGATGGCAAATAAAAAAGGTATTAATGTTGTTGTTTCTTGTTACTGTGGCGAGTCAGGTTTCTGTCACCGCTTCTTTCTTATTGACTACTTATGTGAACGCTTCGGCTTTAAGCGTGGGTACGAGATAAAGAAGTTATATGCGGACTAAGTATTTATAAGGGTAGTATGTTAAAGATTAAAAAGAATGGTAAGGAATACTTACCTGCAGATGATGGCATCAGTCACATCAATGCGTATAGTAGATCCAATACTGTGCTTGGCAGATGGTTATCCAATTTTGCTTCGACTCAAGTAGAGTTAGAGTTTGGTGTGTTTGCTTCACTGGAGGCGTTGTATCATTACCTGAAGATCGTCAGAAGTTATGAAGTAGCGGGTGAAGTAATGCCGGATGAAATAGAGCATGCTCTAGAGCGTCTTAAAGGTATGTGTGGTCGCAATGCACAGACACTTGGACGAACGTTAAAGCAAACGGTTAGGCAGTCTGGTATCCGTACTATGGAAGAACCGGACAGTGTGTTCAATAAACGATTCACTCAAGGCATGTGTGTTAAGTTTATGAACGATGAAGATATGTTAGATAACCTACTCGACACAGTTGATTCAGGGATTCCTATCTTACACTATTATGTCGTCAATAACGATACGATCATACATAAGCCACATTACGATTGGCTAGTAGAGCGCATCGAAGATGCCATAAGTCAATGTAGTTAATACAGTTGCCGTTCGCGGCAGCTTTTTTATTTGGAGATTAAAATGTTAGAGAAGATGGCGAGACGGATAGAAAATAACAAGACAGTACTCCTGCCGAGCATACCACAACTTAGCGAGTGGAGTGTTGCAGACCGTGTTATTTTGAATGCTATACTTACAGATGCGCATAATGCAACTATACTAGGTGCTAAGTCTGAGGACCTTGCTATCCTCGGTGTACGTTTACGTCATACGGTAAATAGAACAATTCGGTCCGGTGGTCGTTTAAAGCGTATTAAACGTATGCATAGACAGCTTGTTAATAAGATCCTAATCTATAACGCCACAGTTGGATTGTGTAATGTTGCACACAACGCATGTGTCGTGGGTAAGGACGTTAGAATCAACACTCGCTGCGGGACGTCCTTTGTTACTATTGAGCCGTTTGCGGGTAAAGGTGCCATGATTGCCTTTATGTTGGACCATGACAAATTAGATAAAGACGCCTCCATTGATAGTCTGTTAAGCACTGTGGTATGTTGTGGCTTTAGTGTCGTTGAGTGGGTAGGTGGAAAATACCCTTCCGACATGGAGAGCATATGTTATGGAGTACTGACCCGCGGTGGGTTAGATTACGAATCAATTATAAGTAAGGACATTTAATGTCGATGTTTAAATGCAGTCGCTGTGGCTGTAAAGAAAGTACTGCGACGTGTAGAGCACAGCTCGACATGCAAGAGGATGCAGCTTCACTATTATGTAGTGAGTGTGATCCTAAGGTCGGTGTATGGCACAGACGGTTTGCTAAGCTACCTTTTGATGGCCCGCATGTGTTGAATAAACACGGACCACTGCCAGAGAAATACAGACACAAATAAAAGAAGAGAGGGGCTTGCGCTCCTCCCTTTTTTTTTGTCTTAACGTGAAACGCCTGCTGTCAGACCTGAAAGAACACGAGCTGGCATTGTATTTGCAATGCTGTTAGCTATACGTCCAGAACTAAATGCCGACTTCCATGAGAGCTTCCACTTGTTTAGATTGAACACAACTTTCTCTAGGTTGTATGTCATCTGTGTCAGTGAGGCCCCTCCGATAGTTGCCATGTAGTCAGTGTACATATTATCATCGTCGAAAATACTAGGGTCTCTGACTATGGGCATATGCATTATCTTAGCTAAATCTTTAACCATGATAGTTACATCGCATGCTAACATCTTACCGTCAGCACGCCATCCCATATTACCTACGCCGCGCGAAACAGACACCGACTCAAACATGCCTAGTCTAACATTCTGGCGACCACGTGCATACATCTCGCAAAGAAACGGTGAACTGTATGTTTGCTTACCGTTAGATAGTGGCAACACGCCCGCCAATATAAACAACAGTGGTAACGTTATATCTTGAAATATAGATAAGTCATTACCGTACGGAGTTCTTAGCTGTATTGTGATACTCTCACTTGCAACTGATGCTGAAGATCTATCCCACACTTCAGGGATGTCTGTAAATGAACTACCATAGATAGCGGATAAACCAGACAGGTTAAATGCCTGTAGCGTCCCGCCTAAGAAGTTCTTTACTGCAGATGTTGCAGAATCGACAAAATCAAAACCTGTCTTGCCACCGGAGAAAGTAACATCCAATGACTTGGCTGATGAAGATAAACCGTTTAGTGTGGATGCTATCTCTGCCTCTTTGGACGAGTTGCTAAATGAGTCAGATACTTCACTTTTGCCGGATACTTTAAACGTAACCCACTGACCACCGTCGCGTATTTCCGAGGCGGTCGTTTCAAGTACATCAGATGCAAATTCACCAATACTGCCCCAGAAGGTTTTGCTGGTTTGATTCACATCTACTTTCCCATCTTTCTTATTTGCAGACTCAGTAACGTCAGCCTGAAGTTGTTCACTGACGATACCGTCAGCTGACATACCCTCTGCCGATGCATACCGTTCTCTTAACGCGCCCCATACTTCCACCCTTTTTTTCTCATCCGCCTCACTTATTTGATAAGCCGGATTCTCCGCATACATGTAGGCCAAGGTAGATAGGGAAAGGTCGTTATCGTTAATTTGGGATTTTAACGTTGCGGACTTTCTAGCATCTTCCATATACTTCTCTAGCGCAGTTTGAAAGCTCTCTCCATCTGCTGCGTTAGTATATATCTCCTCTATTGTCTTAGCCTGATAGTTGGCTAACGTCTGGTATCTGTTAACTGCTTTATATACATCGAATCTACCATCCGATTTCCATATATCTGGCAGTTGGCTATATACCTCTTCGATAGGTATGTTGTTCCCTTCTTCAGTAACTTCCTGATAACGATCACTATTGAACGGCTCTAACATCGGAACCAATTGGTGGTGGAGTAACTGTGTGTCGGCCATTGCTTGAACTGCCTGTAAGTACAGGTTCATCGTTGGCTTTAAGTAGTAATACTTCGATGGTTTTTTATTCAAGGCATATCTTAACACATTCGAAACTACCAGTAGTGGTACAATCACTGCGGCGGGTGCAAGTGCGAACATTACCGCAAGTCCGGTAGCGCCGCCTAACATGCGCATGACGCCAGAATACTCACCCGTTCTAGCAAGACGTGCTGCATCTCGGTCGTACATGTTAGCATAGAATGCAATAGACCCAGTGTACTTAGCAACACCAAATCTGAAGTGGACATATTGTGCCATATCGTCAATTGACTTTGAGTACACTCTACCCATTCTGTAACTGCCTGAGTTATTCTCATTCTCGAACGTACTCGATTTGTCGACTTGGTCTTTACCGTCACGGTATTCTATATTTGCCAATAGACCTGTGGCCTTTAGATCAGCAAACCGCGTTGACTGCGGCGGAGAATTTAAGGCTTGGTTACCACCAAATGTAGTATCTGCAAACTTATAATCTGCGGAAGACTTCGGTACTGACAAATTTCTACGGTCTCTCGCGGTTGGCAGAAGTCCGAAAGCCCCGCGCATCCATTTTGCATCGGTTAATCGTAATCCCATATATTCTACTCCTTAATGTAAAAAAGATCGGGCCCGCAAAGGCCCTTCACTTTTTTTATTTGTTATCTAACTCTACTCATGCTAATAGGCGCACTACCATGTGTTATGGTCTTAGGTGACGGTCTATTGGCTGCGGCGTTGTTAGGCGTTGCGGTAGGTAGCCTATTACCCGGTCTAGTATTTTCAGCTATGTCGTCTAGTGTTGCCGCCATACGTTGAAGTTCAGACAGTTGAGATTCTAACGTAGTTTGTGCCTTGTTAAATATCTCCATGTGTGCGGTTGTGATTGAGGATTTAACGTCTGATAGCTCACGCTGTTTAGTGGCTATCTTGTCTGCTATCTCCGTCTTCACAGTTTCCGCATACTGCTTACTGTCCACTTTAGACCCCGGTGTCTTGGCGATCACTTTAGCTGCGCTTACTACACTGTTTGCTATCTCAGTATTCCCGCCACCTACACCGACAGATGTTGGAGCTGCTTCAGAAACTTTAACTTTAGACAATGCAGTATTAACATCCTTAGCTGCTTTCACTTTCTGTATGTTCGACTTACCTACATCAGTTGCTACATTATTATCTGTAGGTCCCATTTTAACCGTACCCTCCACAGCATCGTCATTTTTACTGACGGTGGGAGTTCTGGCTAGTTGTTTGACAGTCGCATACTTCGATACGTAAGAGAAGCCCTTAGACGCACGTTTTGTTAAGTAGTCATACGTTTCACGGTAAGTTCTGAATCTACCCTTATCCGAGAATACTGGCATGTTTGACGCTGCTTGGGTTTTAAAGTCTTTAGCTGCGATTCTATCCGGCGTCCTATATAGGTTTCTGAGGAAGCGCGCCGCCCCAGTTGGTCCTAAGAAGTGTGCCATATATAGATCGGCAGGGGCTGGTTTAACACCGCTCGGTAGAGAACGTTGTACAATCTTAGACCCCGACTTCAAGTACTCAGCACCCATAAGTGCATTCGCCACACCGTCCATTCTACCCGCACCCGCTGGAATACCGTACTTATTACCATGACGTCCGATAGTTTCCTTCCAAGTGCCATCGAGGAACTGATATAGTCCTTTGGCTGTAGAGGTCTTAGCTCCCGCGTATGGGTTAAGCGATGACTCCAACATACCTACAGTTAATAACAGATTCTCATCTACGCCAGTAGCTTTAGCCACCTCCTTAAGCATTGCTGAGACCGAAGCCTTATCATTCCCGGCTAGTTTTATACGACCGTACGCACTGTCTTGATCGACCCCTTCTTGGAAATCGGCAATCGGTATACGTGTGTTGTACTTCTCAAAACTACCGCCTGAAGAACCGCCCCCGCCCCCTGCACTTTTAGCAAGTGGTGTGTTACTAGTGGGACTGGAGTTAGTGCCCGGTTTCGTATCCAGTTTGCTAATTTCATTGGCAGCGTCACTGGCAGTCTTACGTTTAGGTTTAGTAACCTCGTCTGTGTTTAATAACGAATTTTTGTTATCATTAGCTGACTGCTCCACAGATTTGGATTTCTTCACTAGGTCGCGTAAGTACTGTACATTACCGTCAGTTGTCGACATGTCACTGTTTAAAGTATCTACGTCACCGAATGGGCTAGTTCCTATCTCCCACACGCTTATTGACTCACCGCCAGAACTTACATTAGTAGCTATCACAGATAAGGCAACCTCTACTAAATATGTGGCATTTGGAGACACCACAATAGCTAGGGGATTAACTTTACCTAATCGATTCGATATCTCCGACATGTACCTAGTTAGTACTGGTACGAAACGACTCCTAAACCATTCAGTCCAATTTAGGCGATGTGTTTCATCGTTAGGATTTAATCCAAACTTAGGTAGGAATATTTTCATTACCTTCTCTAAGTCCATATCAACCGAAACAGAACCGTTACTAGTTGTTGAGTTATTTACAACAACTTCCTCTAGTTCCCACAGTAAGTTTATTTTATCCACGTATAGGTTTGTTAGTCCATACGCTTTTAAACGAATAGCTTCAATCGCATTTACGTTCCCGCCACTTCGTTTGTTAGACGCGGTGTCGTTCGCAACGGATGTAAGCTTAAACTTACTACCGCCTGCTGTAGATTTAAGATCGCCTGAAGTATCTTTATCTGATACTTTTGGCATGTCAGCATTTGATGTATCGGTTATTTCTTTTTTAGCTACGCGACGTCCGCGTCTACCTGAGGCTTTAATCGCAGGTGCAGGCAAGTTAGCTGCGTCTAAATCTGAAACTGTTTCCGATTCAACTGGTGCTTTTACTTTCTTTCTACGGCGGCCATTTGTCTTTTTGCCTTCAGAAGATATCATTTTAACGATGCCCTCTTTTGCCTCTTCTTCAACTTCTTTAACATCTTCTCCCGATAACATGTCGGCACCGCCTAGCCAGCCACCTATCGTATCACCGATACCTCTGCTGCCGAAAGGTGATGAGACGTTGGCGTATGTTGGGTGAGAAACTGGTAATGATACAGAGCCATGTACCTTTAACATTGTCTTAGGGTCTATCTTTTCAGGATCGTCTAAGTCTAGCATGTTAATAGATGGTGCGTTTTGCTTAACACGAGTTGTCCACAGCATGTAGATTGGGAAGAATCTACCGTATAGCCATTTCTCAAATCGCAGTACATCTTCAGGCTCTTCAGTGTCGATGTCGAATAGCTTAGCTAATTCATTAGTTACTTCTTTATTCACACCCTTGATGGTAGATAGTCCATCATTTCCGTATGTGGTAAATTTTGCTAATGTATCTTCTAGTTTAAACAGTGTCTCTACCTCGTCGCTGGTACCGTCTGCATAATCTTCAGTACCGTAAGCGGCTAGACGATATCTTGTCATACCGCCTTTAGTTCTGTTGATATAGCTATACGCACCGTAGGCTACTACAGTTACAGCGGTCGCTGCCAGTACAGCTGGTGCTGAAACAACACCAACTGCCGCCATACCTGCAACGCGTGCAGTATTAAGTGCTAACACCCCTGCGGTTCTACCTACAAATTTAGTAGCGCCCCATATTCCTTTACCTACACGGGATAGTAAACTACCTCTTGAGGCTCCGGCAGCAGTAGCTGCACCACTCGCTGCGGTTGCACCACTCGCCGCTGTAGATGCGCCACGCAACTTATTAAACAAACCGCCCATGCCATCAGTTAACAGACCTAGCGCCTTGCCTGCGAAACTTCCGGCAAGTGCTGCCCCTAACGGAGCCATCAGACCTTTAAGGTTACCCAATGTACCGCTTAACATTCCACTCATCTTAGAAAAGAATCCTTCAGACGGTCCCTTTTCTTTTTTGTTCTCTTTTCTTTCTTTGCGTTTCTCAGCGCGATCAGCCTTACGTTTCTCGCGTGCCTCCTTACGTGCTTGAAATATTTCCTTGAAGCTGTTATCGCGTGTACCATCTCCGTCGGTATCGTGCGCAACTGCATCATCAACGCTTTCGGCTTCGGCCATTTTAGCATCGACATTGTGTGCTAGACGATCATCAAGTAGTGTATATATCTCACTTAGCTTATCGACCACCTTGCCGTTACCAATGCTAAAAGTTTTCCCTAACACGCCATCACCTGAGAAGAGACCTTTAATCCAATCTTTCCCTGCACCTAATCCGTCGAGTACAACTCCTCCAGCACTCTTCAGTTTGTCGACACCCCACTTAACAGCGCCTCCGACCAGTTTACTAACCTTTTTAATAGCAGATGTGAACGGACGACCATTGACATCTACGAATTTAAAGTCGGGTTTATCTATCTCGGTTTGTGCGATGACTACTTCTTTGTACTTATTAAAAACAGGACCAGTTATATCCTTTATAGATTTTATACGCTTACCTGTATTTCTATCTATATAGAACCCTTCTAACATTAAGGAGCGGCGCAGTCTAGGCTCATTTTCACCTGCTATATAAATATCGCCTGATGTTTTAGCTTTGTTTAATAATGACTTAGCTTGCTTATGCAGTCCTTTAGCAAATGAGACAGGCATACCTAACGCCTTAGCTACAATACCGCCTGACATTCTACCGATACCTTCTGATAGTTTCTTCCAACCCTTGTTTTTATAATAAGTGAATTGGTCTTTTTTCTTTTGTATATCCTCCTCACTTATTACTATATTTCCGGCTCGGTCGTACACAGCACCTGTTATGTCCTTTATACCTTTTATGACTTTACCCGCAGCGTCAAAGTACTCACCTGCTTTCAATTTTTTACCAAATAGTACGACATCGCCATTCTCATCTCGGATATCAGCAATATCGAGTGCTGCATCTTTAAAGCCTTTTAGCGTATCTCTTACTGTTCCGAAAGCGGATGTTGCGCGCGTCTTTAAACCTCTCAAGAAATTAGCCGGACTGCCGATCTTACCTCTTGCCCAAGCTAATCCATTTTTAACTTTACCGAAGCCTGCACCTGCGAGTGATGATATCCGTCTTCTAGATCTACGGGCTGCCGCACCCGCTCTTCCAAAATAGCCATCAGAGTCATCGTCAGACGGTTCTCCACCGTTAGGCACTCCATGTGTCATCATTCTCTCAAGTATCTCGAGGATGCTTCCTAGGTCCTCTCTGTTGTTATTTTCTACTAGTTGTTCTTTTATTTCACCTACTAGCATAGTTAGCGTATCTTTAGATGTCTCGCTGGTTGGATTTCTACCGATGTCTTTTAGTACCTCGATAAGGTTAGTATCTACTTCACCGTAAAGGGTCTGTTTTAATGAAGATGTAAACGTTTCTCCGGTTCTTTTTATCAGATCGCCTACGTCAATACTTCGACTGGTTCTGTTTTCATTGACAGCATTAGCGTCCGGTAAGAATGCTGGACTAGAGACTGGTGTTGAATTAGCAGCGACTGTTGCGGCGATATCACTGACTATATCCTCAGTTTGGTCGTTACTAGATACATTCTTATACGAATCAAACAAATCACTGTTGACTGTGGCATTTCCGTCACTACCGACTTTGAATAGGTTTGCATCTACAAGTGCGCCATTGCCGTACATGTCTGCTATTTCAGTTATTTTTCCCTGAACCGTATCCACTGAAGATCTGATAGCTCTAATTCTATCCATCGTCGTATTGTTTATTTTATCTTTGGCTACGTCATCCATTGTGGACATTTCGTCGAAGAAATCTTTCAGCTCGTGACCGCCATTAGTAAACGCTTCACCACCAAGTGCGGACGGTGAGTTCACGATTTCATCTATGTTGAATCTACCTACTTTTCGGATCTTTTCGTCAAGTACCTTGCCTAATGATGTTCTAGCATCTTCGGATATTTCTTCATCGCCTACAATGTGGTTGATTAGCTCGTCTATACTTTCACGAACATATCTCTTAGTGTCCTCATCGTCGACGTCCTTGGCCAACCGTTTGTTTAAATCGTCCTTGTTAACCAAAGTGCCTGATTTGAAATCGTAAACCTTACTCTCTGACGGTTTCCCAGTTATTGAGTTGATGGAATCGTTGATAGTGGACAGCCACTTAGGGATTACATCATTTAGTGTAATGCTGTCGCGTTTAGTCCACGGTGACACTTTAGATAGCGTTTCTGCTGAAACATTATCCATAGATGCAGTATCGCCACTATACCGTGGTGTGATGCTCTCGAACATTGTGGCTAATAGTTGCTCACTCCCTTCTAGCTCCCCTGCCTGATTTTTACGAACTAGATCATTCATGTATTCAGGTAAGTCGTTCAACTTTCTAAGATTACCGCCTAGCTTAGCAATCGTCTCGTTACCTTCACCTTGCTCACGAAGATAGGAAGAGAACCTCTTCATGTGCGGGCTTATGTACTTGTTAGCAAATGCACCACCTGCCAGACTTGCTGCAGACTGCATTGTCTTTGCCCGCTCCTGTGCAGGACTTAAAGGACCGTCTGAGAATGGGTCGTCTTGCGGAAGTATCATATCGGACATGTTTATTGTGTCACGTGCGGTACTTCCGAAATCTCTTATCGCTGTAACTGCATTCCCGCCCATATTACTTACAAAGTCGCGTACGTAATCTGCAGGAGATAATCTATCTACAAGCTTTCTTACCATCATGGCTTTTGTTACTTCGCCAAATTCTTCTTTAGCGTAGTCTGGTAATGCGGTATTTTTTACTATTGCGTCCGTGTTTGGGATTAGACGTTCCATCGATTCACGTTGTGATGCTAGCATATCGGTTAAGACATAGTACTGTCTCCAATTTACTTCTAGCATCTTTCTTCTATATTTGTCACTTACTTGGTTGTAAGCAACCATATTTGCAGTATCACCGCGTATTCCAGATATGATTCCGTTTAGGGAGTCTTGACGGATTGAATCAGCAGCGTCTTTTATCTCACGCTGCACTTCTTGTTCTTGCGCATCCTTACGTCCGGCTTCCTGTTCATTTCTAAGATTAGAGAATGTATCGTCTAACATTGCAGATATTTGAGACTCTCTCGGGTCTTCATTACTGCCACTGCCGCTATACTCTTTATCCTCAGACCATTTTTCTATTTTCTTAGTTAGGCGTTCTGGTAAGTATTTTTTAAGCGTTGGGGCTGCTGATCGCGCCGCGCGCTGTAACTCACGCTTGGTCTGTGTAAGTTGTGTTTTTGCTTCTTGGTAAACTTCTCGACCTTGCACCGCCACGGTATCATATGCGTTAGCAGCTATGGTGTAGTCTTCCGGTAAGCTGTCTAGTATTAATTTACGACGCTTGCCCTCACCCAAGATAGCCTTAGCTGCAGACTTGGCCGCCTGTTTAGGCATAGCCGTTATTGCATCACGGCCTTCAGGTAGTGCGGAAGCGGCTGGTGAAAAATCCATGTCAAGGTCTAGATCATCATCTAGTCCCCAATCATCGTCTAGGTCAAAATCTAGTTTCTTACTCATATAAACCTCGGAAATTATTATGGATTGGTTAAGTTTTACAGTACTTGCTATAGATAAGCAAGCGGTTACACGATTGAAGGAGGTTAAAGTTCTAGATATGTACGAAGGTGCTACAAAGAACTTTCATCCTGAGGGTCTGTACTCGACAGAAATATTTGGCGCTATCGGTAGCGAAGAGCGTGATACTAACTTTGGCTACATTGATGTAGGTATTGATATTATCGCCCCTGCCGTGGCACTTACCTTATTTGAATTGAAACGTTTGTATAAAGACGTAATGTCTGGTAAACGTTTTGCGTTATGGGATGCTAAAGCGAAGGACTTTGAACCCGCCGCGCCCGGTGACGAAGGTGCTGGAACCGGATATAGCTTTTTCATGGAGCACTACAGC
>Ga0055584_100001676_pt1 | contig 21686 bp, 25 predicted proteins | sample OSDHelmetaG_FD_58716 | JGI IMG/M metagenome (GOLD analysis project Ga0055584, IMG submission 58716) | Pelagic marine sediment microbial communities from the LTER site Helgoland, North Sea, for post-phytoplankton bloom and carbon turnover... | ecosystem: Environmental > Aquatic > Marine >...
GCAGAAGAAAGTCACGCAGAAGAAAGTCACGCAGAAGAAAGTCACGCAGAAGAAAGTCACATAGAAGAGAATAAATTATCTTGTTTTAGGCCTAATTTTTTTTCTACTATTTTCATTTATTTTACATATAACACAAACACCATCCCAACACTCAATTTCACATTCTGGTTTCTTTACTTTACATTTCGGCCAATTTCCACACCTTACCGGTTTACAAAAATATTTACATGAAAATTTCGGATTTTTTTTAAATTCATTTACATATTCCGGACAATATAAACATTCACCATCGCCTGCACATGTTTGCATTTAAATTACTTTATTTTAACATTTTTAAATTAAAATAAAGTAAATATATTAACAATTAGGTACTAGTTTCATATTATAAATAACTAATTTTTTTTGTTTACCATAATTAAACTTCATTAAGACTTGTTCTATAGTATCTCCATAAAAACTAGATGTAACTATTTTTTTTGTATCTGGACAGAACCAATCGATAGAATATATAACATATGGATTATCTTTTTTTTTTAATGTTGTTTTTAATGTAAAAATATGGTCGTACATTTTTTCCAAACAATCAATATTATTATCTCCTTCAATAGAATGTAGTAAAAAATGTGATTTATGATTCGGATTATAAGTTAATAATTTTAAAATAACATATCTACCATAATTATATTCAAAGTGTGCAGAACAATTATTGTCATTTGAAATCAAATTTTGAATCATATATTCTCCTTCATATACCGATTTAAATTTTACATTATTTTCATGTATTTCTTCATGTTGTAATTCATCATTACTCATTTTATTATTTATGTAAATATTGTTTAAATAATAATTTTAATAATTTGAAAGTAAACTAGGATAAATATAATTTAAATTAAAAAGCGGGGCTTGTAAAAGTGTTTGTTTTAATCCTATAAACATCGCTGGTCTACTTCCTTCTATATAATGCCCTATAAATTGTAATGTAAACGCTATAAAAAAAATTTGAAAATTCTTTTTATGTGAAATTAAATAATAATCAGAAATATATTTACTCGACAAATAAAATAAACTATTATATATCATCATGTATGTTCCTATTCTAGGTCCATAACTAATATAGTAGGTATTATAAAAAAGTACAATTAATTTATCTACCGTCATTACAATAATTTCACTATCATCTCTGAAATGTGTAATTTTAAAATAAAAATTACTTGTAAATGACAATATTGAAAAAATTATAAAAGGAATACAAACAAAATGAATAAATTTATTTACTGGATGAGTATGATATTGCTCATAATATATAATATCTTCCATTTATTTTATTTATACAGTATTTTTTAAATACGTTATAAATATTTACATACTATTAATATGTCTTGCAAGTACAATTTCTATAGGCAATTCTGGTGTAAAATTTTCCCATCTTGTGTATATTGTATTGAAACAATTACACATTGCACATTGACAAGTACTTTCTGTAAATTCTTCATCTTCTTTTTCTTCTTCCCCATCTATAATTACTTCTTCTTCTTCATCTTCTTCTTCTTCAATAATTTCTTGAATTTTTTGTTTCATTTCTTCACATTGTTCTACCATATTTGGTCTTTGTTTCATTAAAAACACCTCCAACATTAATCCTCGCTTTATATCCTCTGGTGTAATCTGAGTTCTTTTTGCATGTTTTACATAAATATCTGCACTTTTAATTGCATTTTCCATAAAAACCATAACTATACTTCCAATATTTTCTAGTGTTTCATCTTTACTTTCTAAGTTATCAAATCCTGATTTCATAAACGAATAGTCAGCCATTATGTTAGTATGAATGTTATAATGTTTATATTATTAAAAAGAAATATTCAATTTTTTAAGAACAGCCTCTAATGATTTAAATTTAATATTATCAACCTGTATTGGTAAATTAATATTTTTTGAATGAAAATCATAAAGTTGATCTCCTACATCAATCCAAAAGTTTCTATTATTATGTAAATTAATTTCTAATTCTAATTTTAAAGCATTATCTTTATTAATATTAATTAAATTAATACCGTTTGTTATTATTTGATTACTCATTATGGGATATTATATTGAATTATATTTATATTAATTTAATATATTTCAAATTTTTAGTTTAATTGTTTAATATTAATTAACTAAATTGTACATGTTGGTTCATCATCATCTGTATCACCACGTTGAATAATAAAATTATGAAATTTACCAGATGGCATAGTATTAAAACTATTAGGACACAATGAATTAGTTTCTTTCACCCCCCAAATTAACGAATACAAGTATGTAAACATATATTATTTTATTATATTATATTTTTACAAAAAAAAAGAATAATTGAACTTTTAAAAAAAAAAGTTTGTTAAAGTTTTTTAAGTTTTTTTTTGTAAACTTTTTATAAAAAGTTTGTTAATGATTACAAATCCAAAGAGTTTGATTTTCTTCCATCATTAATATATCTCCTATTTCATAATCATGTATATGAAAATTTACTGCTTTGGCTTGAGTTTCTAGAATTTCAAATTTAAACCACTCCAAATGTGTTACTAATGTAGATTTTACTTGTTTACAAATTTCTTCTTTTGTATTTATATAATCCATATCTACTCGAACTTCAAATCCCTGGAATGTTTTATCGGAAATCTTACATCTAAGTACTGTCATTGTATTGTATAGATATCAATATATTTTTAAGTAAAAAAATATTAAATAACACATCTTATTTTGTGTTATATTTTCATTTTGTGATTTAAACTCTGATACCAATATCAATAGGTTCTGGAATCTCATTATATGTTTCATACACTTTATCATCAATATTTTTAAAATGAGTATATTCAATACCTCTATCAAGATAATACTTATAAAGTTTTAATGGCAGAGGTCTAGGTTGTTGATAAAAATCACTGCGATGTCTACTATTAAGACTTTCTCTAAATGTAACTTCACCATTATATACCCATAAGAGTTTATCAGGATACATATTTTTCCTTGCTCGTTTCCGCCATTCAAATTCACTAATATTATATAAAATTATTTTACTTTGTTTTTTACGCTCCCACTGCTGTACCGCACTTGATGTAATAGAATACTTACGACACTCGCGCTTATATTTTACATATTTCAACTTATGACTCCTACAATATGGACAAGTATTTACTTTTGACCTGCATTCATTACAAATAATTTTATCTTGATTCTTTTTAAAAGAACCAATTTTCTTTGCCTTACAATGTACTGTAAATAACTCTTTAATTGATTTAGTTTCACAACAAATACTACATATATCCTTTTGTACTTCTGGTTTGGGTGCTTTTCTGGCAACAGTTTTAATATAATTATCATTATTATAATAAACTTTATCCTGTTTCCGAGTGTAACGTGTATATTTATTACGGTTCTCTTTTTGTCTCTTTCTCCAATGACTTGGCCTTGTCAGATTACCCATTCCTCTCTTTCGAAATGTATTATTAGACTTTTTCATATATTGCTTTGAAATATATAATGAATACATACTTTTATCATTTTCACTTAAAATATCAGGTAAAATGTCTAAATCACGAGAATTACTATGCCAGAAAAATAAATCTTGACAATCAGTATCCCGGGGAAAACAACATACAGAATCGATAAATGGTTTTCCAGTCATTATCCCACCTTCTTTTTTCTTCCATTTGCGAAATTTCTTTTTCTTTTGCACATATTCAATGTGTGACATTTCAAGAGGATTAAAATATCTTGCATTTTTCTTCCAACCGTTAGGCATTGTTGTTATTTTACGGTGTGTTTAGTAATTGAATTTTACCCTAATAAATTATCTTCAATTTTATTTGTGTTAAGTATAAAATTGAAAAATAATAAAAACAACATATTAGTAATAGTAAACATGTCACAACCTGAGTTCAGGTTATTTGATTTTCAAACTTATAATAAAGATGACGTTATAAATGAAGGTGGAGATATTAAAAACTTCGCTATTAAAATGTTTGGTATGAATGAACAACGAGAAACTTGTTGTATTCACGTTGAAAATTTCTATCCATTCTTTTATGTTTTAGTTCCATCTTCATGGAAAGAAAGAGAAGTTATTTTATTTAAACAATTTATTAAAGGTGAAATAGGAGAATACAATGAAAAATCTTTGATTAGTGTTGAAAAAGTAAAAAAAGAAAAACTATATGGATTTAACAACCATAAAAAGTTATCCTTTTTAAAACTTTCTTTTAAAAATGAAACTACTTTTAATAAAGCCAAAAAATTGTGGTATACAGAAAATAAAAACTATAAAAAAACAAAACTACGTAAAAAAGGCTTACTTTTTGAACAAACAGGACATTATCTACAATTGTATGAAGCATCATTACCAGCATTGTTAAGATATTTTCATGTTCAAAATATTAGTCCATCTGGATGGATAACATTTCATAAAACCGCGAAAGAAGTTAAAAAATCTAATAGACATACAAATTGTACATTTGAATATCGAACTGATTATAAAAACATTAAACCTCTGTTAGAAAAAGAAACGGGAGTTCCAATGAAAATTATGAGTTATGATATTGAAGCATCTTCAAGTCATGGTGATTTTCCCGTTGCTATAAAAACGTATAAAAAACTAATTGGTGAAATTATTCAGCATTGGACAATTCACAAAAAAAAAATTATTAAAATGACACAAAGTAAAAAAAAAAAATTATTTATTGATTTAGTGTGTGCGGCATTTAAATATAAAGAACAAGAAGGTATTAGTCGTGTTTATCTTTATTCAAAGAAAGATAAACCTAGTAAAAAAGAACTTATACAACAACTTCAGACTTTGATGAAACTGCCATTACGAGATTTACTAGAAAGACGAGTAGGTCAAGATTTCAGAAAAGATGAATATTGGGAAAAAAGAAAATGGGAAGCAATGGATGACGATGAAAAATCCGCATATAGAGATTGGGATTTGTATATTCCGGCTGAATTTAAGAAAAATACTATAATTCATGTATTAGGCATGAAGTATGATGCGGGAAAGAAATTAGAAATTCTAGACAAAGCCTTTGAATGGAATGATAAAAAGAAAATGCATCCTTATCAATTTCTTCCAAAATTAGAGGGAGATAAATGTACTTTTATTGGAAGTACGTTTGTTAATCTGGGAGAACGCGAACCATACTATAATAATATGATTGTATTGGGAGAATGTTCTGATACACCAGAAGTTCCTGATAGTGAAATTGTTTGGAAAAGAAAAGAAAAAAATGTTTTGCTTGAGTGGACCAAACTTATTCAAAAAGAAGATCCAGATGTTATTATCGGATATAATATTTTTGGTTTTGATTGGAAGTTTCTTTTAGAAAGAGCAAAAGAATTAAAAGTCTTAGATAAATTTTTAGTTCTAGGACGTAATAAAAATGAAAAATGTGAAATTAAAGAAACTTCAACAACAGTTGCAAGTGGAACATATGAGTTGATTTATGTAAAAATCCCCGGTAGAATCCAAATTGACCTTTATAATTATTTCAGAAAAAATGAAAATCTGCCTGCTTATAAACTTGATTATGTTGCTTCGTATTTCATTGGAGATAGTTTATATGATTATACAAATCAAGAAGATAAATGTATTGTGAAATCTAAAAACTTAACGGGACTTAAAAAAGGACACTACGTTTGTTTTGAAGTTATTGGACATTCAAGTGACAAATATCGTGGAGGTAAAAAGTTTCGTATTGAAGAAATAGATTTTAAAGAAAAAACATTTGTAATCGATAGCAATATTGACATAAATAAGAAAAAGAAAGTTAGATGGTGTTTGGCAAAAGATGATGTTTCACCACAAGATATTTTTAGACTTTCAAATGAAGGTCCCAATGAAAAGGCTATTGTAGCCAAATATTGTTTTCAGGATTGTAACTTAGTTCATAATTTGCTTTTCAAAAATGATATATTTACAGCAATGGCTGAACAGGCTAATATTTGTTCTGTACCCATTGATTTTGTTGCCATGCGTGGTCAGGGGATAAAATTGTTATCATTTATTGCAAAAGAATGTGATAAAAAAGGAATGTGTATGCCAGTCATTGCAAAAGTAGGAGGCAACGATGGATATGAAGGCGCTATTGTATTAGACCCAAAACCCGGCCTTTATATTGATAATCCGGTGGCTGTGTGTGATTATTCATCTCTATATCCTAGTTGTATGATTAGTGAAAATATTTCACATGACAGTAAGGTATGGACAAAGGAATATAATTTGGAGGGTAAACTTACTAAAATTACAGGTGAAAGAAACAAAAAAGAAGAATTTATTTACGATAATATAGAAAATTATAAATATGTAGATGTAACATATGACACGTATAAATATATCCGCAAAACACCAAAATCTGCCGCGGAAAAGATTAAATCTGGTTGGAAAACATGTCGTTATGCTCAGTTCCCAGATAATGAAAAAGGTATTATGCCTACAGTTTTAAAGGAATTACTGGCTTCTAGAAAAGCCACAAGAAAATTAATTAAGTATAAAACAGTAACAGTAAAAAGTGGAGAATCATATTCAGGTCTTATTAGTAAAAAAGAAACAGAAACAACTATTTCTAATCCAAAAAATACAACGGTCGTTCAAAATTGTGATATAGAAACTATAGAAGATACATATGATGATTTCATGAAAAATGTATTTGATAAGCGTCAGTTAAGTAAAAAAATTGTTGCAAATTCACTTTATGGTCAAACAGGTGCAAAAACGAGTGCATTTTGCGATACAGATATTGCTGCTTCAACTACAGCAACAGGGAGAAAACTTCTGCTATATGCAAAAAGAATCGTAGAAGAATGTTATGGTGATATAGAAGTAGATACAAAAAATTACGGAAGAGTAAAATCAAATGCTACTTATATTTACGGAGATACGGATTCTGTGTTCTTTTCCTTTAACCTAACAGAACTAGATGGAACACCTATTACTGGAAAAAAGGCACTGGAAATAACAATTGAGTTAGCCATTGAAGCAGGTGAGTTGGCAAGTAAGTTCTTAAAAGGTCCGCATGATTTGGAATATGAAAAAACCTTTGACCCATTTCTATTGCTATCAAAAAAGAGATATGTTGGTATGCTTTATGAAATTAATCCAAATAAATGTAAAATGAAATCTATGGGAATTGTATTGAAACGTAGAGATAATGCTCCATGTGTAAAAGATTGTTATGGTGAAGTAGTTGATATTTTGATGAAAGGTGGTACAGTAGATCAAGCAGTTGATTTTGTAAAACAATACTTACAAAATATGGTTGATGAAAAAATAGATATTAGTAAGTTAATTATTTCAAAATCATTAAACGGTTTTTATAAAAATCCAGAAGGTATTGCTCATAAAGTCTTGGCAGATAGAATGGGAAAAAGAGATAGTGGTAATAAACCTTCTGTGGGTTCCAGAATACCGTTTGTTTATATTAAAACAAATGGACCCGTTAAATTACAAGGAGATAGAATAGAACATCCTGATTTTATTAAAAAGAATAATCTAAAGCCTGATTATAGTTTTTACATAACAAATCAGATTATGAAACCTGTTATGCAAATATTTAATTTGGTATTAGAACAAATGACCACATTTACAAAAACAAAAAAACATAAAATTTATCAACAAAAACTAAAACAAGTAAATATAAAATATAAGGGTGATAATAAAAAGTCGAAAGATAAGAAAACAAAATTACGTGATGACATGGTAAAAGATATTGTATTTAATGATTCTCTGAGAATTAGTAATAATAGTAAAAAAGGACAAAAATCAATTACAAGTTTCTTTGGTAATAATTAATACATATACATTATACTTATTAATTATCTCATATTTAATTATCGTAAAATTTTTATTTTCTGTTGGATAATGAATGGTCTTCATTTTTTTCTTCTCTATTTTCACTTTCATAATGTTCTTCAGTGCTATTATTTTCAGTACTATTATTTTCAGTGCTATTATTTTCAGTTATTGTTGAATCATTATTTCCAACTGTACTAGAAAAAGCACTTTCAACATATGTTGTTACATATCTAGAAGCATCACTTTCTGATGTTTGGGTGTTATTTACATGTGTATTATCATTAGTTGTTCTATTTGTGTTTTCACCTTGAAACGTGAATCCTGAATTAGGTGTCCATGAAAAAGTTCTAGGTTGTGTAGCATTAGTTAAAGTAGTAGTATTTGTTGTATTTGGTAAAAATAATGAATATTCTGCTGTTATTTGTTCAGGCGTAGTTGATGTATTTATAATACTATTTGTTATTTCATTGACAACTGCATTTGACATGATGTTTACAGCATTATTAATTTCTTGTGATAAGGATTCAGATAAATTTGAGGTATTTGATTGATTAGGTTCTTCAACAGAATTATTTGTTGTACTACTTGCATGCGTTCTACTAGGTGTATCGATTGTATTCGTACTATTTGCATTAGTTGAACTAGAGAGTCCACTTGTATTTGTAGATAAATTTACTCTACATACAGGACATCTATTATCATAATTAAGTAAATAATTATTAATAGCGTTTGTTGAAAAAATATGACCACAACAATTTATTCTACTAATCATTTCATCTTCTGTAAATTCTGTTTGATTAATAGGACAAACAGTTTGATCTGTAGATTCACTAATTTCTCTCCATCGCATTGTTGTGGTTTGTTGATTTATTTGTTCTCTATTAAGTGTATATCCTCTAAAATTTGCAGTATTTAATGTACTATTTAAAAAAGTTTGAAATGTATTATTTGTTCTTGCAGATGGTCTTATAATTCTATTAGTATTCGTAGGTCTATTATTAGTAAAATTAAAATCAAATAGTGTTCTATCACTTCTAGGTCTAGTTCTTGTAGTTCTAGAAGAAGTATTTTGTGTTGGTGTATCTTGAGTTCTATTATTTCCAGAAACTATATCAGACCATGTTCGTGTAGGCGCTGTAAGTGGAGATTGTGAATTTGTTCTAGAAGTAGGATTATTAAACCCCCAATTATAGACAACTTCTGTATTTCTATTAGTGTTTACAGTATTTCTAGAATTTGTTGTTGTATTATTATCAAGATTTTGTGTACTATTTTGATTATTGTTTCCTCTTTCATTTCTTCCCCATCTATAGTAATTATCAAATAAATTATTTAAATTTCTTAACATACTATGAACATTATTTTGGATTTCAAAATTTTGATTACTATTTAACCGTACTATTGAACTCATTAACCCTATATATTCATGTATCAATAATGTTTCAGAATCAAATATATCTTCATTATTTGTTCTACGTGTTCTTCTACTATTACGACGTGTATTTCTCCTGTTTTCTAAAGACATTATTAATATATTACAAAATGTGTTTAAATGTAAACTACTTAAATTAAATAAATATGAACGAAAATTTACGTTCTAAATCGCAAAATTCTAAAAATTCAGAATTTAATAAATTTGAAGGAGAAGGATTAACTGGTCTTGCTAATGTAGGAAACACTTGTTTTATGAATAGTTGTTTACAATGTATTTCTCATACTTATGAACTTAATTTATTTTTAGATGAAGAAACATATAAAAATAGGTTAAATAAAAAACACGATTCTCTAATTTTGTGTGAATGGGATAATTTAAGAAAATTAATGTGGAGCGAAAATTGTATTATTTCACCCGGGGGATTTGTCAATGCAATGCAAAAAGTTGCAAGAATAAAAGATAGAATTATTTTTACAGGTTTTGTACAAAATGATTTAACAGAATTTCTCCAGTTTATTTTTGATTGTTTTCATAATTCAATATGTAGAGAAGTTGAAATGGTTATTAGTGGAAAAGCACTGACAAATACAGATGAATTGGCTGAAAAATGTTATGAAATGATGAAAAATATGTATAAAAAAGAATACAGTGAATTTTTAAATATGTTTTATGGGATTCATGTTTCTCAAATAGAATCTGTTGATAGTAATTATAAAAATATTATCCCTGAACCTTTTTTTAATATTATGTTACCAATATCTAAAGAAAAAACTTTACTATCATGTTTTGACCTTTTTACTCAAAAAGAAAGTTTATCAGATGATAATATGATTTATAACGAAGAAACAAAGAAAAAAGAAAAAGTAACAAAACAAATACAGTTTTGGAGTTTACCAGATATTTTAGTAATAACTTTAAAAAGATTTTCAAATAATGGTAGAAAAGATAAAACTCCTATTGATTTTCCTTTAAATAATTTGGAACTTTCAAAATATGTCATAGGATATGATAAACATTCTTATAAATATGATTTATATGGAATTTGTAATCATAGTGGTGTAACACAAGGAGGACACTATTATGCTTATGTTAAAAATGCAAATGAAAAATGGTATGAATTTAATGATGCCCGAGTTGAGGAATTTACGAATTTAGATAAATTAAAATCACCATATGCTTATTGTTTTTTCTATAGAAAACAAAAAATGTAATAAATTATATATATATATAATATATTAATGGACGTAGATGTTTCTTCAAGCGATGGATTTTCTCATATATATAATTCAATGAATGATTCACTGGTAAAAACAAATCCTACAGTACTCATTATATTAACAGTTATCATTATTATTTATTTTTTCATTTTTACCTATTTAGGATATAGTCCAGGTGAAATGCCTTCTCAAGGACCTCAATCAAGTGGATTAAAAGTAATTGAAATTATTATGTGGGGATTAATTATATTTTTAGTACTTATTAATGGAATACAATATTTTTTTCAAATAGATATGAAAACCGCTGTTAAAAATTTATTTAAAGGTACACCTGAGGTGGATATTCAAATACAACCTGAAACAACTTATGATGATAAAAAGAAAAATAGTTTAGCAAATAATCTCGAAAAAGACTTAGGTTTAAAAAATTTAGAAAAAGAACCAAGTGGTATGTCTAATCAAGTATTTAATATTCCTGGAAATAAGTATACATATGAAGATGCTCATGCAGTTTGCAATGCTTATGGTGCAAAATTAGCAACATATTCACAAATTGAGGATGCTTATAAAAGTGGGGCCGAATGGTGTAATTATGGATGGTCTTCTAATCAAATGGCGTATTATCCAACACAAAAAACAACATGGGATAAATTACAAAAAATAAAAGGTCATAAAAATGATTGTGGTAGACCGGGAATAAATGGTGGATTTATTCAAAACCAAAATGTCAAATTTGGAGTGAACTGTTTTGGTTCAAAACGAACCATTACAGAAGAAGAACAAAATATAATGAAGAACGCTGTCCCGTATCCTTTAACTCAAGAAGAAAAAAATTTAAATAGTAAAACAGAACACTATAAGAAAAATCTTGCTGATATTTTATTATCTCCTTTTAATTATTCTAATTGGAGCCAAGTTTAAGGTAAGATTATAAAAAAAAAATAAAATAAAGTTAATAATATTGAAGCACCTAATGGAATTTTAAAGTAAAAAAAACTAATAAAAATACTAGATATTATAAAACCATGTATTTTTTTGTTTTTAAAAATAATATAATTATCTAAATAATTAACTTTATCATTTAAATTTTTATGATTGAATAATAAAAGTTCTTTATATGAATTTTTACTATTAAAACTATTATAAGAGTAAGGTTCTTCTGCTTCTTTTAAACAAATTATGCAATTATTATTTTGTTTCCACCATTTCTTATAACATCTATAATGTACATAATACTGACATTCACAATTTAACATTAATATGGCTGGATGTTTACAATCATTTAAACAAATTAAACATTGATGTGTCATTAAATACATATTATAGTAACAATCTTATTAAGTAATTTAATAAATTATTTAATAAAATTAAATTTTTCTAGTTTTGCGACGCTTTGATTTTCTTCTTTTTCTTGTTTTCATTTTTGATTTTTTTTGATTTCTAGAATCTGACAAACTAAGAAGTTTATTATATAAACTTTCTTTTATTACTCCTCCTTCTAAGTTTCTATTTTCTGTATTTCTATTATGAATATCTTGATAACTTTCTGTGTTTGAATTTTTATTTAAAATTGCTAAACCTAACGGAACTGAAAGACCTTCATTAATATTTTTATGATTAGATTTGGAACCTCCTATCATTGCGGGTAAATTTTGATTTCTAAAAAAGTTATCGAATTTCATATGCAAACTAAAAATATCTCCATTTTTTTCATATAAAGTAAAATCATTATCTTTGAAATGTTTACCAAAACTCATTGTATATATATTTTAGTTATTTTTAATTATTTATTTTGTTTAATATTAATTTTTTTAATATTAATTTTTTTTATAATTAATTTAATAGTTTTTTCGCTAATCCAGGATTATCATAAAATATTGTTAAATCGTATTTTTTAATTATAAACTCATAAACTATCTCTGAAAATATATCACTATTTTTTTCACCGGTATAATCATTAAACAAAAAAGATTCTGAACTATATGTTTTTGCACAATTTTCAAAAATTCTCATTAAACTTAGTTTTAATCCCAGTTCAAATTTATTATAACATTCCATTTCTAAAATATCTTTGGTTTCCTCGCAATTTAAAAAATCCTGTAAATCAAGATTTTTTAAATATTCTTCTTTTGTAATAAATTCTTCTTCATATTCACATTCCATCTTGACTTCTTCTATATATCATTGTTGCAATATTATCTCTAAGTTCCTTTTCATTACCTATTGACAAACCACAAGTTTCTACTACTGTATTTACATTTTCAATCAAATACTCTAAAATATTTTTTACTTTTAATGCATGACTTTCATTTAATTTTACATCTAAATTTAACCAATTTTTAAAATGTTCTTTTTTTCTTTTTTGTTTTAATTCTTCAAGTGATGAAAAAAGTTCTACCATTTTTTTATCTGGTTCATAATTTTTCCATTTTTGATTTGTCATTATAGTCACACCTTGTTTTTTATTTGTTTTTTCCATTAACAAATAGTAACAAATATATTTAATATTTGTTACCATGTCTCTAAGCGAATTATTTATATGTTCTTTTAATATCATAATTTGTTCTAAAAGTTCTTTTACCTTTAATATATTCTATAAGTTCCTTTACTTGTTCTTCATTATCCATACATTCTAATAAACATTCTTTTAAAAATCCATATGTTAATGGTGAAGACTGTTTAACATTTTGAAATTTTAATTTTCCATCACTTATTTGAATAACAGCATTTTCTAAATTATTATCTTCTGCATAAGTAAAAATATTATCTGTTAAATTGCCTTTTTCACATCTAAGTTCTTTCACTTGTTGTTGTAAATGCTTAATACGATTGTCTATGTTAACCCAAGATTTAATATTGTCCTGAAATTCGTTGCTCATTATAATAAAATAATAATATAAATTTATATTCTTATTTTACAATATTTATTTGCGGCTTTTACGGCGAGTTTTTCGTCCTTTTCTACGCTTTCTACGGGAAACTCTTTTTTGCATTTTCTTCTGTCCTTTATAAAGTAAAAAGGGCAATAAAGCAGTTCTTAAAGCACCAGTAACTGAACCTCCTCGACGGCGACGTCTACGGCGACGGGAACGAGATCTTCTACGTGTTTTTCTAGCCATTATATACTATATAAATATTTTATAGTTTTCTATTTAAAAAATGTTTATTACGCAACAATAAAATAAATATTCCTAAAATTAGTAAAAAACTTATAAATACAAAAATTATTGATAAAAATATATATGGATAAATTTCTTGAATTAACATAGATATTAATGGTTTCATTAATTCTTTAAATTCTTTTTTAACCTCTTCTTTATGTAATACATTTATACATTCGTCTATTAATGTTTGTTTTATATCCATAATCTAAATAATTATATTTTATACATATTAAAATATTAAATTTTTAATGCGTTTTTAATTTAAAGTTAATTTTATATATTTCATGTAATGAATTCAGAGTTTTTACCTAATGAAAACTATCCTATAGATAATATTACAATAAAAACCCCTAAAGCACTACAAGGTGGTACATATTCCGCTGCATTAGAACTAAATTCCAAACCTATTATTATACAAACACCTAAATGTAAAACAAAAAAAGGAATACATAAAACATCAAAACAAGTTTATTGTGACTTATTATTTTTAAAAGACAATACTGATAATATTATATTTATAAACTGGTTAAACAGTTTACAAAATAAGGTTAGAAGTTTAATATTAGAAAATGGCGATAATTGGTTTCATGAAAACCCTAGTTTAGATGAGATTGACTACAATTGGAACGATAGTATTAGAACATATAAGAGCAATTATAATCTAATACGTACATTTATTTATAAAAATAAAGCACAAAACAAGTTAAATATACAAATATATGATGACAATGAAAATGAATTACATTTAGAAAATATTGACGATGAAAAGAATGTGATTTCTATTTTAGAAATAAAAGGACTCAAATTTTCATCACAAAGTTTTCACTTAGAAATATTTTTAAGACAACTTATGATTCTAAATGAAAAACCTATTTTCAGTAAATGTTTAATAAAAACCAATAAATCTTTAGAAAAAAATATTAATGAAAATACTACAAAAAATGTTGTAAATGATGATAATCATAATGATTATAATGAAGATAACAATGATATTGATAATTGTGTAGACGATAATCATTATTCCAGTAAAGATATAGTAAATATAGAAGAAGAAGATAAAAAACAAGATTTAATAAATTCTGATACTGATAATTTAGATTCTGAATCTGATAATATTACAGATATTAAGGAAAAAAATGCTGTTAAGCCAATTAAGAATAATATTTTTATTACAGAAAACATATATTCAAAATTTGATAATAATAATTTAAAAGATGATAATTCAATTGGTAATAATTTAGAAAAAACTCAAGAAAACACAATTATTTTAGAAAAAAAATCAAAAAAAGAAGAAACAAAAAATATTTTAGAAACTGAAAAAATAAACAAAAAAATAAATACAATACAACAACCCGATACTTTAGAAAAATATAATTTAGAAAACATAAATCAAAATAATGAAAATGAATTACAAGAAATAGATATTGATGTTTCTGATTCAGAATCTATAAAATTAAAGAATGCTAATGATGTTTATTTAGACATTTATAAGAAAGCAAGAGAAAAAGCAAAAAAAGCGAGAAATGAAGCAATTAAGGCCTATCTAGAAGTTAAGAGAATTAAAGATTTATATATGATTGATGTTGCTGATAGTAGCGATGAGGAAGATAATGAAGAATATGATAATTAAAATTCATTTAATTCAATAAAAATTAAAAATATTTTATGTTTAGATTAATATATAATGAACATTAATAAGACACTTAAGAAACTTTTGAACAATCAGACTTTAATGGTTTTAGCAGGTATTGTCGTTGTATGTGCCTTGTATTTCTACTCTAAAGGATTTTCTCTACCTATGAGTGGTATGGAAAATGCAGGTGAATCTGCAAAAGCCGCTGAAAATGTTTCAATGGCACAAGGACAAATGAGTGACGGTCAAATTCAGTGTGCTGCCGGTGGAAACAACTTTGTACCTTCGGGTCCTTTAGGACAAAATAGTGCAAATGCTTCCGCTAATGGTACATCCACTGATACATACGGATTACCTCCTAGTTGCGCAAAACAACAGGTTGTAGACCCAAGTGAACTCCTTCCGCGTGATAACAACAGTGAGTTTAGTAAACTTAACCCCATGGGGGCAGGTGACCTTAAAAATGTAAGTTTACTTAAGGCAGGACATCATGTAGGAATTAATACTGTCGGTCAGAGTTTAAGAAATGCTAACCTTCAACTTAGAAGTGAGCCAGCAAACCCACAGTTGAATGTTGGTCCCTGGAATCAGACAACTATGAGTCCTGATATGCAGCGCAGACCCTTAGAAATTGGTTGTGGTAACCAGTAAATAATTATATAAAACAAATATTAAATTTGAAATTTGTTTTATATCACTATATAGTATTATGAAATTAGATATTAATGTTTTTGGATATATTATTATTATTTTTGTAGTAGCATTTTGTTTAAAAATATATTTTGACTCTGAAATGTTTCATTTAAAATGCATAGTTAGTGATGAAGATGGTAATACTTATTGCGTAAGAGAAACACCAAAATTAGAATTAGTAGCGGATTTATTAGCAACTGTTACTGGAAAATTAACCAAATTAGTAAAATATTTAGGTGAAAAATATCCAACGCGAGAAAATGTAAAAAGACTCACAGAAAAATTTAATCCTAGAAAAATTATGGAAACTCTTCCTACAAGTAAATATACTGCATATTCAGAAAATAAAGGTGAAAAATTGGCATTTTGTACGACAACTACAAAAGAAGGAACAAAACTTATTGATGAAAATACTTTAACATTCGTTGCTCTTCATGAAATTAGCCATATTGCTACTGAATCTATTGGACACAAAAAAGAATTTTGGGAAAATTTTAAATTTATTTTAAAAAATGCTGTATCTATGGGGATTTATGAACCAAAAGATTATAAAAAAAAACCACAAAAATATTGTGGTATGACAATTACTGATAATCCATATTATGACCTTTAAATATTATATATTGATTTTTAACAACATATAATATATTCTTAATAAAATATATACATATGGAAACACCAAAAATTATATATGTTCAGGCTCATGGTGGAGGTAGTGAACGATTACAAGATAAATTTTTAACCTATAATCAATATAGAAAAAAAATAGGAGAGTCGGAAATTATAGGGAATAGACCTTATATTTTAAGAATTGTTTCTCCAGGAAAATCCGCTCTTTCTGATTTTGATAGTGATAGAGTAAATGTTAATTTTTTATATGATATGTTAACTAATGGTAGAAAACGATTACAATTATTATCTTATCCAAATACACGTCATTTAGCAGGTGCATATTCCAGTAACATGGAAGGTAGTCGCGGATTCGGTGAACTTTTAACTAGTACATCTTTATACACTCCTAACGATACTATATTTAATGAAATAGTTGAAGTTGAACTTCAAAAAAGAAGTGGCGATATTCATTCTGGAGAGGGTGGTGAAGAAGACCCGGGAGGATTTGGTATTTTTATACATAATGGTGAAGATTGGCAATTAGATAAATATTTGTCTAGTATTTTAATCGATCAAGGTGGTAACTCTAGAGATGTAACTATTTTAGAAATAGTTAACTTTATTATTAATAAAGAAGGACCTAATGTTATAATTATATTTCCAAATTGTTCACCATTTGGTGATGTATCCTATACTTCTGAAACAGAAAGAAATATGTGGAATAGAATTAAAACCGCAAAAAACACATATCAACGTCAAATTAATTTACAATCGCAATTTAAACTTTTATTAGAAATTATTACAAGAGTAAAAAACTTTTTTGAAGGGCAAAAAAGATTTTCCGAATTTTTAGAATCTCCACCTGAAGAACTATCTAATTCTAAATCCGATGCACAAACTAGCGATAAAGATTCTGCTGATAGAATCGGTGTAATAGAAGAAGGAGATTTAGTTGATATTTACAAACTTTTTTTATACTTTTTTAAAGATTATCATGATTGGTTACAAATCTCTCCATCTTTGCGTTCTCCCGAACTTTTATATATTTTAAATTTAGAAACCTATCCTGAGAATATTAATATTGTTAAGTTTGCTATGTGTTTACTTTTACTTATATTTAAAAATCATGAAAAACATGGCGGAATTATATATGAAAATAAAGAAGAAAGAAAAGGAAGAGAACATGTCTGGAGTCATATTATACGACAATCTAGATATGGACCTCGCGGAAGAGAAAATGCTGCTAACATTGAAGGAACAGTTCCAAGAGATGGCTACAGAACAGGTGATTTATTGGAAAGTGCTACAAAAGCACAAACAGATTTACTTGATTTTGTAGAAAGATTTTTTAGATTAATGCAAACAACTCAACCGGGTACACCTCGTTATTTAAATTATGATATATTAATTCAAAGTGCCATTGATTTTTCTACCGAAAAACATGGAGAAGCAAAAATGGGTGGTAGTAGAAGAAAAAGAAAAACTCGTAGAAAAAGAAATAACAAAAAAAATAAAAGAAAAAGTCGTAGGAAAAAAGGTGGAAAAATTTGTTTTACAAAAAAATGCAGAAAAAATAGAAAAAAAAAGCAAGAACAAAAAAAGATGAAACAAACATCTAAGGATATTGAAAATTTAAAATATCAGTTAGCATGGGAAGTATGTGATATTGTAAATAAACAAGAATACGATACATGCTTAAATAATATTGTAAATAGTAAAGACGATGTAAATGTTGACGATATTTTAAATACTATTCCTAATTTACAAAGAGAAATACAAAGACGAAATATATCAATGCCTCCAGGATTATCAAATAAAAGAGCGAATATTGTAAATCCTATGCTTCAACAGGCCGGTAGAAAATCTAGAAAAAAAAAATACAAAAAAAAATTAAATAAACGTAGAAAAACCAAACGTAAATAAAGTTAATTTAAATAATTAATAATATTATGATTTAAATTAAGTTTATTTAATGCTTTCATTAAATTATCATTTAATCTATAATAATTTAAATGATTATCTCCTATAAATTGTTCATTTATAAATAAATCTATATCAAAAAATATTTCCTGATTTGTTAATTTATCTTTATCTTTAAATTTAATAGTATTTATTTTTTCATATTTTTTTGGTATTTCTGGAAAAAATGTATCACAATCATATTCTTCTTTTATTCTTGTATGGTAAATACCTGCTACATAATTATCGATTATCATATTATTATACACTTGTTCTCCTCCTATTAAATAAACATCATCATACATAGATATATTATTTTTTACACAGTTGAAATTATCATGTATAATTAAATTTGGGTTTTTCTTTATTGTTGTAGATACAACTATATTATCTCTATTTTTTAAAGGTTTTGGTAAACTTTCAAATGTATTTTTTCCCATTACAACTGCATTATTTTTATTTCCTATTGTTAAATATTTAAAAAAATTCATATCAGAAGATATACGCCATGGTAGTTTGTTATTTATACCTATACCTCTATTTTTACATGTTGCAACAACAATATTCATTTTAGTAAATTATATTATATTAATTTGTTGTATATTTATATATGTTTCCTATATTTAAAATTAATCATGTTGTTAATAATCAAATAAAAAAAATATATATTTTCATCGGAAATAAAAATATATCGAGTGAAGATAGTTTTGCAACCATTAATCAACAATTAAACTTATTTTCAGAAGATGAATTTAGATACATTCAAGAAAATAGAATTGAAATAGAATATATTAAGAAATTTATACATTTAGATGATACTATAATTAGAATTAAAGAAAAAATATTTAATGAAATAAGTGATATAGATATTTCTTTAAATGAAATTTACTTATTTTATTTAAGACATATTAATATTGATATTAATTCTATATACCAAACATTAAAAAATAATAATAAACAAGATAATATAATTATTAATAAACTTAATCTTTTTTTAAGAAATTTAGTGAAATCAACTACAAATCTTAGTTTATTAAATGATAAATTAAATAATTTTGAACCACAAGAAGATAATATTTACGATTCATTATTTAATTTAGATATAAATTGGGATAGTGTACTTTTTCAAACACATTCATTGGGAAATTATGTTACAACAAAAAATAATTATCCTTATATCGCTAATCCTTTTCTTTTAAAACATAATGAATATTTATCTAGAGAAGGAGAAAACATTATTTCTACATTAAACAATAATAGTTTATTTAATTTCTTACCTATTCACAAGAATAATATTTATTTATGTACGAGTGAAAACACTATTGAATTTTCCAAAAATAATAGTCTTGACGATGCTTACATTTTAAAACTATATTTTCCATTACTTTTTAAAAAAAATAATATCACAACATTAGACCAATTAATATCAAATAAAGGTAATCTCAAAGATAAAGATAACCTTAACTTAAAAAAATATTATAAGTCTTACAATAAACGTATTGATTTACTTTATAAAATATTTGATTCTACAAAAGAATCATTAGAAAATGTTAAAAAAGGTATCGAATATATACATTTTACTATTAAACCTTTATTTCCAATTAAAATACCATTAGAAGTAATTTTCAAAACATTTAATTCGTCAAACAATATACAATTAATAAAATATAATCCAGGTAATCGTTTTGAAAATATTTTTAGATTATACACTGGTAATAATATATCTACATCAGGTGTAAAAGTACCTCTTATATATGTAGAAGAAAATTTAAAGAAAAAAAAATTAATTGATGTTTCAAAAAAAATATCTAAAAAAAAATCATTAGGATTTTTCATAAAATATAATTTTAACGATTTTAATTATGAAATTTTTTGCGAATTAAATGAAAATGGTAACATAGAGATTAAAATTAATATCCCTAATCTTTTATCTATTGAAAAAATATCAGAACTCATTAATATTACCATTAATGAAAAGATTCTTATTAAAATAGGAAATTTTTTAAAACAAAAAGGTTATCAATATATTAAATTTCAAGACTTTAACAAACCTAATATTTATATTAACAATATGACATATAAATTTTCTGTACCTAATTCTAAGAAAATTAATGTTAATAATGTAATTGGATGTGTTACTCCTATTTTTAATGTTAATTCATCGCAAAATAAAAGTAAATCTTCTGGAATGACAAATTTAACATATAAAAGAGTTTCAAGTTTTCATTTAATGAATAGTATTTTATCATTTATTACCATTCAAAGACAAAATGCTGAATCTATGGATAATATTATTAAACTATTAATAAATAATTTTGAAAGAGAAATAGACACTGAAGCAAAAGCACGTAAATACATACAACAATGGAGTCAAGAAGTTCAAATAAAAACAGAAACATATGGAAATAAAAATAGAATTGTAGATAGTAATCCAGGATTTGAAACAGTAATTTTTAATGAAATGTTTCCAGAAGCAACATATTTATCTATTATAATGCAAAATATTAATAATATTAATTACGTTCCAGTTTTAGATATTTATTTACATGCCGTTTCTGTTTTGTTAAAAAAAATAGACATTGAACCTAATTTGTTAGAAAAAGTACAATATTTGTGTAAAAAAGATAAGAAAAAACTTAAAAATATAGATGAACAGCAAAATCTAGATATACGTCAAGAAAACTTACAATCTGGCCCTATAACTTTTGGGGACCGGGATGAAAGTTTAGATGAATTATCTGAGTTTGAAGATGATGACGATGATGAAGACTCAAAAGATTTTGCAGAATTATTAAAAGAACAACAAGAACAAGACTTATCAACAGATATTAGATTATCAAAATCTCTACAACAAAGTAAGGAAGATGCAGACAGTGATGATGAATTAGATAGTGAACGAGAAGAAGAAATAGAATTAAGTAGTGCTGATAGTGCAGTAGATGCTGTATCTAAACCTGTAACAGAAGTAGTAGATGCTGTACCTGAACCTATTAGTGATGTAGTAGACTCTGTATCTAAACCTGTAACAGAAGCAGTAGATACTGTTACGACTCCAGTTAGTGAAGTAGTAGACGCTGTTACGACTCCAGTTAGTGAAATAGCCGATGCTGTATCTAAACCTGTAACAGAAGCAGTAGATGCTGTT
>Ga0055584_100001677_pt1 | contig 21681 bp, 18 predicted proteins | sample OSDHelmetaG_FD_58716 | JGI IMG/M metagenome (GOLD analysis project Ga0055584, IMG submission 58716) | Pelagic marine sediment microbial communities from the LTER site Helgoland, North Sea, for post-phytoplankton bloom and carbon turnover... | ecosystem: Environmental > Aquatic > Marine >...
ACTACCACCAGCAATATTTGGCGAAGAATCCTGGGGGGTACTGTGGGCTCGGCGGCACCGGGGTCAGTTGCCCGGTTGGGGTGGTCGAGGCTGGATAAGCTCGAACCCAGGAGCGTCTTGTCAGCCCGCTACGTCCGGCCCCCTTCGGGCGCGACGGAGACCACCAATTTCCCCCGACTGCGGTTGCTGACCACGCAGTCGAGGGCTGCGGCGACCTCGTCTCGCTCGAAGGGATGGACGGCGTCGATGCTCGGCCGGATGTCGCGCTCCAGCAGCAGCTCCTCCACCGCGGACCAGTCCGGCTCTGACCCGGAGAGCAGGGTGTAGCGAGGGCCGCGGACGCGACTGGAGAGCATGCGCCATGCGATGTACGCGAGTACCTGCGTGATCCTGAGCCAGGAGAGGCGCTGCCCCCCGAGGAACCGCATTGGCCCGCAGAGCGTGACCAGGTGGCCGTCCCGACTCAACACGGCCAGGGCCTCGGCTTCGGTGTCTCGCCCGCCCACGCAGTCGAACACGGTGTCGAAGGGGGCCCCGTCCGCCAGCTGCTGACCCCAGGGCGCGTCGGTGTAGTCGACCACTCGGCCGGCTCCCAGCGCGGTCACGTGGGCTGCGTTGGCGCCGCTGCAGACCCCGACGACCTCCTTCGCTCCTGCGGCGACGAGCGCCTGCACGATCAGCCCGCCGATGTTGCCCGAGGCGCCCACCACCACACAGCGCTTGCCGCGCGGGTCGCCGCCCTTCTGGACGGCCATGCACGAGACAGAACCGGCGAGGCCCGTGGCCGCGCCCTCCTCGAAGGTCCATCCCTCGGGCAGCGGTCGCAGCCTCGAGGCCTTCGTGCAGCAATACGGCGCCAGGCTGCCCAGCCGTTCCATGTAGACCACGCCGAACACGCGCTGTCCGACCACGAGGTCTGCAACCCCCGGCCCCACGGCGTCCACCACGCCGGCGAGGTCGATGCCCGGCACCCCTGGCTGCTTCTCGGTCGGGCGGGGCGCGACTGGCATCCCGCCGAAGACCGTCCCCTCGGCGGCGTGCACGTCGTCTCGGTTCAGCGCGGCGGCGACGACCCGCACGCGGACTTGACCTTTGCCCGGGGTGGGGACCGGCACCTCGACCCAGTGCAGCGCCGCGGCCAGGGTGCCCGGCTCCGGCCGGGACAGGAGGCCCAAGGCGCGCATGGAACTCGGGGCCGTCTGGTTCTCAGCTGGATCGGGTGGCGTCATGTCAGTCTCCGCACTCCGTTGTCGGTGCGCCAACCGTAGGCGTGCAGTTGTGCCCGCGAAATGCAGGATTGCGCATCCGCGCCGTGCAAATCCGCACGGTCTGCCAAAGCGCACTACCCTCCGTTCCATGGACTGGGACGACCTCCGCTACGTGCTCGCCCTTGCCCGGCAGGGAACCCTGAGCCGGGCCGCCTCCAGCCTCGGGGTCACCCGGACGACGGTCGGTCGGCGGCTCCGGGCCATCGAGTCCGGCCTGGGCGTCCGCCTCTTCGATCGGACGCCGGAGGGGTTCGTCGCGACGGCGGCGGGCCAGGACATGCGCGACGTCGCCGAGACCATGGAGGCAGACGTGCTCTCTCTGCAGGGGCGGGTCCTCGGGAGGGACGTGCAGCTGGAAGGCAAGCTGAGGGTCTCCACCGTCGACATCCAGTTCGCCTGCTTTCACGACGCGTTTGCCTCGTTCGTCTCCCGATACCCCCGGGTGGAGCTCACGCTCTCGATGTCGAACGAGGCGGTCTCGCTGACCCGGCGGGAGGCGGACGTCGCGCTGCGTCTGACGAACACACCGCCGGAGCACCTGATCGGACGCAAGGTCGCCGACGTGCGGTACGCGGCCTACGGCAGCCGAGCCCTGGTCGATCGGGTCGGAGAGGACGCTCCCTACGGCGCGTTCCCCTGGCTGCACCTCGACGAGCGCATGGACACCCGGTCGCTGGATCGCTGGTTGGCGCGGAACGCCCCCGGGGTGCGGATCGCCATGCGTCTGGACGGCGCAGTGTCGATCCGGGAGGCCATCCGTGCGGGGATCGGGATCCAGCTGCTCCCGAGCTACGACGGCGACGCCGACCCGAGCCTGGCGCGGGTCGGGCCGCTCCACGACGACCCGTACGGCCTGTGGCTGCTGACCCTCGCCGAGCTGAGGACGACCAGCCGGGTCCGGGCCTTCATGGATCACATGGTCGTTGCGCTCCGCGCCCGGCTCTCGCAGTTGGAGGTCCCCGCCTGAACATCGGGGCGGGCGTTTGTGTCGACTTTCCGCTGATCTGTGTCCACTTCGCCGCCAACCACCTGAAATCCCACCACTTCCGAACTACCACCAGCAGTATCTGGCGAAGAATCCTGGGGGGTGCTGCGGGCTGGGGGGAACCGGGGTTTCCTGCCCCGGCTCGCCGCTGGCGGAGCGGTAGCCGTCCTGGCCGACAATCGGCCGAAGTGAACACAACCCTTGATCCCACGCCGCCCCGCCCGTTCCCGGGAGACTCGTCGTGGACTCGGCCGCGAGGCAGTCGCGTTGCCGCAGGTGTCATGGTCGCTTGCTTCACTGATTGCGAACGCGGGCGCGGGCCCGGCGGCCGAGCCTCGCGGTCGGGGCGCCCAACGAATGCGAGGTCGGAGGGCGTTCTCCACGAACCGCGGAACGCGCGGAGCGTGGACGCCTCCACACCACTCTTCTTCGACGGGGCGTCGGCAAAGCCGGGGGAGGGCGGGCGGACGGACCTGGCCGTGGCGCTGATGGCGGGAGCTTGCGCACGCCGACCGCGCCGGGATGGGGTCAGGAGCCCCCCGGGCGGGGCACGGGGGCGTCGACCAGGGGAAGCAGGATCTCGTTCCGCCGGAACGGACCCGGGGTCCACGGGGGGTTGTACTGGGCGACCTCGGTCGGTCCGGCGGGGGTCAGCCCGGCCTCCAGGACCGCCGCCTCGAGGGACGCCGTGACCTCCTCGTGGAGCCGCTCCGCCCGACCCGCGAACTGCCTGGCCGCCCACGTGCCCCCCGGGACCTCGACGATGCGGATGTTGGGATCGTCGGGGCTCGGCAGCGTCTCGGCGGTGAACTCGGACGGCATCGTGAACGTGACGGTCCAGCCGTCCGGAGTCGTCGACGCGCCTACCGGGGCGGTCATGGCGATCTTCGTCGAGCGGGACGCGGACACGGGCGCCGTCATCGCCACCGACTCCGCGCCGTGGTTCGCCCCGAAGATGAACTTCGCGAGCACGCGGAAGCCGCGGTTCACGGCCTCCCGGTAGCTCCCGCCCTGGACCGTCACCTGCGCCTCCAGCTTCGACGCGTAACGACGCACCTCCCAACCGTCGTAGTCGGCTACGACCTCCCAGGCGGGCGTCTCGATGGGCGCGCCCAATAGCTCCATCCCCGTCAGGGTCGAGGCGCCGACCACGAGGGCAGCCACGAGGCGGGACCGGGTGCTCCGCGCGCTCATCGCGACGCTCCGGTGGGGGCGGCCGCGCCGGCGGGGGCCCACCGGTGGAGCGCAGGCGCAGGGGGCAACGACGGCTCGGACGAACGCGGGGCCTCGGCCTCGGGGATGGCGCAGGCCCCGTCGGCGCAGCGCCCGGTCAGGCGCAGCCGGTGCTCAGCGAACACGCGGTAGGCCAGCTCCAGTGCGTGGGAGATCCCCGGCCAGCGCGTCGGCGCCACCAGCCAGCCCAGCCCCACGGCCGCATAGAGGCGGCGGAAGACCTCCACGCCCTCAATCAGCGCTCCGTTGGGGAGGCGGCCGTGGATCGTGTCCATCAGGGCGCTGAACTCGACCCCCAAGGCGGCGGCGTCGAAGTCCGCGTCCGCGATGTCGACGAAGCCGATCCGACCGGCACGGTCCAGGCTGCGGAGCAGGGCGATCTCCCTCGTGCAAAGGGGGCAATCGCCGTCGAAGAAGACCTCGAGTTCGTGGTGGCTCACAGCAACCTCCAGGGCCGACGGGGCGTCCGATCCGGCATACAAATGAAGATGGTCGATTTAAACGCTTATGACTACCAAAAAGATTAAAAACGACTAACTTGTGGGCATGAACGCACCGAAGCTCCTCACGTCGACCCAGGCTGCGCGTGCCGCCGGCGTCGCCCCGTCCACCATCAAGCGGTGGGCAGACGAGGAGCGCCTGCCGTCCACCCGCACCCTGGGTGGGCACCGCGGCTTCGACCGCTCGGATCTCGCGCGCCTCGGCCGCGAGCAGGAGGGGGCGCCGGGCGTAGATCCACCCACGGACGACTGGATCGCCGCGCTGGTCGCCGGGCGGCGTCACGAGGTCGACGCGAAGCTGCTCGAGGCCCGCTGGCGACTCGGCAGCTGGTGCCGCGTCGGCGACGAGCTGGGGGCCGTGCTGGCCGACCTGGGCGCCCGTTGGGCCGGGGGCCGCATCTCCATCGCGCAGGAGCACGTTGCCTCGGAGACCCTCCGCCGCGCCCTGGCCCGCGTGGGCGACACCCTCCCGACGCACCCCGACGGGCCGCGCTGCGTGCTCGCGTGCGCTGGGGACGACGAGCACACCCTCGGCCTGTGCCTGGTCGAGTTGAGCGCCCGCGAGTTGGGGTGGACGCCGCTCTGGCTGGGGCGGCGCACCCCGCCCGAAGAGATCCTCGCCGTCCTCGAGGCCATCGACGTGGGGGTCGTCGCCCTGTCGGCGTCCGCGGCTTCGACCGACGCTGCCGGCCTCGCTGCGCTGGTCGCAGAGGTCGGCGCGGGGTGCCGCGAGCGGGGCGCCGAGCTGCTGCTGGGGGGCGCGGGGGCCTGGCCCGAGGTGCCCGAGCACGGCGTCCGCCTGCGGTCCATCTCCGCCATCTCCCAACGGCTCGCGGCGGGCCGGCATCGAACGACCACGACACGGAGCATCCGATGAGTCACATCCGGCCGATCCATGCCCTCCCCCTGCTGCTCGCCCTCCTTCTGACCCCGGCCTGCAGCACGACCAGCACCGTCCGATCGGGGCTCCCGGCGCTTCAGACGGTGGCGTCGGTGGACCTGCAGCGCTACCTGGGCACCTGGTACGAGATCGCCAGCTTCCCGCAGAGCTTCCAGCGGGGCTGCACGGCCACGACGGCGACGTATTCGTTGAAGGACGATGGGGAGATCGAGGTCCTGAACCGGTGCCGGAAGGGCTCGCTGACCGGCCGCGAGACCACCGCGCTGGGGCGCGCTCGGGTGACCGACACCGCGACCAACGCCCGCCTCGAGGTCAGCTTCTTCGGCCCCTTCTGGGGGGACTACTGGATCGTCGATCTGGGACAGGACTACGAGTACGCGGTCGTGGGGCACCCTGGACGCGACTACCTCTGGATCCTGTCGCGGACGCCGGAGCTGGAGGACGGCGTCTACGCCGGCATCCTGGAGCGACTCGTCGCCCAGGGCTACGACACGGCGCGGCTCGCCCGGACCCTGCAGTGACGGCGACACCCGACCCGGCTTCGAGCGCCTCGTCTGCGGACCCGGCCAGGATCCAGCTCGGCGTGAGCCGCTGCCTCCTGGGCGACGCCGTGCGCTTCGACGGGGGGCACAAGCGCGATCGATACGTGACCGACGTGCTGGGCGAGTACTTCGAGTGGGTCTCGGTCTGCCCCGAGGTCGAGATCGGCCTCCCCGTTCCCCGCCCGCCCGTCCGGCTGGTCCAGATCGACGGGGCGATCCGGGTCCGGGGGGTGCGCGACTCGTCGCTGGACGTCACCGACGACCTCGCCGGGCTCTACGACCGGGTCGCCGGTCGCTTCTCCGAGGTCAGCGGCTTCCTCCTCAAGCGCGGGTCGCCCAGCTGCGGCATGGAGCGGGTCAAGGTGTACGACGAAGGCGGCCGGTCCGTGGACTCCGGCGCCGGCCGCTTCGCCGCCGCGCTGCAGCTCGCCCGCCCGAACCTCCCGGTCGAGGAGGAGGGCCGGCTCCACGACGCCCGGCTGCGGGAGAACTTCATCACCCGGGTCTTCGCCTACGCCCGGTGGCAGGAGCTTCGCGCCGCCCCCGTCAGCGTGAGCGACCTGCAGCGATTCCACGCGCGGCACAAGCTGCTCCTGCTCGCGCACAACCAGGCGGGCTTTCGACGCCTGGGGCCCCTCGTCGCAGCCGCAAGGCCCCGGGATCTGCAGGAGACCCTGGACGCCTACGAGGCGGGCTTCATGGCGACGCTCAGGGCGAAGGCTTCGCCCCGAAGCCACAGCAACGTCCTGCAGCACCTCACGGGCTACCTGAAGCGCTCCATCGACGCCGCGGATCGGGCCGAGCTGGCCGAGGTCATCGACCGCTACCGGGCCGGCCAGCTGCCCTTGGTGGTGCCCCTCACCCTGCTCCGGCACCACGTTCGCCGGCACCCGCACGGCTGGCTCGGGGAGCAGGTCTACCTCGACCCGCACCCGGCGGAGCTCATGCTCCACAACCACGTCTGATGGCTGCTTCGGCCCCAGCATCCCGGCTGCGGGTGGTCTGCGATCGTCCCGTGCGGTGGGACGGCGAGTACGTCCTGTATTGGATGACCGCGGCCCGCCGCGCGCAGCACAGCTTCGCGCTGCAGCACGCGGTGTGGCACGCCCACGAGTTGGGGCGCCCGCTGCTCGTGCTCGAGGCGCTGCGGGCCGCTCACCAGCACAACACCGCGCGCGTGCACCGATTCGTGCTCGACGGCATGGCCGTCAACGGCCGCCGGTTCGGGGCGGCGGGGGTCACCCACTTCGCCTACGTCGAGCCTGCGGCGGGCGCGGGGAGGGGGCTCCTCGAAGCGCTCTCAACGCGCGCCTGCGCGGTGGCGACGGACGAGTTCCCCGCGTACTTCCTGCCTCGAATGCTCGCGGCGGCGGCGCGGCAGGTGTCGTCGCGGCTCGAAGCCATCGACGGCAATGGGCTCGTCCCGCTGGCGTCCACCACCCGGGCCTTCACGACCGCCGCCAGCTTCCGGCGGGTCCTCCACCGGGCGAGCGCGGAGCTCCTCGAGGAGGTGCCAATCGAGCTCCCGCTGCGCGGGTACGCCGGGGGGCGCGCGGTCGTGCCGGGAGACGTCCTGGCCCGCTGGCCGGCCACCCCCGAGGCGGCCCTGACCGATCCGGCGGTCCTGCAGGCCCTCCCCCTCGATCACGAGGTCCCCGCGGTGGCGGGCCTGCTCGGCGGGAGCCGGGCGGGGGAGGCGCGCGTGGAGCGATTCCTGGGGGCGCGGCTGGCGCGCTACCCCGAGGACTCGCGGCACCCCGACCGCGACGGCGAGAGTGGCTTGTCCCCGTACTTGCACTTCGGCCACATCAGCAGCCACGAGGTCGTCGGGGCGATCCTGGAGGCCGAGCAGTGGCACCCCGGCAAGGTGCAGCCCGAGCGGGTGGGCTCCCGGGAGGGGTTCTACGGCCTGTCCCCCGGTGCCGAGGGCTTCCTCGATCAGCTGGTGACCTGGCGGGAGCTCGGCTTCGTGTTCGCCCACCACCGGGGCGACGACCTGCAGCGGTACGGGTCGCTCCCCCCGTGGGCCCTCAAGACCCTGGATGAGCACGCGGACGATCCCCGCCCCTGGCGGTACGACCCCCGGACGTTCGAGCAGGCCGGCACCCACGAGCCCCTCTGGAACGCCTGCCAGCGCCAGCTCCGCCAGGACGGCGTGGTCCAGGGGTACCTGCGGATGCTGTGGGCCAAGATGGTGCTCGGCTGGAGCGGCGACCCCGCCGAGGCCTGGCAGACGCTGCAGGACCTCAACGACCGCTGGGCGCTCGATGGCCGGGACCCCAACGGCTACAGCGGCGTCGCGTGGTGCTTCGGTCGCTTCGATCGCGCCTGGGGGCCGGAGCGACCCGTCTTCGGCAAGGTCCGCTACATGACCTGCGATGCGAGCCGCCGCAAGCTCCGGCTCAAGGAGTGGCTCGCGCGCTACGGCGCGGCGGGGGAGGGGCGTTCATGAGTGCAGACCGCCCGACGCCGGACTCCCTGATCTCGGTGTGGGCCCGCCGGGCGATCAGCGTGCCCCTGTACGGGGGGCTGGCGGCCCTGTGCGTGCTCGGCGCGCCGGTCTGGCTCCTCGCGGCTCTGGGGGTGGATGCGGGCCGCGGCCAGCTCGCGCGCCGGCCTCACACCCGCGCCCTGACGTTCTTCGCGCTGTACCTGGTCTGCGAGGTGGTGGGCCTCCTGATGGCGGCGCTGCTCTGGGGCATCACGCTCGGCGGGGGGACCGGAGGGCCGGGTCGGTATCGGGACGCCAACGCCGCGCTGCAGCGGGGGTGGTCGAGCGCCCTGTTCCACGGCGCCCGGGTGATCTTCGGCTGGACGGTCCAGGTGGAGGGCCTCGAGCTCGTCGATGGCGGCCCGCTGGTCCTCCTCGTGCGCCACAGCAGCGTCGCCGATACGGTCCTGACCGCGGCGCTGGTGGGGAACCCCAACCGCTTGCAACTGCGCTACGTCCTCAAGCGGGAGCTGCTCTGGGATCCCTGCATCGACGTCGTCGGGAGTCGGCTGCCCAACGCCTTCATCGATCGCGCCGCCCCGCGCAAGGAGGCCGAGTTGGAGGCGATCGCGCAGCTCGCCCAGGGGCTCGACGAGGGCTCGGCGGTACTCATCTACCCCGAGGGCACCCGCTTCAGCGAGGGCAAGCTCGCCCAGCGCCTGGCCGCCCTGCGCGAGCGCGGGAGCGAGGAGTTGCTGGCGATCGCGAAGGGCTTCGGCGCCGTGCTGCCGCCCCGCCCGGGGGGCGCGCTGGCCCTCCTCGCTGCCGCCGAGGGAGCCGACGTCGTCCTCGTCGAGCACTCGGGGTTCGAGGGCGCGGCGACATTCGCGGACTTCTGGGCCGGGGCCCTGGTGGGGCGGACCATCCGGGTTCGCCTGCGCCGCTTCCGAGCCGGGACCATCCCCCTGGATGGGCGCGAGCGGTGGCTCTACGAGAGGTGGGGTGAGATGGACCGCTGGGTCCGGGGGGCGACCGACCGCGGAGCGAACCGATGACCGCCTCCCTCTTCGCCACCAACGGCGCCCTCGTGATCGCGCTGATGGTGGTGCTCTGGCTCGTCAGCGTGCGCCTGCGGGACGCGAGCATCGTGGACCCCTGGTGGTCGATGCTGTTCCTGCTCATCACCGCGCACACCGTCGCTCGCTCGGGGGTGACCCCGGGCAAGACGTTGCTGCTGGTCCTCGTGGCGGCCTGGGCGCTGCGCCTGTGGCTTCACCTTCTCCTGCGCGCTCGCGGGGAGCCGGAGGATCCCCGGTACGCGGCCTTCCGCGAGCGGTTCGGACCCCAGCGCTACTGGTGGGTCAGCTTTTTCCAGGTCTTCCTGCTGCAAGGCAGCCTGGCCCTGATCATCTCGGCTCCGCTCCAGCTGGCCGGGGCGGCGTCGGCGCCCGATGGGATCTCCGTCTTCGACGTCGTGGGATCCCTCTTGTTTGCGGTGGGCCTCGGCTTCGAGGTGGTCGCCGATCGTCAGCTGGAGGCGTTCCGCCGCGACCAGGCGCGCCGGGGACAGGTGCTGGACTCGGGGCTCTGGCGGTTCTCGCGCCACCCGAACTACTTCGGCGAGGCCCTGCTGTGGTGGGGGCTTTGGCTGTGCGCGCTCGATCAGCCGATGGGCTGGGCCACGGTGCTCGCGCCCTCGCTGATGACCTTCCTGCTCGTGCGCGTCTCGGGGGTCTCCCTGCTCGACGCCCACATGCGCTCGACGAAACCCGGCTATGCCGACTACATGGAGCGGACCTCGGGGTTCGTTCCGCGGAGGCCACGCTGATGACGGGCCGCTCCTTGTCCGACCGCCTCCTCGACGCGACGGTGGCCCTGTCCTTCGATCGCACCGGCCATGCCCGCCACGCCCGGGGGTTCGACCCTGCGGACCTCGAGGTCGATCTCTCGGGGCGGGTCGCCGCGGTGACCGGCGCCAACTCGGGGATCGGGTTCGCGACCGCCGACGGGCTGGCGCGGCGGGGGGCGCAAGTCCACATGCTGTGCCGCAACGAGGAGCGCGGCGAGGCCGCCCGGAGGCAGCTGGTCGAGCGGACGGGCGGGGACCTCCGCCTGCACGTGGTCGACCTGAGCGACGCGGGCTCGGTCGCGCGCTACTGCGCGGACCCGGGGGTGCCCCGGATGGACCTCCTGGTGCACAACGCCGGGGCGCTGCTGTCTGAACGCGAGGCGACGGCGGACGGGCTCGAGGTGACCCTGGCGACCCACGTGGTCGGGCCGCTGCGGCTGACCCTGGGGCTGCTCTCGCGGATGGTCCCGGGGACGGACGGGCGTCCCGCACGGATCGTCTGGGTCAGCAGCGGCGGCATGTACCCCAAGCGGCTGTCCCTGCAGCGGCTCGCGGCCACGTCGGGGCCCTTCGATGGCGTGGCTGCCTACGCCGATTGCAAGCGAGCCCAGGTGGTGTTGTCGGAGCTGCTCGCGGGGCGGCTCGATTCGAGGCTCGTCACGAGCAACGCCATGCACCCCGGCTGGGCGGCGACGCCCGGGGTGGCGAGCTCGCTGCCCCGGTTCCACTCGCTGACCCGGCGGATCCTCCGGTCGCCGGTGGAGGGCGCGGACACGGTGATCTGGCTGGCGGCCTGCGAGCGCATCGAGGGGGAGACCGGAGGCTTCTGGTTCGACCGCCGCTCCGTGTCGCCCTACCTCCTGCCCGGGACGCGGGAGCGCGCAGTTGAGCGCGCTCGGCTCTGGGAGCAGGTCCTCGCGTGGGCCGGCCTGACTTGGCCGGCGGAGGCGGTCAGCGCACCTGGACCCCCAGCGTGAGCGCCAGCGTGTGGAACCAGTTCTTGGTGTAGCCGTCGCTCGGTGGCTCGGGGGTCTCGTCGGTGCCCGTGGCGCCGCCGCCGATGTAGCGGAGGTTCACAAACACGTCGCCGACGGGGCGCAGGACGACCCCCGCGCGCAAGGACGCGTCGATGATTGCGGCGTCGAAGTCGTTGGTGCTGCCGCTGACGCCCCGGCCCGAGGCAAACCAGCCGTCCACCTCGGCGCCGAGGAACCAGTTCTGCTGGAAGGTCCACCGGAACCGAGCCTTGAGGATCGGCACGAAGCCGATGTTGCGGTTGGTGGTGCCCAACGCGCCGTCCTGCGATGTGAAGTCGATGGTGGCGTTGCGGATCTGCGCCGAGAAGCCCAGCAGCAGCTCCCGCTCGGGGTGGGGCAGAAAGTCGCCGCCGATGCTGAGTCGGTAGAAGCTGAAGCCGTAGCGGAGGTCCATCGGCGTGCCCGCCGGGAACAGGGTGCCGTCGACCCGCACGTCGCGCTGGAAGACGCTGGTCGTCTTCAGGTCGAGCGGTTGGTAGAGGAACGTGACGACGAGGTGGTGGGCGAACTCGGCATCGACGCTGAGCCGGGCGAAGGGGAAGAGGTTGTCCTGGCCCCCGTCGGTCAGGTAGTCGACCTCCGTGCCGTCGTTCCCGAACTGGATCTGGTGGTGCAGCACGCCGACGAACCCCAGCTCGGCGCTCAGCCGCAGGTGGAACCAGCGGCGCCCCGGGTTGAGGTGCCAGCCTTTGTAGTGGCTCTCGTACTCGTCGAGGGCAGCGTCGAGTGTCGCCTGGCGCAGGGCTTTGCGGGCGGCCCGTCGAGCTTGCTGGGGGGTCTCGGTGCCGGCTTCCCCAGGCTCGGCCTCGGTCTCGATCGGGCGGTCATCGGCTGCCCGACCCTCGTCGGCGCGGGCGGGCAGGGCAGGGAGCAGGAAGGCCAGGACGAGGGCCCAGAGAGGAGACGTGCGCATGGGGACTCCAAGGCTTACAGGCAGGGGGGTCTTGAGGGTCGGAACGGTACGCCGCCGGAGGCGCAAGGGCGACTTGCCACTCGCTTCTCGGAGAGGGTGAGCGGGGGGGCGAGCGTCGACATGGTCTCGTGGACGTCTCCGGGCCTCTCACGTCGTCCTTGTGTCCGCTTTCCGCCATTTTGTGTCCACATCGCCGCCAACCACCTGAAATCACGTAACTTCCTAACTACCACCAGCAGTACCTGCACAAGAACCCTGGGGGGTACTGCGGGTTGGGTGGGACGGGCGTCGCGTGTCCCGTTTCGCCGCTCTCGGCGGAGTAGACGCCGCGGCTGAGATCCGGCCGAAGTAGACACAAGAGTTCGCCCCACGCCGTCCCGTCCGTTCCCGGGCCTTCCCTCCTGGCTGTGAGGGCCTGGGCCCGTGGACTCCGCAGGCTCTGAGTCGTACCTTGACGGCCCATGGCCGCGGGCATCCCAGGTTCGAGATTCGAAGTCACGCCGTTCCTCGACCGCGAGGAGGGACAGCACTTCGACCGCAAGTCGATGTACGAGGGGCCGCTGGGCAAGAAGACAGCGCGGAAACGCCGGGCCGTGCGCGACCAGGTCGCCGAGTACGTCGCGGCCTTCGCCAACGCCGAAGGCGGGGTGCTGATCCTCGGTCTTGAGGATGATGGTGAGGTCAGCGGCCACGACCTGCCCGGCGCTGCGGTCTCGGCGCTGCTGAACACACCCCGGGAGCGCCTCGACCCACCGCAAGCGCCAGGCTTCGAGGTCGAACACGAGGGCCTGAAGCTCCTCGTGTTCGAGGTCGCGGTCTCCTTCGCTCCGGTCCAGGTGGTCGGTGGTGGGTTCCCGCTCAGGATGGCGGACCAGACAGTCCAGGCCTCGCCCGACCAGATCCGGGCGCTGAAGTTTGCCGGGCTCGCTGAGAGCTTCGAGGCGCGGCCGTCCACGGCCAGCCTCGAGCAGCTCGATGCCTCCCTGGTCGAGGAGGCGAAGGCGAACGCCGGACTCGCTGCGATCTCGGTCGCCGACTACCTGATTCGGCGACGGCTCGCGGACTGGAAAGGGCCGAACCTTCAGCTCCGGCAGGCGGCGGAGCTCCTGTTCGCCGCCGGGATCGTGGAGCACCCGAACGCGGGGGTGCGGGTGTTCCACGTCGTCGGCACCGAGCGGAAGACGGGCGCGCAACACAACGTCGAGGAGTTGCCGCGCGTCGAGGGCGCCCTGCCGCGGGTGCTCGCCGACGCCGAGACCGCCATCGCCGGCCGCATCCGCCGCCCGTCCCGCCTGGGCGAGGACGCCGTGTTTCGGCCGGTTCCCGAGTACCCCGACTTCGCCTGGCGCGAGGCGCTGCTAAACGCGGTCGCCCACCGCGACTACGGCGTCCAGGGGCGCGGCGTCGAGATCTGGTTGTTCGACGACCGCATGGAGGTCACCAGTCCCGGCGGGCTGATGCCGAGCGTGTCGATCCAGCGCCTGCTGGCCGGCGAGCGCACCCACGTCAGTCGCAACCCTCGGATCGTGCGCTGCCTCGTCGACCTGGGCCTGATGCGGGACGCCGGCGAGGGCATCCTGCGCATGTACGAGAAGATGCAGGAGCAGGGTCTCCCCGTGCCGCGGTACGACACGCGCGAGCACGAGGTCTGGGTGACGCTCTGCAACCAGGAGTCCGCGGATCGGGGTGAGCTCGAGGCGGATCGACGGGAGCTCGGCGCGGATCGGGGGATGCTCGACGCGGATCGACGGGAGCTCGACACGGATCGACGGGAGCTAGGCGCGGATCGATGGGAGCTAGGCGCGGATCGACGGGAGCTGACTCCTGCCGAGAGGGACCTCGTCGCCCAGCTCGGTGCCCGCCCCCGCACGGACAAGCTCCGCATCGTGCTCCTCGTCCTCCTTAAGCGGAGACCTTGGACCGCAGCCGAGCTGGCGCACGCCCTGGGGCGCGACCCCGCCAACCTCGTGCGCCGCCACCTGGGTCCGATGGTGGACGCCCGTCAGGTCGAGCGAACCCGTCCCGGCGCGCCTACCGACCCGAACCAGGCGTACTACGCCGCCGAGGGCTACCAGGGACCGCCGGTCGCCAGCGCATCGAGCTGAGGAGAGCGGTGGCCGATCCCCTCGATGCCCGCCTCGCCGAGCTGGACCGCGACCAGCTTGCAGCCGTCGTTCGACGGCTGGTCCGACACGACCAGGATCTGGAGGATCTGGTCCACTTGCCCCTGCCTGGGGAACGGACCCGAGTCGACCCCCGGAGGATCCGCGACCAGGTCACCCGCATCGTTCGGGGCATCGGATGGGACTGGCGTGCCTCCTCACGAGCGGAGACCGAGCTGTGGCCGGTCGTGACGACGGGGGAGCAGCTCGTGGAGCAGGGCGCGTGGGCTGACGCGCGGACGGTGTTCGGCACCACGATCGAGGCCATCCTGAGGCACTACGGCGAGTTCCGGGACAACGAGAGCGAGATCGCGGGGATCGTTGGCGAGTGCGTCGGGGGTCTGGGCTCCTGCCTGGAGCAGCCTGATCTCCCGATGGAGGACCGAGTTGCGCTGCTGGACGAGGTGCTCTCGGTCTGGATCTGGGACAGCCTGGACCACGGTGGATACGGCATGAGCGATCCGGCCCGGGCCGTCTTGCTGACACACGCCGCCCCCGAGGAGCGGCGGCGCCTGGCCGCGCGCGTGCGCGCCTCGTTCCCCCGCACCGATGCGGACTACGGCCGACCCCGTCGACAGGATGGCGGCAGGTTCGTCCTCGAGCTGGTCGGCGAGGAGCTGTCGGTCGCTGAGCAGGAGGAGATCCTCGTTGCCGGGAGCCTCGACGAGTCGCTTCTGGGCCTGCTGTTCGATCAGGGCCGTCCGGCCGAAGCGATCGCGCTCGTCCGCCGAGCTCCGCCACGGGACGCGGTCAGGCTCGCGGCCAGGCTCATCGCTCACGGCCTGGAGCGAGAGGCGGAGCTCGCGGTGCTCGAGCATCCGTCGCTGCTCGACCCGGACAGCTCGGCCCTTCGTCGCTGGCTCGCGGAGAGGGAGGTCCCCGTCCCGGCGGATCTGGAGGAGGTCGTCGGCGCAGTCGGTCGTTTCCGCTCGTCCCCCACCATCGGCCACTACCGCAAGCTCCGGGCGCACGCCGAAGCGATCGGACACTGGCCCGACGTCCTCCACCTCGTTGAGGCAGTGAAGGCCGACGCCCGTGCGGTCCGCCCGGTGCGGGCCCGGATCCTCGCCGAGCTGGGGCGGGTCGACGAGGCCCTCTCCATCCTGGCGGAGCTGACGGACAGCGCATGGCGCTCCTCCGCATCGGATGTGGCTCGTTCCCTCGAGGCCGTCGACCCGACGGCGGCTGCAGAGCTCTACCGGACCCTGATCGCCCACCTCGTCGACCACGACACCAAGCACTCACGGCAGGCTGCGGCCGAACATCGGACGCGGCTCGAGGCTCTGGAGGGGAACCAGGGCGCCGGCTGAGGGTTTGTGTCCACTTCCCGCTGATTTGTGCCCACTTCGCCGACAACCACCTGAAATCACACAACTTCCGAACTGTCACCAGCAGTACCAGCACAAGAACCCGGGGGGGGGCTGCGGGCTCGGGGAGACGGGCGTCAGCTGTCCGGTGGGCCTGGAGGCCTGACCGGGAACCGGGTGCTGCCCGAAGGACAACGCGGTGCATTCATCCCACTTCACCCTCTCGGCGTGCATTCCCCTCGTGGTCGCTCTGTGCGGCTTGTCCGGCTGCGCCGCAGACGACGGGTCGACTCCGCCGGAGTGTCCGACGTCGAACGAGGCGTTCGTCGATGGGTGCGAACCCGCGCTGCCGGCTTGCGAGGCGGCCCTGGCATCGGTGTCGGCGAGCAGCTTCCGGGGAGCCTTCGGGAGTGTTCAGGAGGATGGCGAGTGCCAGTCCGAGTGGCCTGCTCCCTACCTGGCGGCTTGCACGGAGCCCTTGCCGGCCGGTGTCCCGGACATGCGAGGCCTGTGGGCGGACGAGGGGCACGTCGAGCGCGTGGAGCAGTGCGGAGACCTGGTCATCATCGTCGGCGACAACTACACCCACGGCGGCTACGCCACCGGCGACGTCGCCGATGGGGTGCAGGACTACCGTGCCGACGGAACGTGCAGTCAGCCGCTCGAGGTCGCGCTGACGTTCGAGGGGAGCGTCCTGCAGTTCCACCAGAGCGGGGTCCTGGTGGTCACCCGGACCCTCGAGGCCAGAGGCGATGGCGAGGATGAGCTGGTCTGGCGATTCGGACCTGCCCAGGCAGAGGTGGCCCGCATGCGTCGCTACTGCTCGCTGAGCGACGTGCCCGAAACCGCCGTCTCTGGCTTGCCCCAGTAGGTCCCCGGGGGTGCGCCGAAGTGAACACGAAGAGCTGCGGGCTGGGCGGGACGGGCGTGAGCTGCCCCGTAGGGGGCGAGGCGTAGCCGCCGGTCGACGGGGATTCGCAAGGAAGCCTCGTTAGCGTCATCGGCTCCCCACGAAGCCCACGGAAGACCCGACCATGGCCTGCACGACGAGCGCCGATCCCCGCCCCCTCCTGGGCCTCTTCAGCCTCCTGCTCGGCCTCGCCGGCTGCGAGCCCGTGGAGCCCGAGCCCCCTACGGACGACGACGACTCGGCCGCCGACGACGACGCGGGCGACGACGACGCGCCCACCATCCTCACCGCGTACCACGGGCTCGACGAGCTGCCGGCCGCCGTCCTTGTCCTGTGCGGCGCTGCGGCCATAGGGGAGGACGGCATGCCGGTCGTGTTCTCGGTCCCGCTGGAGGGGGACACGGTGACTCCGGCTGCGTTCCGGGTGGAGACGAGCGCGGGGCCGGTCGAGCCGGTGTGCGCCACGCTGCGGCCGGCGGACGAGCCGCTGGAGTTGCACACCGTCCTGCTGGCCGGGCCGTTCGGCACCGCGGCGGACCCGCCACTCGCCGTCGAGGTGGTCGGCGACGTCCGGGCGGCCGACGGCGCCTCCATCCAGGGCCTCCGAACCGACACGATCACGCCCCTGGCGGCGGGCCCGTCTGTGGTCCTGGCCGAGGCGTTCGAGCCCACGACCCCGGGCCTGGACCCCGAGTGCCCGGCGGGCACCACCAGCGTCGTCCAGTTCGTCTTCGAGGGCGGCGTGACCGGCCCGGACGGCTCCGCCTTGGGCGAGCCGCAGCGGCTGGGCGTCTCGCTGCACCTCGCCGGCGGCGACGTGGTGCCGCCCACCGCGCTGGGCGACGACGACCCCGACAACTACGTGCACGCCTGCACCGACCGGGCCGAGGCGGTCGAGTTCGTCTCCGTCGCCGAGGGCCTGTTCCACGACCCGGGGGACGACCCCAACCCGGCCGTCGAGCCGGTGGCGGTGGTCGCCCGCTGATTCGATTCGTCATCAGCCGGCTTCCCGGCTGAGATTTGTGTCTACTTCGGCTCGTCTTGTGTCGGTTTCAGCGCCAACTAGCGGAAATTACGTCACTCTCGAACTATCACCAGCAGTGCCTGGCGAAGAACCCGGGCGGCTACTGCGGACTGGGGGGCACTGGAGTCTCCTGCCCCACATCGCCGCTCTCGCAAGAGTAGTCGCCGCGACTGAGATCCGGCCGAGGTGGACACAAGAGCCCGCCCCACGCGGTCCCTCTGGTTCCAGGCGGATGGCTCGCAGCACCCTGATTCCGTCAACAACCGTCGAGCACCCACGCCGCGTCGGGCTGGCACAGCTCCTGGCGCCTCGCATCTCGTTGGGGGCCTGGGCCTGGATGGTGCCGTCGTGGACGCGGAAGCCGAACGAGTCTTCGACCTCGCCGGTGACAGACCGGATGCGCTCGGTCAGTGCCCCGTCGGCCATCGAGCGGCGGCATTCGCGTGGGCTTCACCGGGGCCTGGTAGCGGCGCTCGGCTCCGGCCGCCCGCGGCGTCCCTATAGACCCTCATCGACTCAACGCCGCCTCCACGTCCGCGCGCACCCCGGCATCCGCGGCCAGAATCCACACCGCGATGGGCCAGCCATCGCTCAGAGACACCGAGTCAATGGTCAGGGTCCGGCCCTCGCCGCGGAGCTGCCCCTCGCTCGGCTCCACGATGCCCTCGGGCCGCAGCTCGAACACGTCCACCACGCCCAGGTCGGGCGGCAGGTCGACTTCGAGCCGCGCCACGGTGCTCGCAAACACATGGGGCCGCTGGTCGACCAGGCAGTCGATGTCGCTGGGCGCCTGCGTCGTCTCCAGCTGCACGGCGATGACGAGGATCGCGTCCTGCGCTCGGATGGCCTCGATCAACACGTCGCCCGTGGACCTCGCCGCTCCCGTGGGGTCTCCCGTGAGGAGGCGTGAGCGCAGCGCGCCGGTGAGCGCATTGATCTGCGCCATCGCCGCCCACGATTCGGGGTGCTCGGCTGCCGCCTCCTGGTTCGCCTGGAACCACATCAGCCCCTTGGCCCCCGAAGCCAGCGTCATCGCTCCCTGCACCAGGATCTCCGAAGGCACGGGCTGCCCCGTCCACGCACCCACAGGCGACAGGCCCTGCGCGTAGCCCCAGGTCGGCAGGGGCCGGTGGTTGTTCCGCGCGTTGCGCAGGTAGTCAAACGGCATGCGCACCGGCGGGTGGGTCCCGAACCGCGTGATGTGGGGGGCGCAGGCGCCGATGTAGACGTCCATGCCTTGCACGTCGGTCATGCCCGCGAACGCCCCCACGTGGCCGTTGGTGAGGCCGCCGTTGAACACCGGCAACTCCGGCGTCCGGGCCCAGGACTCGCGAGCCTTGCGGGCCTTGATCGCGGGGATCGGCACGCCGTGGTCCTCGGAACCGGGATCGTCCTCGACGTACTGGCCGTCGGACTCGTCGCCGGTGGAGACCGCGGCCACGCCGGCGGTGGTGGCCAGGGGGTGTGTCGCAGCCGCGACATCGTCGGTGATGATCGTGTGGAGGGTGGGGTCGGCGCCGTAGACATCCTCGATGAGCGTGCCGGTCTCGCATCCGCAGTTGTTGCAGACGCCGCCGTGCAGGTAGTGGGTGTCGATGCCTGCTGCTGCGTAGGCCTCCGCATGGACGTCGTTGGCCCCCGGCCACGGGCACTCGGTCGTGTTGTTCCAGGCTTCGATGGGGAAGAACGGCCGCAAGACCCGCCCGCCGTTGGCCGCGCTGGGGGCCCCCTCGAAGGCGGCGGCAGCAGTCCACAGATCTCCGGGGGCCGGCGGATCACACAGATCGACGGTGATGAGGGTGGCCTCCCCCGGCGCCAGATCGGGGTCTCCGATGCAGGCGACCTCGGTCACGTCGCGGCCGTTGAGGACGAGTTGGGTGAGGGTCGCCGGTGAGGCGCCCTCGTTGCGCAGGTGTACGAAGGCGCGGCCCTGCTCGAAGGTCACGTAGGTGATGGGGACAGGGGTCTGTACGACGGGAAACGAGCCGTCGAAGGCAATGCCGACGTCGGTCTCGACGAACAGGGCGGCCTGGTCCACATCGTCCCAGGCTGGATCGCGGGCGTGGAAGGAGACGAGGAAGGGCTCTCCGGCCACGAGCTCCCGGGGCCAGATGTGCCACCAGTCGAACGCGGGCCGCGCCGTCGGATCGGGCGGGGCGTAGATGGCCTCGGGATCGAGTCCGTCAATGGCGACCGCGGTCACCGTGCCGCCGACAAGCGCCCGGCCCCAGGCATGGACGCGCCCCCCATCGAGGGGTGGATCGGTGTACTCGTCGTACACGACGTCGTCGAAGTAGTGGTCCTTGCGGTAGCTGGCCCACACGCCGTCGACGGTCGGCGCCGCACAGGCGTCGATGGTGGGAGCACACGCGGACACGGGCTCGATGGGCAGTGCGGGCGGCTCCTCCGTCGGAGTCGGACATCCCACGAGCAGGACGCTGGCGAGCAGGCGATGCATAGGTAGACCTCCTACCAGACTCCTCGGGCCGTGGCATTCAGGGCGGGTAGGAGGCCCCCGTTCAAACCGTGTGTGCAGTCTCCCCGCACCCGGGATTCCAGTGGACTGTCGACCTGCGGCAGTACTCAGCTCCTGGGTGTCGGACGGTTCCACGAAGACGGTGCAGCCCCAGGCCGGGGGCTATCCCAACAACTGTGTCGGCCCGAATCCTCGGCAGCGTCCTGACAGAGCTCAAGAATCGCGGCGTCGAGGACGTGCTCGCGGAACGGTCGCACAACCCTGATTCCGTCAACGACCGTCGAGCACCCAGGCCGCCTCCCGGCTGGCCCAGCTCCTGAACGCCGACATCAGGGCATCCGCGGTGGCCATCCTCGACGTTCGGACGAGCGAACTCTCGGCCCTCGGACGTACCCCTGCCAGCGATCGACCGCTCGAGGACACCGTGGTGGGCATTGTCGACGGCGTGTTGCTCGAACACCTCTACGACGCCCCGACGACGCCCACGACTCCTCCCAGCGACGCCCCCGCTCGGAGGATGGGCGCGAACCTCAGGCTCTTGTGTCCACTCGCTCCGACTTTGTGTCCAGTTCGTCGCCAAGCATTGGAAATCAGGCCACTTCCGAACTGCCACCAGCAATACCTCGCCAAGAACCCTGGTGGCTACTGCGGTCTCGGAGGTACGGGCGTCAGCTGCCCTGTGGGGGTCGCTTCGATCGACTAGACCCGTCGGGAAGATCGGGCAACGCAGCTCGCCGGCAGTCGGGGGCATCGGATGTGCCGATGGCCTGGGTGAGTTGACCCTGCTCTCCCCGCACTGCGCGTATCGTGCTCGGATGTTCCCCCGCCTCAACCCCGCACGAGTCGCCTGCCTCCTGCTCTGCGGCCTCCTCCTTCCTTCCTCCGGCCTCGCCGCCGACACCTGGACCAACGTTCGCCCCGGGGTCGATTGGCTGCATCGGACGACGTCGGGACCCACTCCCCAGGACATCCAGGCCGTGCGCATCGATCTGACCCGGGGCGAGGTGGGCCTCCGCGCGTCCATGGATGTCCCCGGCGAGCGGGGCGTGGGCACCGACACATTCGCCAGCAATGCCGGCGCGCTGGTGGCCATCGACGGCGACTGGTCCGACGGCTACACGCCGGTGGGTCTCGCCATGGGCAACGGCTGGCTTTGGCACGACCACTACGACGACCCGACCATCGGCGCCACCTGGGGCACCTTCGGCTGCGACGTGTGGAACGGCTGCACCATCGACAGCCTGGGGCCCCTGAGCACCCTGTTTGCCTACACCCCCGCCCTCGCACCCCTGCGCTTCTACAACGCCGTGGGAACCAACGGCCTGCTCCTCCTGGATGACGGCGTGCGCCTCTCGGGCTGCTACGACGGCTGCCCCGGCGACAGCTGCCGCAACCCGCGCTCGGCGGTGTGCCTGGAGCAGGGTGGCGAGTTGCTGTGGTTCATCGTGGTGGATGGCCGACGCAGCGGCGCGTCGGGCATGACCTGCTCGGAGACCCGCGACCTCGTCGAGGATCTGGGCTGTTGGGACGCCGCCATGCTCGATGGCGGGGGGAGTTCGGCCATCTGGGTCGACGGGGCGATCCGCAACCAGCCGTCCGACGGCAGCCCCCGCAGCGTGGCGGGCAGCATCGGGATCACCTACGCAGACACCCCCGACGCCATCTGCCCCTTCACCGCCGGCGCCTGGTGCGACGGCTCGGTGATGCGGACCTGCAACGGCAGCCTGCTGGTCAACGAGGGAGACTGCGGCGCCTTCGGCCTTGCCTGCCAGGAGGACGGGGACTGGGCCTACTGCGTCAACTGGGCCTGCCCCGCTGGCGACGGGAACGGCGCGGCCTGCACCGGCCCGACCCAGATCGAGAGCTGCACCGACGGCGTGTACAGCTCGGGGGACTGCGGGTTCTTCGGCCTTGCCTGCGGCAGTGACGGCGGCGGCACCTCCTGCATGGACCCCCTCTGCACCGAGGGCCCCAACAGCTCCTACTGCGTGGACGCCGACACGGTGGGCTCCTGCAGCGCCGGTGCCTACCAAGGGCTGGACTGCGGGACCGGTGAACTCTGCCAGGGGGGCAACGGGAACGCGTCCTGCGTCGCGCAGGGCGATGACGACGACGATGCCGTCGGAGACGACGACGACGATGC
>Ga0055584_100001678_pt1 | contig 21668 bp, 32 predicted proteins | sample OSDHelmetaG_FD_58716 | JGI IMG/M metagenome (GOLD analysis project Ga0055584, IMG submission 58716) | Pelagic marine sediment microbial communities from the LTER site Helgoland, North Sea, for post-phytoplankton bloom and carbon turnover... | ecosystem: Environmental > Aquatic > Marine >...
AAACTTGCTCGCCTAAATAGCTCTGCATACTGGAACTGCGAGTAAAGCTGAATATGTCCGACCACTTTTTCTCTATCTTCGCCGCGCCGCCAAGCGCTGAAGTATCAACAACGGCCGTCCACCCAGATACCACATACTTTGATAGGCTAACTGCGTCCGACCACTGGCGGCGAATCTTCACTGCCGTGTTTAAGGTTGATGTCTCTACCACATCCCACCAGTGCGTAATTTCCCATCGCCTCAAGTGGATGGCATCGTGCCACCAGCGACGAACCTTCGCCGCGCTATCCAGCGACGAAACCTGAACTACGTCCCACCAGTGCGTAACCTCAATTCGCGCCAAATCAAGAACGCTATCCCATTCCAGTTTTATCGGGCTGTCGGGTAGCTGAATAATGCTATCATAATTGTCAACGGCAACCGAATCACCGCCCGTAACAGCCACCTTACCCGCGCGAGTGCCGCCAGCATAAGGCGAGGCTGATGGAACATTCACCGCGTCACCTGAACGCGAGCGAGCCAATACCAGCGAGTTTTTAATGGCCGTCATAGCTGTTTCAAACTCACCTAAAGCTTTTTTCTGCAAGAAGGTGTCGCCACCCGCCTGATTAAAGCTGGTCGAGAGGTTTGCGCGAGCTGAAATAGATTCCTTCTGGAAGCGCAGGGCCGTCAATCGATCTTCGTTACTGGAAAACCCATCCACCAGCCGCTTCGCCGCCTTGTTCGCCGCCTCTAATCGCACATCGACAAACATTTCTTCAAGCTGATTGAATTGGCGGGTCGTTAAGTCAATTAGGGGGGTGATTGCTCCGGTAGACAGGTCAAAGTTGGCAATCTCCTTAAACGACTCGGTGAACATATCGATAATCGCTTGGCCTACGGGGCGCGTTACGGCTTTATTATGTGAAAAAGCCTCACTTGCACCCGCAAAAGACGAAGTGATTATTTCGCCAAAATTACTTAACTGCTCTTTTGCTGCATTACCCTGCGCTAAGACAGACTCAAATCCTTCGCCGGTAGTTAGTGGCGTATCTCTGAAAACATCTTTTATATTGGCGATCATTTCAAGCAACTCAGAAAAGGGCAAGTTACTAATAGTAGCAACGCCCTTCAATATCTCATCCCTACCGCCGCCAAAGACCGTTTCAGCGAAGGTATTAAAATCATCCAAGCCTAAATCCCTCGCCGATAAGTCTTGCTGTCCAGACGTGTTAAAAAACTCCTTCGCATCGCCGTTAAAGAGAAGTCCTGAGTAGATCGCACGTAGCTGGTCAGAGGCATCGGCCGTCTTAGTCAATTCTTTGGCGGTAAAGTCTCCCGTTGCCGAACTGAAGCGCTCTAAGGCCTCTGCGGCTGCTCTCGACGCTTCGGCCGATTCGCGCAACTCTCTCGACATTCTCTGAGATTGCGTTTCTGCAACTCCCATAGCAACTAAGAAGACATTGAAAGCTGCCGCCGCGCCCAAGATCGGACTCTCCTTAAATGAGGTGAAGATGCTTTCAATGCCACCGAAAACCGCATCCATCTTCGGGTCAAGCCCTGCGAGCGCAGTAGAGAAAAAGGCGGCATTGTTTCCTACTGCCTTTAGGACGGCAGAAACCCTCTCCATCTTGCCAGTTACAATAGTTTCCCCGATTGCAAAAGGGTCTTGCTTTTGTGACCCCTCATACCTTTCTATGGCAGAGGCTTTTATTTTATCTTTCAGCGCGGCAATGTCATTGGAAAAGCCCTTCTTAACACTGTCATACGCCTGACTTAACCTTTCGAATCCGCTTAGAGGGTTGTCAATGAAAGCGCCAATGGCGGCAAGCAGATCCGAGAAGGCGTTGATTATGTTGGTGAATATACCACCTTGCCCCAATGCAGAGATTAAATCGGTCATGCTCGTATCGATCGTGCCGAAGTCAATGGTATCGACGCTTCCGAGTGAAATGCTGTCGCTAAATTGGTAGGCAGCAGACAGCCCCGTCACAATGAGTGCTATGGCCGCTGTAAGGGGGTTCAGCTTCGCCGCCAACCCGATTAGCCCCTTTATGGCGCTACCGGTAGCAAAGACCGTGATGGTCGTTAGAATAGCCTTCAGGCCTCTTGCAACATCATCGATATTTAAGGCTAAGCTTTTCATCATATCGGTAAATCTTTTCGAAACGCCAAGTGATGCGTCGAGTTTACCGGTATAGCGAACAACTGCATTCTCTAATATTTGAAAGCTTTGTCCAATAGTCGAGCCAGTGCGCCCAAAAGCCTCTTCTAAGCCCTTTGCGCTTCTGAGTAGACCGGTTGCCAACTGCTGACTTGTAAGGTCTTTAGCCTTGTCTCTGAACTTGTCAAAGGGAATGCCTAACCCTTCGGCGATCGACTGCGCCAAGATCGGCAAGTTTTCCATAACCGAGCGAAGTTCGTCGCCAGCGAGCTTACCAGACTGAAAGGCTTGCGATAGCTGAATTAATCCAGCTTCGGCCTCTTTAGTCGTCGCACCGGACACAGCAATACCTCTATTGACGGCCGTTACAACCGTAATAAGCTCTTCAGAGCTAAGCCCTAATCGATCTTGAGCGCGTCGCATACGCGTATAAAGCGCAACGGTGCCCTCTAAAGACTGCCTTGTGTCCTGTGATATTTTGAATAGGCGTTCCTGTGCTCGCCAAACCTCTGTAGTCGTCTTCTCGACTACCTTTAGCTGGTTGGTGAGCCTTAGCCATGTATCAGTGTATCGGCTGAGCTGGCGTATCGACAACGCACCTGAGAGCACTTGAAAGGCGCTTGCCAATTGCCCAGACGATCGACTCAGGCTATTGAAACCTTTTTGCGTCTGCCCTGCGGATCGCTGCGCGGAGCGCATGTTCGTATTGAACGATGCGACTCCGCGCCGCGATTGATCGCGAACTACAAAGGCTAAGGGAATTTCACTCATGCGGGGTCAATTTCTTTTTTGTCAGTTTTAGCAGACTGCATGAGATAGACACTGTCGAGCGCTTTTATAATCCTCAAAAAGCGGTCAAAGTCTTCTATCTCAAAACGAAGGGCGTAATTGTGAATCTCAGTAAAGTTTAATGGCGCGGGAACTGCCGCCATGCCGCCTATAATCGTCCTACCGCCGCTTAAAATTGACCACGCAAACCAAAGGCTTGCTAAGTCGGTATAGAGATTTGGTTTCTTGCGCAGGGCCGGATGGTCTTTACCAAGCGACTCTGCTTTATCTATCGCGCCTAAGTGGTCTTTCCAGAGGATTTCCCACTTGAGGCGCTCGACGAGTTTTTTTCAGCGTCCTCTACTTCTTTGCTTCGAAACAACTCCATCGACTGCGCAATCTCCGCAATCTCTTCGCGGAAGTCTTTGTATTCGGTCAACAATTCGATTGCCTGAGACACGCTGTAAGGCACAGCTTTTCCGTCGATCTCCAACCCCTCCCAATCGAGAAGCAAGCACTCAGCCATAGCTTGTATGGTGATTTCTTGCTGCTTCTCAACACTCAGATTCCCGCTTGCTATCTGTCGCCGATACGGACGCATGAGGTTCTCAGCGATGCGCTGATGATGTGGGTTGTTTGCACGCGCTACTCGCACGCGAAACCCCTCGTCAATGTCCTCCCATACGCCATCGTTCTCTAAATCTTTGCTCGTTTCGTATCTCTTCTTAAAATTCATCGTTCAACTCTCAGGGTAAGTGACGAGAAGGCGTACCCTGTAACGCCTTCTCGCCGATGCGGTCAACCGCAAATTCAGGGATTTTTTAAAGTAGGGTTTTTAGACGTACCTGCTAATCTGGATCGTTTTTGTCTCTAAGCCGATAGCGGCTGGCTCAGCCGAAAAGTCAAGGCTTAACATAACATCGCTATCCACACCCGCAACTGATCCGGGTTCACTCGTCAAATGACACTTGGGCATGAAGATGTGATATTGATGCCCCGCGCCGTCTGTAACGGCGTAGGCCAACGAAAAACTGGTGTATGACAGCAACATATCCTGAAGAGTCGCAAAGTTCGCATCCTCAAGATAAAACTCCATGCTGCCGGACACTTCCAGTGGCCCTAATTGCATTCCAACCTTAGCCAGATTGCCTAAGCCCGACTGAGGGCGAGAGTTTGCTGAGATATTCAGCGAAGTCGAAACCATTTCATAGGTCGTAACTTCCGCGCCGTCAATCCAGAATCCCGTAAAAGCGTCAACTTCGCTCATCACATCATTGTCGGTAAAGGCAGTAACCGAACCGTTGCCGGATTTAATGGTGGGCCGAGTCATCGACTTGCCGGACATACCAACAGAGCCAGTGATAATCGACTGCGCTGAAATATTAAGCCCGAACGAGTTGATGCGATTGCCTGTGATTAGGCGAAATAGATTCGTCTGGTCTAAATATTCCATCTGCGCCGAGAAGCTGGTTAGTTCAGCACCGTTGCGAACATACGACCCGTCCATTGAGATCTCAAGCGAGCCAGCCGCCTCAGTGACAATAGCTGTGCCAGCTATGGCGAGGTTATTTGCATCCGTAATAGCGGAAATTTGCTGCCAGCCGTTGTTCGCAGCAGTAGCAAACCCAGAGACATAAATCCACTGACCTACAACTAAATTAGAAGTTGTAAAGTCTTGAGTAATCGAGGTGTATTTATTACCCACACTGGCGGCGGCAATGTCACCACTGCTAGCCGTAAAGTTTACAGCCGTAGACCAATCACCTGAAGCGGTCGTATTACGCAGGGCGGCGCGCATGAGAATATCGAGATTGTCGCCCTGCAACTCAAAGTCAAAGGTCGCGGCTGGCTCAACCGAAGTTCGCTTTGTTCCGGCGAACTGAGCATCTGAGCGTAGCTGATTAGAGCGAACCGTTGAGGGTGATTCGCTCATAGAGGCACTGGTTATCGGCAACTCAATAAAGGGAGAGTTTGGGGTCGTGCCCCAAGTCGCTTCCTCTAAAAGTGACACTTGAACTCTATTTGCATCGGACATTTTATTTGTTACTCCCGTTACGCCAGTTCATCGTATTCAAAAGGCGTGTTTACGTTTACTTGATAGAATGCTGTATCTCGCCCAACTGCTTCAACGGTAGAGGCCTTCAGCCTCACGCCGCTCGTCGTAATACCTCTGAGCGCCGTCACTACATCGTCAGCAATCGCTAACCCTTCATTCGCCCCATTGCCCAAAGGTGCGAATATCTGAACAAAAACTATGCCACTTACGCGCCATCGGCGCGAGCCTACAGCCCCTATTGTTTTCTGAACTGATCCCGCGTTTTGTGCGGTTATTCTTGCCCATGCTTCGTGCGTTGCTTCGTCGTAATCATCTTTTGGCGTAAACTCTACATTCGGCCAAGCAATAGGAACATTCGGCCTACTAATATCCATGACAGTCTTAAACTGCGCCAGAATGGAATCAAATGCCGCCTGTGAATTAGGCATGACGCAATATTACCTCTTCTACGGCCAAGCGGCCGATGCCCATAGGTGCTTGCTGCCGTGAGGTGCCTCTGTCTAAGTCTGTAATATAGTGAACATTATTGGTAATGTAGATGTTTTCGCCCTCTTTCGATCGCTCGATATGCCGCGCGCCGCGCAGAATCGTCTTAGAGCCGCCTTTGTCGAACCGGTTTACATTGACTGCTCTTGAGGGGCGCGAGCGCGTTACATTCCAATTAGAGCGCGCACGGCCCGTTTTAACAGGCGTTCGCATAGTTACGCTCGTCAATAACTCAAGCGCAATCACCTTCTTGAATTTTAATATAGCCGCTGGCGCAATATCGCGGGTAGTTATATTGATCGCCCGATTGAATGAGTCCATATCGGCGGCAACTGCAAAATAGTTTTCACTTCGAAAGGTTGGCATTATTGTCTCGCGTGAATCCAGTAAGCAACCGTAACGTCTTTTGCGCGCAGAGGGCGAGTGCCCACGATCTCTAAGTCGTCTGTTCCATCAGTAATACGGTCGCCAGCAACGGGCAAGGTAGTCAACCCAGATGCGGCCACCAGATATTGCCGATCGTCTATGCGAATAATCGAACCATCGCGTTGATCGTCGGTGAAGTCAGCAAGAATACCGGTAAGAGTTTGCGTAGTGTCGGCGCTACTCGCCTTTTTCCACGGTGTTGACGCATTAGCAGTAACAACTTGCCTTGTGAGAGTGTAGGTGGTGCCATTGCGCTCAAGAGTGCCGAGTGCGCGAGTGGCAATAGCAGTCGCGTTCATGCTCGTTCCAAGTCGCCCGTGATGCCATACCGAGCCTTGCCTAAGCCCATAATAATGCGGCGCAAGATCGGAATAGCGGAATCGGGCTGAGCGCCGGATTCGAAGACGGTTTCAATCGGGCCAACGCGCTCGCTACGAATGCTGTTTCCTCGCGAGTAATTGCTGTTTAGTGCTTCGGTTCTGTGAAGTAAGGCTAATTCGCAGACGGCAACCTCAATGCGAGTAGGAACGATACTGCCGCTAATCTTTCGCCCCTCTTCATCCCATACGCCCGTGCGCGGCCAGCCCAAGTTTTGCGTCGAGGTCGCGACTACGCCAACCCACGAATAAAGACCATCTAAAGAGGTCGTGGCGTAACGTAAGGCAGACTCTTTTAACGCAGTCGTCAACCCAGACCATGCAGTCGGATCGTCGTGTGCGGTAAAATACGCATCGGCATCGGCCACACTGATATAACTTACAGCCGCCGCTAATCCTGTGCCGTCTTCAACCGTAATCGTCATGAGCCTATTATCGCCTTATTTATAGTAGAAGCTGAGTTTTACGTCCGTATCACCGGTTCGCAGTTCGTCGGGTATTTCCACGAAAGCGCCAAGCTCGCCCTTTTCTTTGACGTAGTGAAGTTTCGTCGGACACATCACCATCAACTCTTCAGAGCTTAATATCAATCCATTTTCGATGCCTGAAAACTTCATTAGGATTGACTTATAATCCGTCAGATTTTCGAGGCACTGTGAAAAGTCGGCGTAAAATCGATCTTTGCTTAGATCGATCGTCGCATCGGCCGAGAATTTAAACGAAGGTGTTTTCAACCGCGTCTTTGCCAACTTCAGTCTCCTTTTTCTCTTCGATAACCTTCTCAGTGCGAGCCTTGCGATAACCGCGATTGCGATACTCGTTTTCTGCGTCGCTATTCGCATTCACAACAACGCTATCCTTGCCTTTGGAGAGCTTGACGGTTTCAATTGCGGCCATTGGAATATACTCACAGGATAAAAGTTTAAAGGTCGATAAGGCAAGCAAGCGGCGAGATTGCCGCTTGCTTGCAAATTTACCGCTTACTGCTTAGCCCAAGACGCGGGTTAGCAATTCACCATCTTGCACCTTTGCGCCGCAAAGCACATCGAATGAGATAGTGTCAGTCTTCGTAGAAGCGCTGTAGTCATAGACGATACGAACGCCTAAGCCGCGATCCGCGATGTACTCGGCGCGAGCCGCACCAGCCGGAAGTTCCAGAGGCACAACGGCGAGGGTCAAGCCGCGAGCATCGCCAGCGATATTCAACTGGTGATCAGTGTCAACGAACGTAACAACCGCATTGTCGGCCCAAGCCACCTTAGCGGCAGGGAAGAAGGAAACGCTTGCAAGAGCATTACCAGCGGCCGTAGCAAGCGCCGTAACCGCATACTGCTGCGTGTCGCCAGCGACCGTAAATAGATCACCTTCGACCACGGTGCCCGTAAGGGAAGTATCATCCATCGGCACCGTCAAATCACCAACGGCAACCGAAGCATTGTTGATTTTCGCGAGCATACCCGAACCGTTAGCCAGCGTGCCAACCGTGTGCGTGGCAACATTCTGATCCATGATCCAAGAAATGCCCAAAACTTCGCCAATCTGGGCGCGAGTAAGAGCCTGTCCACCATCGGCGCGCTGCTCGGCTTGCAAGACCTGAGTGACATTCGCGAGAATATCATTCTTGGCCTGTGAGTCGATAATAGCAAAACGATTTGCCGTAGGAACTTTCAAGTCGTTGAGCTTCTTATCGACGGCAACCAAGTCAGCCAAAGAGTCAGGCGGGTCGCCAGCAGTGCCAACGTGATTGTAAATCTCGACAGCCTTGCCAAGAGCGTAGGCATCGACCTTCTGAGCGATTGCAGCCATTGCGGGAGCAATCACACGGGCGCGAAACTGGTCTAACTCCAAAGTCCAATCTTTCGCCGTCACACCGACCGTTACGTCAAAATGCTTCTCCAAGACAAGCGAGGTGCTTGCTTCGGTGATATTCTGCGTGGTGGTCGTGGTCGTAAATTCCTGTGCCGTAAAGCTGGCAGGGCCGCGAACGGTGATTGTGTCGCCCACCTTAGCGCCGGTAAACTCTTCGGTGTGACCGCGATGAAACACATTGGCCGCAACCAAGTTGTTTTCGAGGATCATCAGCGCTTCGCGAGCGACAATACTTGGGGTAATTAAACTATTAGCCATTTTTGACTATACTCCGATATTAAATGCGGCCCTCTTCAACTGCCTTGCGATATTCGGACATTGAAAGCTTACCCGCTTGCTCGGCAGTGAGCTTGCCGCGTGTGTTGGTATTGTTGACATTGCTGTTGGTGCCACCACCAGAGGCACCAGAAGCCGCAAAAGCCTGTGCGTAATCAGGATTCTCTTTTACTTCAGCAACCAAATCACCAAAAGACATACTTTCCAATCCGGCACCCATGACTCGCTCGGTGCCTTCTGCGTCCACGATAACGGCTGAAATAGTGCCGTCGTCATTTTCACGCGCCTGAACTTGGCCCAAAAGAGCCGGTATCAAGAGCAGGGGATTGCCTTCTGCTTCGGTAATCGCTTTGCGCAATTCATTCACTATCGTAATCTCTTTAAGCTGCGCCGTTCGTGCTTCGAGCTTGCCGTTGATGGGCGCAACGGCCTTATCGATCTCGACGAGCGACTGAGCTTTGAGTGACTCAAGTGAACTCTTTAGCGCGGCGACAACCTCTGTTTCGTTGCCCTGCGCATCTCTCAGCGTAGCCAGTTCGCCTAACTGCGCTGTAATCTCGCTGGCGCTCAAGTTCAACTCGGAAAACGGCTTTGCCGCGTTCTCTGCATTCGTCGCGCGCTCTTTGAGTTTCCCTAACGTAGATTTCAGTCCGGCAACGTCTTCCAGAGCAAACCCGTTCGTCGGGGTTACATCCAGATTATATCGACCCGTGCCCTCGTCAAGGGTGTAGTGGTCGGTCATCCCTGCTGGCACTTCTTCTACGGTTTCTACATACGGCAAAACGGCCATATCGGTACCCCCATCTGGGTTGCACGCGCTCGGCGCGACTTGTTTTAGGGTATGAGCTTTCGCCCGTTAAATCACGTTAGCCGCCTGTGCTATACTCGACTCGCGCCGGTATAGGTCACTCAAGGTATAAAGACGACCTTTTCTGTCTGCAAATCTCGTTATGTCAGTAAGGCCATTGCTGAACATCTGATAGCGCTTTGGCCCTAATACTTCTCGCTGAAAACCAGCGGATTGACTGCGAAACCATTGCGGGTATCTCAAGCTTCCCGCTACTTGTCCGTTCATGCTGGCTCGCGCAGCCGGAGAGTAGGTGCCCAAGTTGCCTATGCCCAACTCTCGCAAACTTCTAATTATTGGCACTGTAGTAGTGCGGCAGTTGAAGTGAAAAGGTGGGCGCGTGCCGCTTGATAGTGGAAAAACCTGCCCGTCGATGTTTCGGCAGAAGGGAGAGGTTCTACCATCTAAGGTTGCCACCATCTGAACCCCCTTTATCAACTCACTATGCTCGGCGTAGGTCGCTTCTCTTGCGTGCGTCGAAACATGATTAACAGCGGTTCGCACTACGCCTCGCGCCTGTCTTCGCCCTACCTCTAAACTCCCATCGGCAAACCCTGCGCCGCGCGTTCCAACTACGCGATCAACGATTTGCTCAATCGATTCACCTTCAGCTACGCCCAATCGAATCGACTGCCGTAAATTACGCCTCTGTGCATCTTGAAGCGTTCCATACCACTCTCTAAGGTGACTGCCCTGAAAAGGCCTACTCACGACTGCTGAGCGCAAAACTGCGCTACTCGGCAACACTGCGCCTACTTCTATGGGCACCGTGTTTATTAACATTTCAGAGGCGAATCTTGATTCTTGCTGCGCGAAGGCAATCAGCCGTTCGCTTGTCTCGTTGTAAGACTCTCGGTATATGTTTCCTAAAAGCTCGTCTAAGTCGCTATTCAGGCGCGTCAGGCGCGATAACTCTCTTCGGCCAAGTGAATACCCTCGTTGCCTGAACTGCCGCAGACGGGAGCTTATAAGGCCTTCTACGTCTAACTGTGCTTCACGTAGGAAATTCTCTATTAGCCTTGCTTCTCGATTGCTATAGCCAAGCACCATGACTTGATGGCGGACGGCGCGGCTTTGCAGTCGCTCATTAGTCGATAGGATCGGCGCTGTTCGCTGGTTCAAGTTCGTCGCCTTCCTCTTGCGAAGCTCGGTCTATTACTTCGTCAATATCCATATCCTCAGAATAGAGGCCGCGAGCTTTTCGGTGCTCCAAATACGTGCGCTGGTCAATTACGCCCATCGTGTAATCAAGGCGCATTTCCTCTAATTCTCTATCGCCGCCCATTGCCAGCGCATCGTCTTTAGCGATGTTGACTGCTGGCACTGCTTTCGGATCAATCTTTTTCCACATGGCGACGATCTTCAGGCCGTCCCGTAGGCCTTTTTCCAGCCGAACGACATACGCCTCTAAGTCAGACATATTGCGCTGTTCGTCTAAGACCATTTCAGTCGCCGTAACCTGTTGAGGTTTGCGCTGTAGCGGTTCCATCGACATAGCTTGCATCTGCTTTTCGAGTCGGCCCAATGCGTGTGCGCCAACTTCGACGGCCTTGCCGCTTGTCTCGACCACCTTAATGTCAGATTCGTGCGCTCGGTTGCCGAAAATCTTATACGGGCCAACTTCAACGGCCGCAAGTTTCTCAACGTCGAATCCGCGAAAAAAGAGCATTGGCACGCGAGCAACGGTTTCTATCTGGTCTTGGTCGCTCTGCATCCACCAGTGTTTTTGATTTAAGTGGGCCAAGCCTTCCATCGGGGGAAAAGCCTTCAAGAAACCTTTGCGGTTCGCGTAGATCGTAATAAGAGGAATGAACCCTAATGTATTCGGGCGAGTACTCTCAAGGGGCCATTCGTCTGTGTTTTTATCTAATTTCCGATAAGTGTCTATTTTCTCGCTCGTCCAAACATGCACGCGGGAGACTTCTTTCTCTTCCCATTCGTCAACTCGTTCAAATGACGTTTCAATGAAGCGCACTTGCTCTAATACTTCTACGCCGCCAACTCGCTTAGACAGCCAGCCAATGACGGATGCTGGCGATATATGCGAGAAGTAGGGCCGTAGGTTAAATTCATTTTCGTCGGCTTTTGTCAGTTGATCTTTCGACAGCTCAGCCTTTAATCGTTCGGTGTCGGGAAAGTCAACGAGTATATGCGACTTGCCGAAGGTCAGCATATCCTCAAGCTGCCCCTTAGCAAAGCTGGTTAGCGAACTGCCAGCGTGATCGACATTTGAAACAAACTCACTCCACATGTCTCCCGCATCCTCGTCAATCGTTATCTCTTTGGCGAAAGGCCGAGAGCTTAGATTGTCAACTGATTTGCGGAAAGATTCCAGCAATACCGAGTTTTTGACGCGGCGCGCATAGCGCTCGTCGCCCTCTGAAGGGTATTGTGGCATATAGGCGGTAGATTGAGCGCGCATTGCCAGCGTTCCTTGCAGTAGGGCCACAGGCAAAGCAAAGCGCTCTTGCATTTGCATGTAATCTTCTGTTGGGGTGCTTGGGTTTGCGGTATTTGTCTTAGTTTTTGCCATAAAAAAAGCCCAACCCTCAGTATTAACCGAGAATCGGGCGCTTAGTTGCGGTGCCGATGAATTTGGTTGTTGGCATGTGGGTAGGTTGCGGTGGAGAAGCTACCGCAACCTACCGAATCACACCACGAATCAGGAGAAGAGGGCACCACCCCTCATCACACCTGTATATTAGCGCTTTTATCAAGCAATGTCAAGCCTGCTTTTATCTGTTTTTATTGAACCTAAGACCTCTAACGGCGAACCGTGAATTTCCACCTTTGCCTTAAATGACCCACCCGACTTGTTGAGGGTGAAAGAGCCATTAAGGCCCGACCGCATCCACTGTTCGATTTTCTCAAGCAGTAACTTGTGGCTCTTATTGCTCATTTCAACCCCGCAATCGTCAGCACTAAGCGTGGAAGCTTAACGTCAACGTCAAAGTCATGTTCGAAACCTTCGATCTCTTTCCATCCATCATTTTTAATAATGCCGATTTTAACCAGAGAGTCTTGAACGAATTTTTGGCCGTAGGCGATATTGTCTTTATCCTCGCGGCGAGAAGCTCGATACCACATATAATAAAGCCTGACGCTCTTAAACTTGCCTATGCCCTGACTGAGCATTTCCCCCATAAGATTTGCTTCGACTTCGCGCTTGAGCTTCGACGCAAGTATAGCACCGATCTTGCGGGTTCGCTCGACCTTAATGTATTCGTTGAGCGTGGGTATATAACTGCGCAAGGTGATATGCTTGAGGGAATGACCGAACTTGTCTATACCCATGACCCTACTCTTTTCGATGCTTCTCTTTGTGGCATGGCACGCATAAAAAATCTACCTCAAGTTGCTTTGCGTAATCTTCGTGATGCGCCTCAAGACGGCCTCTATTGCCACATCGACACGAAGAGGGGCGAATGAGTGTGCCGTGAATTAAGGCCTGTGCTACGGCATAATGGGCTGCATACTTTTCTTTATTATTTTCGCGATACTTTCGATTATGGCGCTTGCGAGCCTCGTTGCTTTGAGGATTTTCCTTTATGTATTCGCGCTGTTTCGCATTAAGCTTCTCTCTATTCTTGGCCCTATACTGCGCCACCTTCGCTAATCTCTTTGCCCTCTGCTCTGGCGTTTGCTTCCGGTAATACTCCCGCATGTAATCCGCGCGCAGTTTCTTTTTCTCGTCCGACATAATAGCATCCTCCTTTGAGTGATGCTATTATCATAGAAAAACTGTAGCACACTGTCAAAACCAAGTCTTTAAAAGACTTGGTTCTAGACCCAATTCATCTGCCCCAACGTCATTCTGTCACCGGCAATCGGGTATTCTGCGGCGATGTAATAGCCCAACGCGTCAGAAATATGCGACAGTTCGGGGTCGCTTCGTTTGTCCAATTCTCCCGACCCACCTTCCAGTAGGCGCACACCCTCTAAATCTCGCGTAAGATAGGGTGCGGTTTGTGGATTCACTCTAAATCTTACCTCACTTGCCGTGCTCTTAAATCTTGAATTTACTGAGTTTACGCGACTTCTTTCGGTCGGATTAAAAGTAGGGACTCGCATTCGAATATCGAACTTAGGCCGTAGCGTCTGCTCTACGATCTCCCAATCAGAGCCTTCAGTTTGCGCAGTTCCGCGAGCGCCGCCCGTGGCATCGCCATAGATATAGGTAGGCCCATTATGCACTCCAGCCCACTTAGCAATAAGGCTATTACAAACAGCCACAGTATTAGAATTTCGCGGTATATAGACCTCATCTAACACGCATGTTCCAGTGAACGCTTTTGTTCCTCCGCTCGCTGGCAACGACTGCTCTTGCAATACCACAGCAACGCCCGGACTAACATTAAAATCGAAGCAAAAAGCCAAATCACCCGCAGGGTTGTAGTGCGTTTCATGGAAGTGATCCCTCTCGTTAAAGCAGTAATACGCTTGCCCCATGAAGTTGACAAAAGACGCTTCGTATTCTTGCTGAAAAGTTAGTGGGTCTAAGTCTGTGCGAGCCGATTCAACCTCTGACGCGGGTAATATGTCGGCCGACACCCAATGAAAGGTCGCCCACTCGTCACTTTTGCGCTCTTGCGCCGATTTATATAGCTCGTAGAAGTGGTTTCGGCCTTCAGGCACCCCAACGAAGTCACACCAACCTTGACGATCTGACAGGGCGGGTCGAACATTTGCCATCCACGCATTTGCCTTCATGTTGGCGAACTCGTCCAATACGCCACCATCCCACGGCGAACCCTCAATACGCTCTGGCTTGTCTAATCCGATAACGTGTATCTCTGCTGCGTTCACCAAGCGCAAGACTAACTCGCTCTCGGAAACCGACTTGATGAACTCGCGCGGCACCATCGTTTTTAAATCTTCCCAATAAATCCGCTTAGCCTGATCGCGGGTCGGCGCACCGGCAAAGAATCGGGGGCGAGGGTATTCAGTGCCCATAAGAGCACGAAAAATAAGCTTTCGCTTGGCAAATTCCGTTTTACCCGATCGGCGACCAGCAGGGTTGACGATAAAACGCGCAGAAGACTGCCAGCGCGCTTCCTGTATGGGGTGAACGCGCAACTCTTCCCATCGGGGGGTTAGCTTAAAAGCGGCCGCGTCTGCTATGCCCTCTTGCCTCTGGCGCAACTCTCGCTTATTAACTCGCCGCGCCGTGTGTGCGTTTCTTGCTACAACCATTATGCCGCAACCTCTGGTGTCTGTAGAGCTTCTTTTACTTTTTTAGCATCTAAGCTTTTGTCGCCCTTCTGTGGAGAAGTGCGCCGCTGCATTTCCTTTAGTGCTATAGTGATTTTGGTTGCCATTTCGATAGCATCTTCGCCCTCTGTGCCCTTGTCGCTCTGCCCTAAGTCTTGCTTGCCCAACCATATCAACATGGCCGTATTGCCGCTCATAGCCGCTTTCCATTGCGCCCTCTTCAGGCTCAGCTTTCTACCGCCGCGCCCCAACTCTAAGGCAAGCTGCACCTCTTCGCGCAACATCTGATCTTTACACGCCTCAACGGGTATCGAGAAGGCAAATGCTATTTCCTCAATCGATGGGGATAGAAGCGCAATGCGCGCCAATTCCTCTGGATCGATCTGTGGAATTTTAGGCTTTCTCTTTACTGGCGTTTTCTTCTTTACTCCAACTTTAGCCTTAGCCATTACTAAACCACCCTTTTATTTGTATGTGCCGTCCATTGATAGTCACTTTCGTTGTAATGGCACCGAGCGTTGCCGCCCACAGGGTAGTTGCCGTAAGTCGCGCCAGTAAGATATTAAGCCTTTTTTTCTTACTCAACGATTCTCTCTTCAGTCTCAGTAACGTAAGCTTGCGCCTTAGCGAGGTTTGGAAAATAATCTCTATGTTCATGTTCCTCTGCAAGCGTCTTACGCGATCCATCATCGAGCGGGACGGTTGTAACAATTCGCACTTGAGTTGCGACATAAAATAGTCTCCCCTCTGCTACGGGCGTGCCCACTGAAATAACCTTTTGACCCATGACTATTATCCTTAGTTGTATGAGGCTTTGTGTAATGCCGACAATGCGGCCGTTTCAGCCTCTATCGCCTTCTTGTTGGCCCTACCTGCGGTTTTGTTCACCTCTTTTATGGTCGCCTCAAGCGCCTTGATCTTTCGGGCAATGCCTGTCACTTCAATATCAAGCGTGCCCAAGCGCAGTAGGCGACTATTGGCGCTCTGTATCTTCTTAGATGTAGACAAGTGCGACCACATAATAATAAAGAATAGTAGGCCAAAAAACAGGGCGATAATATAATTAGGTTCCACTTACTTTACGGCCACCCAAGCCGCGAAATTCATCCAACGCCAGAAGCAATCAACTCTAAAGCCGACGCGGCGCAACATATGCTCATTGTGGCTCGCCGAAAATGGGTTCATAGCAAACTTGAGCGACTCGCTTTTCGCCTTAATCTCCTTATCGCTATACCCGTTTCCCTTTTTCATGCGGTGGTATCGATCCACCATCATCTTGTCGATATTGAACGTATCGCCCAAGACCTTTTCCACGACAATCAATGCGCCGCCAGCCGATAAAGACGAATAGGCCTGTTCAATAATCAATTCGCGCGTGATGGGCGCAAGGAATTGCAGGGTTAATACGGCCGTCATTAAAGTAGTGCCGCCGCCAAATCTCAGGCCGGTAGAAAGATCGTGTTCAAATATATGTACATTCGCATCGTGCTTAAACCGCTCTGTGGCGTGCTCTAACATCGGCTTAGAGTTTTCATACCCGACGAACCTCGTATTGCCCTTAGCGTGCGGCAGAAGGCCAGCAATCGTATCTCCATGCGAACAGCCCAAGTCAACGACAACCGAATCGTGGCGCATAAAGAAGTTGCCCACATCTGAAACCAATTCGCGCATAACCCAATATTTCGGAATTGATCGCTCTAACATATCTTCAAAGCAGTCGGACACCGAAGCATCGAAGGCCCAATGCTCAGTAGGTTCATGGCCTAAACTCGTCATCGTCTGCTTTCCTTTATCTCGTCTATGAGGGTTGCTATGGGCTGAGCGATGGCGCGCATCATCAAGGGGGGCACGGCGCGGCCTAAGCGTTCCCACTGCTGCGCGTAGGTGCCCGTCAATTGAAAATCGGCGGGGAACGAGCAGATAATTTTTAATTCTTCGATAGTGAATTTTCGGCGCTCGGTTTCGGTTTCAATCCAGCCGCCAGCAGAGAAGTAGGCGCTCTCTGGCTTATCGGCATCTGAGGCAAAGATTGTGGGCGAAGGGCGATCAGGGTGTCGCCATTTGTCGGGCATACCGCCCAAGCGTAGCCGCTTGACGTAGGGGAATATCTCTCGCACGGTATAGCGGTGCGGCATCGGCAGGGGAAAAACAGGATCGCGCTCAAGGTCACTGCGCACGCCGACGAATATTAAGCGCTCTCTGGCTTGAGGCACGCCCAGACGGTGAGCGCCCAGAAGTTTGACCTTCACGTTATAGCCACAATCGCGCAACTTCTGCAATACCTGCTTAAAGTAGCCCTGCGAAGCGCCCTTCATCATGCCAGCCACATTTTCAGCGACGAAAACCCACGGTTGAAGCGAATCAACGAACCGGATATACTCTTCGAAAAGGTCATCGACGCGCTGAGTCTTATCCGAGTAGGATTTTTCCTTACCCCAGAGCTTTGCGCCTTTGCCTGATCCAGAGAAGGCGGCGCAGGGCGGCGAGCCGTCTAATAATTCAAGGTCGCCGACCTTAATGCCCGTAGCCTCTCTGATAAATATTTCTCGTATATCTCGCGCATCGACCAGCGTAGTCGGGTTGTTGAGTTGATAGACCTCCCGCGCGGCCGGAACAAACTCATTGGCCCAGAATACTTCAAAGCCAGCCATGCGATACCCCAAAGTTGAGCCGCCGCAACCTGAGAAGGTTGACATAGCTCTGTGCCGTGGGCGAATCGCGGCAATCTCTTCCATCGTCGGTATGATGTATTCTGGTTTATTCATCTTCCACTATCGATATTTCTATGCGGGTCTTCGGGCCTGTAAGCCTCAAGGGGGCTGTTGGCCCCATACTCTCTAAGATAGCACCCAAGACCCTTGCAAACGCCTCGTTTGGGTCTTCCTGTTCCTCAAACACCTCAACGACGGTTGACTCTTGCCCGTGAGCAAGAATCAACCAGCCGTTTGAAATGCGAACCATCTTAATTTGCGATTGCTCTGCTAAGTCGAGCATCAGAAAGGCAGATCATCCCCGTCGCCATTATCTGACGCAGAATAGGGCGGCTGGCTTGCCGCTTGCGGCTGAGCCGCCTTGTTGCCGCCACTTTTAGCGTCGCCGCCGAGCATAATCAAGTCGTTTACGATAATTTCGGTGGTATATTTCTTCACACCGTCCTGTTCGTAGTCGCGGGTTTGCAGTTCGCCGCACACATACAGCTTGTTGCCCTTCTGCACCCACTCGCCGACAATCTTCGCCAGATTGCGCCACGCTACGCACCGGTGCCATTCGGTTTTTTCGTGCTTTTCACCGGCCTTGTCTGTCCATTGCTTAGAGGTGGCGAGCGAGAAGCTGGCAACCATCGTGTCGTCTGCGAGCGTTTTAACGTCTGGATCGTTTCCCAAATTGCCAATCAACTTTACTTCATTTAAGCTGCGTGCCATTTCGCGTATTCCTTTTGATATTTCGCGTCTACTTTTTATTGATCTTCGATTTACCAGACCAGCCATACCCGCATTGAGGGCATTCGTGATCCGTTTTCAGGGTTTCATCTACTTCTGGAAAATCCTCTTCTTGCTCATCCAGTTCGTTGAAAAACTCGTCTTTGAATTTGGATAAGTTCAGGTCTGGTAGGTCTAAATCGGATAAGTCGTCAACCGTCAACGCGTGCGCCGAGATAAAACTATACAAACCTTGCGAGGTTCGCGTGCCGTGCTGTGAATCAAAGCGCAAAACCAACTCAGCGGCCAACTGCGGCGTTTCGGCCGCTACTGCTATGGTTGGCACCTTGCCGCCCTCTATCTCCCATTCAGTCGTCTGGAAGACGCGCTTGCGTTGGTGGCCGTCGATTAGATAGGGCTTCTTAGAGCGCTCGTTGTTTTTGCCCTTCCAGATAAATACGGGCATGAAGAATCCATGCTTTACCAGTGACGTTTTAAGGTTCTCAAAGCCTGAAAGTGTCAAATCTTTCAACTCGCCCTGAAATTCCTCTAAATCGTCCCATGTGTAAGCCAATTCAACGTGCGCCGTATCGCAAGTAACTGCTATCAACCCCGCATTTTCACTGCCCCCTTTTGACATGTTATAAATCTCCGCGTTGCTCGTATAGTGTAGCTTCGCGAGGCGTTAGTGCGACCTCTGTATCGGCATCAAACGATACGCCCTCGAAAAACGGTGTGTGATCGATAACTACCATATCATCGGCCTCTATGATCTGCTTGCAATAAGCACGCATCGACGCGGATAGTGCGTGACTCCACTGACCACTATTGCTTGCTGATACGGCGAACGTGTTGAGTAAATTGAGCGCATCACGTCTTAGCATAATACCTTTGTTTAATTGAACAGGGGGCAGGTCGCTAACCGCTACAATCCGTCCCATGACGGGCGCTCGCAAGCTAATGCGAGCTATCACCCTGTTTATCGCGAGGGCGCGCACTGGTCTACCATCGGGAAAGAGCTATAGTTTCCCTACTCTCGATCCCAGCCGCCTACCCCCCTGATTTTATATTACTATCTGTTCGTCGAGAAAGCTGGTAATGCCGGTAAAGACCGTCACGGCATACGTGACCATCGCCGCTTTAGTCTCAAGCCATTCTCTATGCCTCGGATGATCCTTAAAGGCAATTTCAGTGATAACAGACGGGCACGAAGTCTGGTTGAGGAAGTAAAGCGATCGGTCGTAATCTGATTGAGGCCCATACGTGCAAGGCCAGTAGACGACCTCGTCCATTGCGCTGGTGATTCGTGAGGCGAGCAATTCACCCTGCTCAGAGGTTCGGCCTTTTTCCTTATCGTCCCAATACAGATTGGTAGCATAATTGCCGCCGCCAGCGTTTAGATGTAATTCAACAGCCAATTGACAGTCGCTACCATTGCACTGCGCCACCTTCGACTTCAGGGCCGCGTCATTGGTCATAGCATAGGTGTGACCCTGCGCCTGTATTACTGCGTGCCCTGCCCATCGAAGCAAGTCAGATAGGCGATCTTGGGCAATACGGCACTTTTCCCACTCATACAGACGCTCGCCTTCTGTATTTGACGAATGCCCTGCCGCTATATAAATCTTAGCCATCTTTGTTTAATTCCTTTTCTGCCAATGTGCGGTTGTGTATCATATTTTCCCAACCGTAATTCACAAGCTCTGATATTCTCTGCTGTTCGCGCTCTGTCGGCGTAATGCAGACCAAGCAGTCGCGAATGTCAAGCATCACCTCTAAAGAAAGCCTCTCTTGATTCGCCTTAATTGACTGTCCGGCGTTAAAATCGGCCATTATATGATCGCGTGTGCGCATCAATCTTCCTTGTGTTGTATCATTTTAACCACCAGCCATGCAACCAAGCCAATGACGATAAAAGGCAATAGAGCGCCGCAAATGACAGATATGAAGTTCGCTGTGCCGTAGAAGGCATCAAAGAAGCCGTAATCACCAAAGCCTTGACTATTCAGCACCATACATCGCTATCATTTCTTGCGTGATCTTCGTCAATTCGGGTGAGGCGACCGCACTGCCCTGCTCTTTCCACTTTTTTATGACGTGCAGTAGAGCATCGTTGTTCGCGCAAAGCGTTCGCATATAGTAGCGCACTAACTTTTCTAAGTGCTCTGGAATGACGGTGCGCTCAATCACTTCATAGGGCATCGTCAGATTCTTCAAATCCCGCGTATCGTTGACGAACTCTATCCATTCTTCATTTTCGGCCTCTGTTGGCTCGAAAAGCGGCGTTGCCTCGCTCAATTCAGGCCTATAATCTGTGGGCGCGTGCCGCTGGTCGCCAGTGCTGCCAAGATCATATCCGGCGTTTCTCGCACCGGTATGAGGCTTACGCCAGCCATTATCGTAGGCTGGCCGTCTGAATGCGTGTATATGGCCGTTATCTTGCCAATCTCTATGTAAATAGGATTATCGTCATGGCCGGATGTTAATTTAATAAAGGTCATCTATAGTCCCGTGATTTTGCGAAACGTCTTAGAGAAAATCTCATCTTTAACTAAAGACCCCATCATCATAAAGTCTAACTCGTCGCGCGAACGCCTCTTAGGGCGAACCCGTGCGCCACTGAGCAGCAATAGCGCACGGCGCTTCTCGTTGGCCTGTCGGGCTGGCCGCGTCATATTCATGCGGTGACGATGGGCTTTGCGTTGCGTAAAACGACACGCCATTACGGTATCTCCACTGGTTTTCGGGTGTGACTGTTATTTAAGGATATTGCGTATCTTATCCATCAACGAAGCGGATTGAATGGCATATCCCGCACGTTGCCTCGCGGCCTTATCCATGTGAAACATGGGGTGCGGGTAATAAAAGAAGATAGGAAGAGGTTTATTGCGAAAGGCGCGCTTCGATAGCTTATACAGCCGATCAACCGTGGCTTTCTTGAAGTTCTCAGGTAGGCTTTGTTCAGTCAGTGCTATGTAAGCCAACCGACGAAGTGCTTTTGCTTTACGTCCTCGCATCTTTACCTCGACTCGCGTGGTGGGTGATGAACCCGTGGAAATTTCATCGGGGCGCGCTTCCTGACTGCGCCAACGGTAGACTAAGCCGACACATGGCTATTATGGCCTCACCGTGCGGGATTCGAACCCGCGACCTCCCCTATATTTCTGGGTTACTCTGACTGCGAGTTCCACGCCGATCAAAGCGCCGAGTTCAGCAGTCAATTCACCCACGGTCGATGAGACTAAGGCTGATTAGTGCCTCTCGCATCGACCTTATTTTCCCGATTTTGATGCCTACCGACCCACAGCCAGTGAAAGTAGGTGAACGGCAGATCGGCTAACTGCCTAAATAGTCGCCCCCCGTTTGAGCGTCGCCACGGGGTAACGGCGAAGGGGTGCAAGTGCATCAAGCAGCCCACTGTATCGCTCAGGTAAAGTATGGATATGCCGAGATACTTTGTCAACAGTTCTTTCAAAATTCACCCTAATTTCAATAAAAACAACGGATTCTACGGACGCAGTATTTTAAGTCCGGCATGGGCAGAGGGGTATGGGGTTAACGATTCGTTAGCAGAAACAAGGGCATGTGTTACGCGAGCTTAATCAAATGCTGGCGTGTTGGTGATGCCAATATCTGAGCGCGGCTGGTGTGTGAGAGTGTAAAGAGATAGGGGGGTGCCTGACTTTAGAGAGGGGAAGAGGGGGGTGGGGTGCTTTCGGTTTTTGGGGGGTGGCCCCTTCGCTAATCCATCCCCTTACGCCGATTCTAAGCCCCTCTCAGCGGCCGATCG
>Ga0055584_100001679_pt1 | contig 21661 bp, 14 predicted proteins | sample OSDHelmetaG_FD_58716 | JGI IMG/M metagenome (GOLD analysis project Ga0055584, IMG submission 58716) | Pelagic marine sediment microbial communities from the LTER site Helgoland, North Sea, for post-phytoplankton bloom and carbon turnover... | ecosystem: Environmental > Aquatic > Marine >...
CGCCAGCGGCGTCGTGGCCTGGGCCAACGACCATGGCTGCGAAGTGTTTGGCGCGCCATCAGGCTCTCTGACCGGGCACCAGCTCGACGCCCTGCTGCCCGGGATCGCGGTCGACGATGAGCGGTGGGAGGGCCAGGCGAGGCCGGTCGTCGGCGGCCCCCGCGACGTCGTGGTGGAGAGTCGAACGTTCGTCGACGGCGACCCCACCCGGGCCTACGTCCACCTCGTGCACAGCACCGTCGAGCTGGAGGACCGCCGGGCCATGCTCGCGGGGATCGTCGACGTCGACCTGGACACCGGCCTGCCCAACCACGCCGGCCTGCTCCGCGCGGTCGAGGCCGAGGTCGCCCTGGCCCGGAAGTACAACGCCTTCTGCTCGGTCCTGGTGGTCGAGGTGCCGAACCTGCCCCAAGCCGAGGCCCGGCTCGAGGAACCCGAAGATCTGCTCCGCGCCATCGGCGAAGCCATGGGCCGGGCCGTGCGCCGGTCCGACACCGTCGCGCGGTTGCCGGCGGGGCGCTTCGGGCTCCTGCTGTCCCGGGGTTCGCGGGAGCAGGCCCGGGCCCTCGCCCCCAAGCTGGTGAAGCTGGTCGCGTCGGCGTCGGCCCTGGCCGCGGGGCTCGCCGAGGGCCTCACCTGCACCGTCGGCATGGCTCAGTTCCCCGACGACGGCGACAGCCCCGACGACGTGCTCGGCAGCGCGTTCGCCGCCGCCCGGCAGGCTCGGGAGCAAGGCAAGCGTTGGGCGTTCTTCGCCGAGACGGACGAGGAGCTGCGCAGCGCAGAGGTCGCGCGCCCCGGTGCGCTGGCTACCGGAGGCCCGGTCCAGGACGTCGAGATCATCGCGCAGGTGGACGACCTGTTCGAGGTTGAGGCGGGCTCCGCGTCCATGAGCGTCAGTGGCACCTACGCCCCGTTCTCCATGCCGGCGTCCGGGGACCACGCGACGCTTTCGGGTCCGATGCCGCTGCGGCCGCCGGACCCCGACGAGACCCCCAGCGGTCTGTTCGCCCGCCCGACCCGCATCGACGGCGGACACGGCGAGATCCTGACTGACGACAGCTCGGAGCTGCTGCTCGCCCTGGGTGGTGAGGGGGAGTGACGCCGCCTGTGAGGGGTGCCCCGCCGTCTGGCGGTGGCTGTGTCCGCTCCCACAGTTCATACTCCCGCGTTCAGGCCATTGAGGGAGACCTGCATCCATGAGCGATAAGATTGTCGGAGGACAGAGCGGGAGCTTTGTCCGCAGGGGAAGTCTCGGAAACGAGAACTCACTCGTCCTGCTGAACGTCGAGGCGGCGCATCTCGTCGACTGCTTCGAGATCGTCTGCCAGGAACTGGCCAAACGGAAGCTGAACACAGCCGAGGAGATCGAAGAGATCTCCCGCGTGTTGAGCAAGCGGGCGGACGGCGGCGCCGACGTCGTGTCGCACGGCGTCGCGACGGTGCACGGCCATGTGTCCCTCCCCGGGGCCCACGTCCAGGTCCTCGTTCGGCTGGCTTCGCCGGTGTCGATCGTGGCCCCCGACGACGACGAAGTGCACTTCGTCTGGCTGCTGCTGACCGACGAGGCGACCCACCGCCACGCCGCCGTGGCCGCCGAGTTCTCGGCGCTGATGGTGGAGCCGGCCTTCCGCGAAGGCGCGCTGACTGCCGAGACCGTCGAAGAGCTCGACGAGATCTACGCCCGCGAGCTGGATCTGGAGACCCACTTCGGCCACGTCCCGCCCGAGCTGCAGCGCACCGGGCGCCTGTTCGGCGGCATCGCCAACGACATCAAGCGGCGCGCGCCGCACTACGTGGCCGACTTCAAGGACGGGCTCAACCCCAAGTCCATCGCGTCGATCGGCTTCCTCTTCTTCGCCTGCCTGGCTCCGGCCGTGGCGTTCGGCGGGCTGCTGGCCGTGCTGACCGAAGGTTCGCTGGGCGCGGTCGAGATGATCGTCGCGACCGCGGTCTGCGGCGTGGTCTACGCGCTGTTCTCGGGGCAGCCCCTGACGATCCTGGGCTCGACGGGCCCCGTGATCATCTTCATGGGCATCTTGTACACCCTGACCAAGAGTCTGGGCATTCCGTACCTGCCCACCTTGGCTTGCGTGGGCCTGTGGACATCGGTGTTCTTGATCGTGCTGGCAGTAACGGACTCCTGTTCGTGGATCCGCTATTTCACACGGTTCACAGACGACACATTCGCGGCCTTGATCGCCCTGATCTTCATCGCCGAGGCGCTCAAAGACATCATCCACGTGTTCACGGACCAGAAGGTCTCGTACGCGACCGCTCTGTTGTCGCTCGTGCTCGCGCTGGGCACTTACTACATCGCGACGTCCCTCAAGCAGTTCCGCAGCAGCGTGTACCTGCGGCGCTGGGTGCGGGAGTTCCTCGCGGACTTCGGGCCCACCATCGCCATCCTCGCGATGACGGGCGTGGCCTTCTGGCTGCATGAGGTGGAGCTGGAGATGCTGCCGGCGCCCGACACCGTCCAGACGACGTCGGGCCGGCCCTGGCTGGTGAACCCCCTCGACGCGCCCCAGTGGGTCTGGGCAGCTTCGGCCGTGCCCGCGGTGCTCGTGTCGATCCTGCTGTACCTGGACCAGAACATCACCGTTCGCCTCGTGAACAACGCCGAGTACAAGCTGGAGAAGGGGTCGGGCTACCACCTCGATCTGGCGGTCGTGGGCGTGCTCGTGGCGGTGTGCTCGATGTTCGGGCTGCCCTGGATGGTCGCCGCGACGGTCCGCTCGCTGAACCACGTGCGCAGCCTCGTGAAGGTCGAAGGCGGCGCCGACGGCACGCCCGAGCGCATCGTCGGCACGACGGAGAACCGGGTCACGGCGCTGTCCGTGCACCTCCTCATCGGCGGCTCGCTGCTCGCGCTGCCGCTCTTGCAGCTGATTCCGATGTCCGTGCTGTTCGGCCTGTTCCTCTTCATGGGCGTCGCGTCCATGGGCGGAAACCAGCTGTTCGAGCGGATGCGGCTGTGGATCATGGACCCGACGCTGCTGGCGCCGACGCACTACATGCGCGCCGTCCCGACCAAGGTCGTGAACAAGTACACGGCCATCCAGACGGCGTGCCTGGGGGTGCTCTGGTTCGTGAAGACGTCGGCCCTGGGCATCCTCTTCCCGCTGTTCATTGGCCTGTTGGTGCCGGTGCGGATGCTGCTGGACCGCTGGTTCACGCCCGAGCACCTCGCGCTGCTCGACGCCGAAGAGCTGCCCGAAGACGAAGAGACCCGCGAAGTGGAGTGAGCCCAGCCGCGGGACGGGACCGCTGGGGTCGCCATACTCGGCGGCCTGCGCGGAAGTCCCGCTGGCCGGCAAGAAGGGAAGCGAACCCGAATCGCCCCTCGACATCGGCGACCGCTTTGGCGGGGAGTCGGGCGCCCGCTTTCGCGTGGACGCGTTTGTCGGCGGAGGTGGCCAGGCGCTCGTGTTCCGCGCCCGCGACACCCGGCTCGAGCGGGATGTGGCGGTCAAGCTCTCGACGGCCCACACCAGCGTTGATCCGAAGCTGAGCCTGGACCGGTTCGAGCGCGAGTTGAAGCTCTCGTCCCGGGTCAACCACCCTCACATCCTGCAGGTCCACGACTGCGGCGCCTTGACGACGGGGCACCCCTACGTGCTGCTGGAGTGGATGGCCGAGGGGCCGTTGTCGCTGCACGTGGTGCGGGCCGGTGACGCCGGGCTGCTGCTGCCCATGAGCCACGTGGCCTGCTACGCGCGGGCCATCGCCGTCGCCATGCGGGTCGTGCACCAGGCGCAGATGGTCCACCGCGACCTCAAGCCCGACAACGTGCTCATCAATGCCCAGGGCATCGCCAAGTTGGCGGACGTCGGGGTCGCGCGGGACCTGCGGCCGGGGGCCGGGCAGCTGACGGAGACCGGCACGGCGGTCGGGACGCTGGGGTTCATGGCGCTCGAGCAGCTCGACGGGATGGCGTGCTTCCAGTCGGACATCTTCTCCTTCGGCGTGACCCTGTACGCGCTGGTGACCGGGCGGCTGCCCGAGCAGGTGCGGGTTGGTGGGCTGCCCGTGGGGGTCATCGAGGAGTCGGCGTGGGACCTCGTGCCCGAAACGCTGCGGCCTCTGCTGCAGCACTGCACCGCCGCGCACGTCGAGGACCGGGTCCAGTCGTTCGATGAGCTGCTGCCGCTCCTGCAGGCGGCGGACTGGAGCGAACAGGACCCTCCGGCGCTGAGCGCGGACGAAGAAGCGCCGCGGCCGATCAGCGCCGCGGCCGCACCAGGTCGATGAGCGTGCACACCGGACGGAAGCCGACGCGCAGCGCATTGCGCTCCGTGGGACCGCCGGCGACGGACCCGACGAGGGCGTAGGCATCCCCGGCGGCCTGGCTCGCTTGCAGCCGTTGGCGCACGAACGCGCTCTGGAAGCCCCGTCGTCGCCAGGCTTTGCTGACGGCGCCGGCGATGAGCACAGACGTACCCTCGAAGCACTCGAGGCCGCCGCTGCCGACAACTCGGCCTTCGAACTCGAGCACCCAGAGCCGGCATCGATCGGCCCGCGCGACCCGCTCGGTGATGGGTCGGATGCCCGCGGGCGGCCGTCCGTCGTCGTGGAAACCGTCGAGCTGGGCGGCCACCCAGGCGGCTCGGTCGGCGAGCGAGGAGCGGTCGATGGACCGGAAGCTCAATCCTGGCGGTGCATCGATGGGCGGGAGGTCGGTCAGGGGGTGCCCGAGCAGGGTCACCAGCTCGTCGACGACGAAGCCCCGTTTCGCGAGGCCCCGGTGGAGGTCCGCGTGCAGGTATGGGTGCACCTGGATCCGGGCGTCCATGCCGCGGTCGTCGTACCACTCCACCAACTCGTCCAGCTCGGCGTCGGTTGGCCCCCGCGCGACCCCGACCCCGGCGGCGTAGATGGCCCACGAGCCCGGCACATCGCCCGCCATCCACCCGTCGGCGAGCGGTCGGCCAACCCCGCCGAGCTCCTCGAACACCAACGCAAGTCGGCGCGCATCTCGATTCGCAATCTCGGCGGGGGAGGGGAGCACCCCCGGAGTGTGCCGCCTGCCTGGCCCGTGGCGCCACCTGCCCCCGTGCGCCCTCTGCTACAAATCCGCCATGCGCCCCGCCGTTCTGCTCCTGCTTCCCGCCGTCGTCGCGACCGCGTTCCTCGCTGCCTGCACCGAGGAGCCGCCCCCCGAACCCACCCCCGCCCCCAGCGTCTGCGAGCAGATGGGTCTCACCGAGCGCGCTTGGCAGGAGGGCGAGACCGGGATCCTCCGCCACGACCTGGCCGGCCCCGTCGACATCCTGCTCGCCGACGGTGATGTCTGGCACAGCGACCGCGATGCCCTGCCGTGCGACGTCTACGTCTTCTTGCCCGACTCCCTGCGCGTGTCGCAGCTCGACTCCACGTCCCTCTGGGAGCAGGGGGTCGAAGACCTCATCTCCCGCTCGCCCGACAACGTCCGCTACTTCTTCATCCCCACCCGCAACACCGACCCCACCGGCGCCGCCAACGCGATGCAGGCCCGCATCGACGACGCCCTCGCCGACCACCCCGAGGCCGACTGGTGGCGCGACCGCCTGCACGTCGCGGCCGGGCACGTCGACGACGTCGGCGGCTGGGTCGAGGCGCTCATGGAAGGCATGGGCGGCCAGCGCGGATTCGGCATCGACCGGTTCCAGCGCATCCGCCTGCTCGGCAACTTCGCCGACGTCACCCAGTTCGACTCCGCCTTGCAGAACGCCGAGGCCTGGCCCTGGCGCGCGAACCTCGCCTACGCCGCCTACGAAGCCCACCACTACAACGCCGAGTCCGACCGCCAGGAAGCCCTCGACGCACAGGAGGACGTCACCGTCGTCACCGCATGGCAAGACGAAGTCGTCGGCCTCTGGGTCGAGAACACCGCCGAGTTCCCGTCGGCCGACGCCATGGCCGAGTTCGACACCCTGACCATCGACCTGACCATGGATTGCCCCGACCCCGCCGGCCCCGAGTTCGGCTCGTGCGGCGCTTGGGACTACCTCGTCCACATCTATCTCTACACCCAGGACCTGGACGTCGGCCCAGAGGCCAGCACGACCCGCTCCACCCGCCGCGTCGAGGCCGCCCGGTTCGTCAGCACCTACCACCGCGAAGGCCGGTACGTGGTCGACGCCACGCACCTCCTGCCGTACCTGCGCAACGGCGGCATCAAGAAGTTCCGCTACGACATCAGCCCTCCGTGGAACCCCCAGGCCTACCTGACGAAGATGGACTTCCGGCTCCACAAGTCCGCCGACGTGCGCCCCACGCAGACCCACTACCTGTGGGGCGGCCGCGGCTTCAACAGCAACTACAACGTCGACCGCGAGCCCGAGGTCATCGACATCCCCGCCACCGCCCGCAAGGTCGAGGTCCGGGCGATCATCAGCGGCCACGGCGCCGACGTGAATCAGTGCGCCGAGTTCTGCAACCACCAGCACGAGTTCACGGCCGGGGACTCCGTGTACTTCCACGAGTACCCCGACCAGTCCGACAACGAAGGCTGCATCGAGCAGGTCCACAACGGCATGACGCCCAACCAGGGCGGCACGTGGTGGTTCGGGCGCGGAGGCTGGTGCCCGGGCCAGCAGGTGGAGCCGGTCGTCTTCGACGTGACCGCCGACGCGACGCCCGGGCAGCCCCTGACCGTCAGCTACCGCGGCCTGTTCAACGGCGTCACGCCCCCGGACAACAGCGGCAACATCGTGCTCTCCAGCTGGCTCGTCATCTACGAGTAGGCCGCCACCGATCGGACCCCAGGCCCCCAGCGACGAACGCTCGCGTCGGTCGGCCCCCGCCCCCCTGGCGGCGGGATCGACGCGCCCGCCCCATCCCCTGGCATCCTGCGGTCCTACGTCCCGAGGTCTGTCCATGCGCTTGCTGCTGTTGCTCTTCCTCCCCTCCCTGGCCGCGGCGGCGCCCACTTGCACGGACCCTGCCGCCACCGCCCACTTGCAGGCCGGGATGGCGGCAATGGGCGAGCAACTGGCGCTGGAGGCGGGGCAGGAATATGCGTTCTGCCTGCGCGCGGATGCGACCTGCACTGCCTGCCAGTACGAGCAGGGCTGGGCTTTCTGGCTGCGGAACGAATTCGGCCTGGCAGCCGATGCCTGGGAGAAGACGCTGGCCGCAGATCCGAGCCACGCCGACGCCCAGACGTGGGCGCCCAAGGCCCGGGCCCGGGCGGCGAAGGTTGAGGCCCCCGCGCCGTATCGCCGCATCGACCCCGAAGCCGACGTCGAATCGACGGTTGGCGAAACCGTTCAGGTGCCGCTGACGTTCGCCGCACCGGGCACGTCGGGCCTGATCTCTTGCAAGGCGGAGCTGGCGTCGGCGTCCCGGCCCGCCCGCGTCCGCGGCCCGCGCAACGTGCGCTCGACTCCCCGCGCCGACGTCAGCGCCATGCCCCGCGTGCCCGCCGCCGAGGCTCCGAATCAGCCCGGGCGCAGCGTCTCTGGCCTCCCTCTCCAGCCCTTGGAGGGCAAGCCCACCGTGTTGGGCCGGATCGCCGCGGTGATGACCCGCGCCGCCAGCGGGGAGCGCACGCGCATCAGCGTCTGGGGCGCCAGCCACACCAGCGCCGATCGATTCACGGGGCGGATCCGGCGCGTCTTGCAAGGCCGTGGCGGCGACGGCGGCCACGGCTTCGTGCTGCCGGCTGAACTCTACAAGTGGCATGGCGGCCGCGACGTCTCGCTGTGCCGCACGGTGGGCTGGGCGCCCGATTGGGCCGACGTCACCAACCCCGACGACAGCGATCGGCTGGGCGTCGGGGGCATGTCGGTGACCAGCGGCGACCCCGCGGACTTCGGCTGGATTCAAACCACCAGCAAGGGCCCCGGCAGCGCGGTGTCGTCGGTGTCGATCTGGGCGCTGAAGAAGTCGATGGCCGGCACGCTGCTGATCAGCGTCGACGGCGGTCCGGCCCAGGAGGTCCCGCTGAGGGACTTCATGCGCGACAGCATCGCGCACATCACGATCGCGCTCCCCGACGGCGCCCACCGGGTTCGAATCGCGCCCAAGGGCGACGGCCTCGTCACGGTGTTTGGCATGTCGATGGAGCGGGATCGGGGGGTGATTGTGGACGCCCTGGGCATCCGCGGCCGCGAAGCCCGGACCTGGTTGATGTGGGACGTCGTGGGGTTCGTGGACGGCGTGGAGCAGATCGCCCCGGACCTGGTCGTGCTGGCGTACGGCACCAACGAAGCCTCGGACCCCAGCTACTCCATGGACGCCTACCGCCGCGACCTGCACGCCGTGCTGCTGCGGCTGCGCATGGCCTTGCCGCCCGAGGTCCCCTGCATCCTCGCCGGCCCATCGGACCGCTTTGCCAAACGCGACGACGGCGACTACGCCACCTGGGCGCGGACCGCCGACGTCGCCGCCGTCCAGCGCGAAGTCGCGCCCATCTACGGCTGCGCGTCCTGGGACTGGCAGGCCGCGACCGGAGGCCCGGGCTCAGCGCTGGGCGGCCTTCACGGCGACCCACCGCTGACGGCGAAGGACGGCATCCACCACACGCCGGCGGGCTACGCGGCGGTCGCCGACCGCTTCCTGCAGGCGCTGGACGCCGCCCGGTAGAGGGCCTGCGCGACCGGCCTCAGGTCGCGCCGAACCCGGCGTCTTCGATGGCCTTGATCAGCACAGCCCGCTCGACCTGCCCGCGGATGGTCGCGGAGCCCGGCTCCAGCACCACGTCCGCGAACTCAACGCCGGGCGTGCCCAGCAGCGTCCGCTCGACCTTTCCGCGGCAGCCGTTGCAGGTCATGCCGGTGACGCTCAAGGCCACTTCGGGCGCCTCGCCCGGCGCGGCCCGGCGCCGCCACCAGGACTGGGCGTCCTGGAACGCGAACAGAGCGATGGAGCTGACCAGCACGACGGTCGAGGCGATGGCCCACCAGGTGCTGTGGCTGGCGTGGGCGTGGCCCGCGACCCCGCCGACGGTGATGACCGAGTCGAACAGCAGGCCCAGGCCGACGCTGCCGACGACGATGGTGCCCAGGTAGATCGCGGTCGTCTTGAGCCCGAAGGCCCCGCGCACGGCGCCCAGCGTGGCGACGTTGGTCGCCGGCCCCGCCATGAGGAAGACCAGCGCGGAGCTGGCCGGCAGGCCGGCCTCGACCAGCGCCGCGGCGATGGGCACCGACGCCGTCGCGCAGACGTACAGCGGCACGCTGAACACGAGCACCGCCAGGGCTGCGCCCACCGTCCCGATCGCGGCGAGCCCAGCGATGGACGACGCGGGGACCAGCGCGCTGATCGCAGCCGACACGAGCACGCCGAACAGCAGCCACCCCCAGATGCTGCGGATCAGGTCGATGCCGTGGTCGAACATGGCCGCCGGACCTGGGCGCTTGCCGTCCGCGTGGTGCGGATGCCCCACGCCCGGCGAGCCGCCCATCGCGTCGGTCAGGTACCCGCCCGCCATGCCCGTGGCCGCGGCGGCCGCCACCTTGAACAGCGCGAACGGCCAGCCCAGGAACGCCGCCGCCACCAGCACCGAGTCCACGCCGGTCTGGGGCGTCGAGATCAAGAACCCCACGGACGCGCCGTCGCTGGCCCCGTCCTTCTTCAGCCCCAACCCGGCGGGGATCACCCCGCACGAACACAGCGGCAGGGGCACCCCCAGCGCCACGGCCTTGGGGATCGCCCCGCGACCCCGCAGCTGCCGGTGCACGAAGCCCGACGGCAGCAGGCCGTGCATCAGCCCGGCGACGACGGCGCCGAGCAGAAGCCAAGGGGACAGCTCCAGCAAGACCGCCCACACCTCGAGCAAGTACGTCATGCGTTCCTCCGGAATCCGTAGCGGACCACCAGGCCCTTGAGCTCTTCGACCTTCGCCTGGCGCGCCTCGTCGTCGCCGGCCTCGATGGCAGCCGTCACGCAGTGGTCCAGGTGGTTCTGCAGCACGATCTCGCCGACTCGCCCGAGCGCACCCTGGGCCGCGCTGACCTGGGTCAGCACGTTCACGCAGTAGCTGCCGTCCTCGATCATCCGGCGGATGGCCGCCACCTGACCTTCGGCTCGATTCAGCCGCGCCAGCAGGCTCTTGCGTGTCTCGTCGTCGATCATGGCCTCGCCTTCCAATACCCCTGGGGGGTACCTCGTCGGCCCTCTGTATATACCCCCGGGGGGTACTCGCCAACCCCCATCGCCCGATCGGGCCCCCCGCCGGGAATCATCGGAGCCAGTGGCCCGGATCGCCCTGATCCACAAGGCCCGCGGATCGGACGCTGGATCGGTCTGCAGGAAGCGGACGTCAGGTCAAGGGAGGGACCGCCCCATGCGCCGCATCATTCTTGCGATCGCGTCTGCCGGCCTCGTCGGCTGCTTCGCCCCCACCGAAGTCCCCACCGGTCAGGTCCGCCTGAACCCCCAGGCGACGGGCGGCGGGCCCGGGTTCTACGAGGGCTACTGGCTCGACGGCGACCCCTACGACGGCTACGAGCCGCAGGGCAGCTCCCCCAGCAAGCGCCTGCACATCGAGAACGACCCGCTGGTCCTCGGTGAGCGCATGCACGAGGGCTACGAGGCCCTGGAGCTCCGCACCACGGCCCGCGACGGCGACCTCCGCTTCACGCTGGTGGCTGAACTCGAGCCGCCCTGGTCCCGCGCCCACAGCTTCCTCGACTACGGGGACTGCGATCCCAACGCGCCGTTCGTGCAGGAGGACCCCGTCTCCCTCGACGCCGTGGAGGTCACCACCGCGGGCGACCAGGTGCTCGTCAGCTACCACGAGCAGGGTTCCCTGCTGGCCGGCGCCGTCGACGCGCTGCAGGTCACCGGCGGCGACCCGCCGCTGCTGCGCTCCCACATCACGTTCGACCACTTCGACCTGGTGAAGGCCGTGTTCGTCCCCGGCGCCTCGGACCGCGATGGCGACGTCTACGTGACCGGCCAGACGTGCGACCCCTGCTACGACCCCTACTCGGCGTTGGTCGAGCGCATCGGGCTGGAGGATGGCCAGTTCACCTACGCCAACGACTGGCGCTTCGGCATGCCGGGCGTGGCGGGCGTTGGCCTGGTCGCGACGCCGACGCGCTTCTTCGGCGCTTCGGGCAACACCGGGGGCGTCACCGCCTGGAACGCCCACGACGAGGTCCGCCTCGCCCACATCGCCTTGGACGACGCCCGTTGGGTGGATGTGGATGGCGACCGCATGGCGGTGCTCACGGGCGGCGACGACAGCGCCTCGCTGCACGTGTTCGACGCCGAGTCCATCGAGCCCATCAGCCGCATCGACTTCGCGGGCGTCAACGTTCCGCTCGCCAAGAACACGGTCGAGCTGCGCGACGGCCTCGCCTGGGTGGCCGCTGGAACCGAAGGCCTGCGGGTCTTCGACCTGGAGACCGGCGCCCAGGTCTTCCATCTGCCCCTGGCCGACAGCGCCTACGATCCCGTGGAAGTCGCGACCAACGCCGTCACGGTGTCCGAGGGGGTGGTGTTCCTGTCCAACGGCGCCCTGGGGATCACGGTGGCCCGGGTGGTCGGCCTGCCCGGCCCCGACTCCGCGGCCGCCGCCGACTACTCGGAGCTGGCGGTCGAGGCGGTCGGGACGCTCGACGTCGCCGGCTCCGTCAACCAGATCCTCTACCGCCCGCCCCACCTGTTCGTCGCGGCCGGCACCGAAGGCCTGATGATGATCGAGGTGGACCGGGACTGAGCGCGAGCGGCCTCGTCGCCGGGAACCGATCCGCCTGCCTGCGGTCAGGGATCGCATGACCGCGCTGCTCCTCCTGCTCTTGTCGCTCCCCGGCGTCGCGTTGGCCGACGCCGCGTCCTTCCTTGCCGTCGAAGGGCCCGTCGCCGACGGCTTTGATCTGCCCCAGGACAGCGGGGGGCTGACGGTTCGCACCGCGGCTGCAGGGGTCGTCGTGCGGGCCGGTTTCGACGAGCCGGGGCGAGGCGCCGTCGAGATCGAGCACACCTGGTACGACTCCACGGGCAAGCACCGCACCCGTTCGACCTACGGCGGGTTGGAGCGAGTCGACGTGGCCGCTGGCGAGTCGCTGTCGCGGCGGCAGGCCGTCGGGGCGATGCCGAGCGACGCCGCGCGCCACCGCCTACTGCAGTTCCAGCTCTCGGACTCCGCTGAGCCCCGAGCGTTCATTCAGGCCCACGGCAGCACGTTCGTGCCCGCCGATGAGCCGGTGCTCTTGTTGCTGGACCCGGCGTCGGACTCCCTGACCTGGGTCGAGCGCGGGGAGGCGAAAGCGACCTACTCCGTCGCGTGGGGGCAGCTGCCGGGGGCGAAGCGGGAGGAGGGTGATCTGCGGACCCCGCGGGGCTTGTACTTCGTGGTCAGCAAGGCGCGGGGCGAGTTCGGCGGCACCTACGGCGCCTACTACGGCGGCCACTGGATCAAGGTGAACTACCCGGGGCCCCACGACGCGGTGCGGGGGCTGGCGGAAGGCTGGATCGACGAGGCGACGGCGACGAAGATCAACGAGCGCTGGGCGGCCCGGAAGCTCACGCCCCAGACCACGCGACTGGGCAGCGGGATCGGCCTGCACGGCTGGGCGGCGGAGTGGGACGACGCTGAGTCCCGGGGCAAGTCGTTCGGCTGTGTCGTGCTGCACAACCGCGACATCGCCGCGCTCTACGATCGAATCCCCGAGGGGACGGCGGTGATGATCCTGAGCGGTGACTGAGCAGGAGCTCCCGGGCGCGCCCCTCAAGGTGGTCCCGAACGCCTAGTCCACCAACGGCAGGTCGGCCGTCGCCACGACACTCTCGCCCGGCGGCCCCGGCACGTCCGCGTCGACGCCGCCGGCCAGACGGACGCGGCTCAGCAGCCGGCCGCCCCGCATCCGCCGCCCGACAAGCTCGCCCGCTGCTCCTCCGGCTCCCCAGCCCAGCCGATCCGCCTGGAGAACAGCCCGCGCCGGGCCATCTGCCCGCGAGGTGGCGAACTCCCGCCCCAGGACCCGCACCCGCCCGTCCGCGACGGCCACGGGCAGGAGCGACGCGCCGCCCACGAACTCGGCCACAAAGGCGTTGGCGGGGGCGTCCAGCAAGGTTCGCGGAGCGGCGACCTGCTCGAGCTGGCCGGCGTGCATGACCGCCACGCGGTCCGCGAGCTCCAGGGCCTCGTCCTGGTCGTGGGTCACCAGCAAGGCCGCCATGCCCAGCTTCCGCAGCAGCCCGAAGAGGTCCGCGCGCAGGCTCGCCTTCAAGGCCGCGTCCAGGCTGGCGAAGGGCTCGTCGAGCAAGAGCAGGCGCGGACGAGGGGCCAGCGCTCGCCCCAGGGCCACCCGCTGCCGCTGCCCCCCCGACAGCTGGTGCGGCATCCGGTCCTGCAGTCCGCTGAGGCCCAGCAACTCCACGAGCTCGTCGACGCGGCCGTCGGGGTCTGAGCGCAGCCCGAACGCCAGGTTCTGGCGCACGGACCGGTGGGGGAAGACCGCTCCGTCCTGGAACACGAGGCCCACGCCGCGCCGCTCCGGGGGGACGTGGCCGGCGCCGGACAGCTCGTCGCCGTCGAGTCGAATGGAGCCTTCGTCGGCCACCTGGAGCCCGGCGATGGCTCGCAGAGTCGTGGTCTTGCCGCAGCCCGACGGGCCCAGCAGCGCCAGGACTTCGCCGTCGCCGATGTGGAAGGACACGCCGTCGACGACGGGCTGCCCCCCGAGGCGAATGCGAAGCGAGTCAACGGACAGCAGGCTCACGAGTCCCTCCCGGCGCGCAGCAGGATCAGGGTGGTCGCCGGGGCGGTGGCGAGCAACAACAGCAGCGCCGCCGGCGCCATGTCGGCGTACATGGAGTCCTGGGCATAAGCCCACAGCTCGTGGGACAGCGTGCGCGACCCCAGCGGCTTCAACAGCATGGCCGCCGGAAGCTCGCGCATCGCGGCGGCGAAGACGAAGACCCAGCCCGCCGCCAGGGAGCGGCTGAGCAGCGGCAACGTCACGGCCCCGACGGCCCGCACCGGCGTGCGCCCCAGGGTCCGGGCGGCCTCTTCGAAGGACTCGGGGACCTGCTCCAGGCCCGCGTCCAGCGCTTGCAGCGCCTCGGGAAGGGCCCGCACGACCCAGGCGGCGATGAGCACGGCGGCGGTGCCGTAGAGGTGGGCGCGGCTCCAGGCACTCGCGGTCACGAGCAACAAGGCGCCCAGCGCGACGACGGGTCCGGGCAGCACGAAGCCGACGGAGCCCAGGGGCACGAGCGCGCCCATCTGCCGGCGTCGGGCGACCCACGCGATGAGCAGGGCGACAACCACCGCGATCGTCGCTGCGGTCGTCGCCCACAGCAGCGTCGTGCCCAAGGCTTCGAACGCCTTGCCCCACAACCGCCCGCGCCCCGGCTCCATCAACGACAGCGTGCGCACCACGACGAGGCCGGAGGTCGGCACCACGACGACCGCGACCCCCGCCCACACCGCGACCTGCCCCCCGATCGACAGCGCCTTCGCGTCCACGGGCCGCCCCCCGCCGAACCGCGCTGCGCCTCGGCCCCAGCGGTCCAACGCGAAGAAGGGAGCGGCGACCCCGAGCAGCACCAGCGACAGCACGGCCGTCGCGGACCGTGCAGCGCCGCGGTCGAAGTTGAGCTCCAGTTCGAAGAAGATCTCGCGCGTGAAGGTCTGCACGCCCAGGGCGCTGACCGCGCCGAAGTCCGAGCAGGCGTACAGGGCGACCAGGGCAAACCCGGCCGCCAGCGCGGGCCGCAGCAGCGGCAAGACGACCTGCACCAGCCGAGTGCCCGGCCCCGCCCCCAGCGTCGCGGCGGCTTCTTCGTAGCGCCGGTCCAGGCGCCCCAGCGCGGCCCGCAGCACGCCGAAGCACAGCGGCGACGTGCAGAGCCCGATCACCGCGGCGGCGGCCCACAGCTTCCCGAAGAACACGCCCCCCAGAACCGACTGCAGCGGCCCCGTGGGCCCGCTGATCTCGATCCAGTACTGGGCGACGAGGTACGGCGGCACGCCCAGGGGACTGAGCAGCAGCGCGATGGCCAGGCGCCGGCCGCGGAACCGGTGCCGGCTCGTGGCCCAGGCGCCGGCAAGCCCCACCGCCAGCGCGATGACGCCGGCCATCCCCGCCAGCAGCAAGGTGTTCGTGAGCAGCCGCCCGACGCGCCCGGGATCCAGGCGACTCCACGCTTCGCCTGCCACCGCCGCCCGCGCCACGACGGCGAGGGCCGGCGCCAACACCGCGGCCACGGCGATCAGCGCGGCGACACGAGCCCCGTCCAGCCTCGACCGGCCGCGGGGTGCGCGCGCCGACGCGGTCATGACCTCAAACCCTCAGCGCAGGCCGGCGGCCTGGATGAGCTCGACGGCGCGGGGCTGGAGCTCGGCGAGCTTCGCCAAGGGCGTGCTCGACCAGGTGAACTCAGTGGCCGGCTTGAGGCCCGGGGCGGCCGGAACGCCGTCGACCACGGGGTACTCGCGGTTGGTCCAAGCGAAGGCCTGCTGCCCTTCGGCCGACAGGAGCACGTCCAGGACGGCGCGCGCGGCGGTGGGGTTGGGGCCGCCGGCGACGATGGCGCCGCCGGTGACGTTCCAGGCAACCCCCGACTCGTCCGACGGGAAGATGGCGACGATGGGGGCGGCGTCGAGCTTCGCCTGGGCCGCGGCGGCGTCCAGAGCGGGGTCGAACTCCTTCCCCAGGACCGAGCGGTAGAAGTAGTAGTGGTTGACCAGCGCGAGGTCCGCCTGGCCCGCGGCCACCGCGGCGACGGCTGGCGTGTGCTTCGGGTAGACGTGGGGGCCATCGACGGTGTTGCTGTGAAGGCCGCCCAGGAAGGCGGTGGCGGCTTCTTCGCCGCCGTCGGCGAGCACGGTGGTCACGCCGCCGACGAAGCTCGAGTTGGTCGCGACGGTGCGCGCCAGGCGGCCGGCGTACTTCGGGTCGGCGAGCTCGGCCAGCGTGGACGGCGCGTCGGCCAGGTCCCGCTTCGCGACGATCACCCGCGCGCGGGCGGACAAGCCCACCCAGGCGCCACCGCGGACGCGCTCGGGCACGCGGCCCAGCAGGTCGTCGTCCAGGGGAGCGAGCAGAGCGTCCTTGGCGGCGGCTTCGACTGCGGCCGAGCCCTTGGACAAGAAGAGGTCGGCGCGGGGGGCCTCCCGCTCGGCGCGGAGTCGGTCCAGGTAGGGCGCGTCCTTGCCGTAGTCGACGACGAGCTCCAGCCCCGGGTGCTTGCTGCGCACCAGGTCCCACAGCGGCTCCATGAACTTCTCGTCCCGCGCCGAGAGCACCACGAGCTTGCCTTGCACGGCGGGCTCCGACGCCTCGGGGGCGGCGGCCTCGGCGGATGCGGGCGCGACGGCGGGCGCGTCGGCCGACGGGGCAGGGGAAGTGCAGGCGGCCAGCAGGCTCGCGACAATAATGAGAACGGTTCTCAACTTCATGCGAGAGATCTAGTGGGTTCGTCTACGAAGCACAAGCAGCGCCGCCCGAATCCAGATCGGGCCCTCCGGCTACTCCTCAAGTGAATCCCAGAACGCCGGCGCCCCCAGCGCCTCCAACGCCTCCTGCGCTCCGTTGTCCCCACGGACGGCCCTCGCCAGGGCCACATCCAATCGCATGCCCCGTCGCTCCCCCCGGGCCTCGGCGTCGGCCAGCAGCTTCCGGGCGCGGGTGGCCTTGCCACGAGCCAGCGCGTACCGGGCCTTGAGCACGTTGAGCCGCCCCCGCGCCACGGGGAACAGGAACGTGAAGATCGCCATCTGGCTCAGCCCGAACTTCACCCGGCGGTGGGCTTCCTTCGAGGGCGCCGCGGCCAGGATGTCGAGCAGCGTCCAGATCCCGAAGGTGTAGGCCAACAGCATCCCGTGGGTGTTGGGGGGCGACTCCTTCACCCGCTGGAACGCCGCGTGGATCGTGTCCGACGCCGCCGCGTCGCCTCGCCGGTGCTGGCACGTACCCACCAGCCAGCCGACGGCGGCCTCGACGGGCTCCTCGGGCTCGACCCGCAGCAGCTCCAGCGCCTCCTCCTGCGCGGCGAGCGCCTCGTCGTGCCGGCCGCGCTCCAGCAGCATCAGCTCGCCCAGCTTGTAGATGCCCCAGATCGTGTGCTGCACGGAGTGCCCGCGCGCCGACGCCAGCATCCGCCGGTAGCGGGCCGCGGCATCCCCGTACTCGGCCCGGTAGGTCGTCAGCAGCGCCTGCACCGTCAGCGACACCTCCAGCTCGTGGCGGTCGCCGGTGCGGGCGAAGAATTCGGTGGCGTCGGCCAGCTCGGCGTCGATCCACGCGCCGACGCCGGCGCGCTGCATCGCGCGCAGCTGCCAGTGCCGCGCCAGGGCGTTGCCGTCGCCGGTCTTCAAGGCGATGGCGAGGCTGCGCCGGAAGTAGGTCATCGTCAGCGCGTCGATCTGGAACAGCCCCGCGAGCACGCCCACGTACGCGAGCCCCACGGCGCTTGCCGGCGTGACCCCCGCCCGGGCGGCCTCGGACGCACACTTGAGGCCGGCGACGAAGAACGGGAGGTTCTCCTTGTCGAAGTAGTAGGTGGTCGACACGTACTGGGCGGCGTCCGCGGCTTCCGCCGCGAGGGCCCGATCGTGCTCGTTGCGGGCCACCCGCCCGGCCGGCGCCACCAGCCAGCGCGCCTGCCGCGCGTACTCGCCCATCAGCTGGATCAGCAGCCCCACCGTCGAGCTGCGCAGCGGTCGGCCCACCAGCCGCAGCGTCGCCAGCATCGCGTCCCGGGCCTCGCGCTTGCGGCCCAGGGCGTAGTAGCCGAGCCCCAGCTGCCGCCACCACCGGGCCCGGCGCAGCGTCGCCTCGGACGAGGAGCCCTCTTCGTCCAGCTCCAACGCTCGCTGCAGGAACCCCACGGCCTCGGCCGACGCCCCCGTCGCCAGCGCACGCTCCCCCGCGAGGCCCAGGTACTGCCGGGCTTTGTCGGGGACCTCGGCGAGCGTGTAGTGGTGAGCCAGCACCGGGAAGTGGCGCTCGGGTTCGCGCTGCTCGAACCACTCGGCGGCCTCGCGGTGCAGGCTGCGGCGTTGGGCGAAGATGAGCAGGCCGTAGGCGGCGTCGCGCACGAGGGCGTGCTTGAAGATCCAGGCGGGGTCGGGGGCTGGGGGCTCGGGCAGCACGAGGTCGTGGCGGACCAGGGCGCGGGTCTCCTCCTTGGGGTCGGCGGCGTCGGGGGACAGGGCCGACAGGACCCCGAGCCCGAACACGCGACCGATGACGGAGCCGATCTTGAGCACCACCTGGGCGTCGGCCCCGAGCCGGTCGATGCGCCCCGTGATCACCCCCTGCAGGGAGTCGGGCAGCGTGAGATCCGCCAGCGCCTGGCCACGCCAGGTCGCCTCACCGTCCGCCAGCACCAGGGCCCCCCTTCGACGAGCGCCCAGGCCAGCTCCTGGGCGTACAGCGGGTGGCCGTCGGCCCGCTCGGTGAGCAAGGCCACGGCTTCTTCGGGCAGCGCGTCGACGCCCAGCTTGCGGGCGGCGAGGACGGCGGCGTCGGCGGGCGGCAGGGAGTCCAGCTTGCGCTCGTCAGCCCCGGGCAGCTCGCGCAGCCGAGCCCACCGGTGGGCGGCCGGGCCATCCAAGGGACGGGTCCCCACGAGCAGCAGGAGCCCCTCGACGTGGGCCGCGGCCTCCAGGGCCTCCCAGCTGGCGGTGTCCAGCCAGTGCACGTCGTCGACCACCAGAACCGTGGGCTTCTGCGCCGCCGCGCTCCGCAGCAACCCAACCAGGAGCTCGGTCGTCGCGTGGCCCCGCGACGGTCCGGTGATGGCGGCGGTGGTCTCGGTGGGTTCGATCCCGTGGTCCAGCACGTCCTGAATCAAGGGCGCCCACGCGAGCAGGCGCTCGTCGTCGCCCAACAAGGCGAGCAGTCGCTCGGAGTCGCCGCCCGTGAGCGCCTGGATGGGGCCGGCCCACATCAACCAGGAGGTGGACGCCCCGATGGAGTCGGCGGCGCCCTCCAGCACCCGCGCGGAGCGCAGCTCGGCCGCGTCGACCAGGGCTCGGAACAACTGGCTCTTGCCGATGCCCGCCTCGCCGACCACCAGCCGGACGGCCCCACGGCCCTCCGCCAGCGCGTCGAGGTCGGCGGCCCAGGCCTCGCGCTCCGCCTGGCGGCCGACGAGCTCGCCCCCGGCCCGGACCTTCGCGTTCAAGGCCAGCGGCCGGTGCACGGCGACCGGTTCGCCGAAGCCCTTCGCCTCGATCTGGCCGCCGTCGCCGAAGACCGCCCGGTCCGCGGCGGCCTTGCGGGTGGCGTCGTCGCAGCGCACTCCGTCGCCGGCCGTCATCAGGCGCGCCGCGAGGTTCACCGTGGGCCCCACGATCGTGTAGTGCCGCCGGGTCGCGTTGCCGTAGCTGCCGCAGAACAGGCGCCCTGTGGCGATCCCGGCTGCGGACTCGACGCCGCCCACCGCGAGGTGCCCTTCGATGCGCATCGCGGCGGCGAGGGCCCGGGCGGGGTCGTCCTCGTGAGAGCTGCCGGGGAGGCCCCAGACCGCCAGGAAGGTGGTGCCCTTGTCGTCGGAGACCAGGTTGTAGGTCTCGCCTTCGGTGTGTTGCACCGCGGTCTGACACGCCTCGACGGCCGATTGCAGCGCGTCGAGGGAGTCGGCGCCGGACCGGAGGCTCACGAAGAGAACGGTGAGGCGCCGGAACTCGGCCAGGAAGGCACCGAGATCCGCGCGGTCTCGCACGACTCGGGGGACGAGGGGCCGCAGGTCGACGCCGGGATCGGCCCAGGACAGGGCCGTGGGATCTTCCTCGACCTCCAATCCGAGCAAGACGGTGGCCGCTCCGCGCCGCTCGCCGCGGGTCGCGCCGCTCAGGCGCTGCCACGCCTGGGGGCCGACCACCACGTCGCCCGCCTGAGCATCCCGGTCCGCCGCGGCGGCCTCGTCGATGGCCTCGCCCGAAACGACCAGCATCCACCGGCCGTCCACGCCGCCGACCTCGCGGGTCGTGAGCTCGCCGGCCCCGACCGCGCACCGAAGTCGCATGGGCTCCTGGGGGTCCGGGGGCAGCGCCTGAATGGCCAGCGCCGCCTGGGCCGCCCACTTCACGTCGCCGGGTCCGCCGGGCCACAGCGCGACCACCGAGTCGCCGGCGAAGGCCAGGGCGTCGCCCCCGTGGGCCTCGACCACATCGACGATTCGGCCGATGGCGTGCTCCAGGAGCTCGCCGAGCCGCTCCGCGCCCCGCATGCCGCCTTCGTCCAGGCGCTGCGTGATCGCCGTGAGGCCGACGATGTCGACCAGCAGAATGGCGCCGGCGAGGGGCTCCCCGGCCGGCCTGGCGCGCCCTTCGGACAGCCACTGGCGGTGGAAGCCACTCAGGTACTTCGACAGCTGCTCTTGACCCATTTCGCCACCGTATCAGGGGCGCGAGCGGGGGTGGTGCGACCGGTCTCGGGCGCCTCCGATGCTGCCGGCCTCGAGTCATGTTGCGCCCCCTGGTGGGAGGGGGGCTCCGAGCCCTCGCGCGGGCGCCCTCTAGCCAGCGCCCTCCAGGGCAAACGCCAGCTCCAGCAGCGTCCGCTCGTCCCCCAGGGGCGCGGCCAGCTGGACGCCGATGGGCAGCCCCCCCTTCGTCGTGCCCGCGGGCAGGCTGATCGCCGGCGCACCCGCCGCGTTCTGAACCGGCGTGTACGGAAGCAGCGACAGCAAGCGCGGCAGCTTCTCGTCGAAGGACTGGGCTGCGGACAGCTCGCCCAGCCTGGGCGCGGGCTGGGCGGTGGTCGGCGAGAGCAGGACGTCGAACCGGTCGAACGCCCGCGAGTACTTGTGGGGGAAGCGCCGCAGCCGCCAGATGGCGCCGGGGAGCTTCCACCAGTTGCCCCGCGCGTGGCTCGCCAACCCCCGGGTCCACGGCTCGAGCCGGTCCAGCTCCCCGCTGCTCTTGACCAGCGCCTCGACCCCCATCGCCAGCAGCGCCCAGTGCAGCACGAAGTCCTCGGCCAGCGCCGCGCCGTAGGGGGCCGATGTCGGCTCCACCGAGTGCCCGAACGACTCGAGCGCGGCACCGGTTCGCTCCACGGCCGCCCGGATCTCCGGGTGCAGTGGCGTGCCGAGCGGACTGTCGACGAACAGCCCGATCCGCAGGGTCCGGCCGCCCGGCCCCTCGACGAGGCCGACCGGCGGCAGCTTCGCGTTCTGCTGATCCACCGACGCGAAGAAGGTGGCCGTGTCGCGCACCGAGCGGGTCAGCACCCCGGGCACCGCGATCTTCACCGGCATGCGGTTCGCGCTCGCCAGGTCGATGAGCCGGCCGCGGCTGGGCTTCAGTCCGACCAGCCCGCAGAAGGCCGCGGGGATGCGGATGGACCCGCCGCCGTCGCCCCCCTGCGCGATGGGGACGACCCCGCCGGCTACGAGCGCCGCAGCGCCGCCGCTGCTGCCGCCCGCCGAGTGCTGTTGGTTCCGGGGGTTTCGGGTGGGCTCGCCATGCACCGGCTCCGTGGTCGCGGTCAGGCCGAACTCCGCCGTGGTGCTCTTGCCCAGGCTGATCAGGCCGGTCGACAGCAGCTGCTGCAGCACCGGCGCGGTCGCCTTCGCCGGGCCCGGCGTCAAGGCGGCGCTGCCGAACAACGTCGGCAGGCCCTCGTAGTCCTCCAGGTCCTTGACGTAGGTGGGCACGCCCGCAAACGGCCCGACGGACGGGGACCCCGCCACCGCCAAGGCCCGGTCGTAATCCTCGGTGGCCACGGCGCCCAGGGACGAGGCGCGGGCGCGGGCGATGGCGGCG
>Ga0055584_100001680_pt1 | contig 21660 bp, 17 predicted proteins | sample OSDHelmetaG_FD_58716 | JGI IMG/M metagenome (GOLD analysis project Ga0055584, IMG submission 58716) | Pelagic marine sediment microbial communities from the LTER site Helgoland, North Sea, for post-phytoplankton bloom and carbon turnover... | ecosystem: Environmental > Aquatic > Marine >...
CTGGACGCCCAACGACGCGGCCGGGAACCTCGGCATGGCGGAGGCGACACGCATCGCTGAGGCCAGGACGCCCGCGGGGGCAACGGTCGCGGTCGCCGATCCGACCCTCGTCGACTTTTTGTCAGGCGGTCGCCTGACGCCGGTGACGGTCGAGGATCTGCCGCCGACGCCCGAGGCGCTTCGGGCGGCCGGGATTCGAACCGTCATCATCCAGCCCTCGGAGCTCAGCATCGGCAACGCGCCGCTGTTCGCATGGCTCGAGGAGAGCGCATTCCCCTCGACCGTGATCGCGGTGCGCGGCCTGGTGACGGTCCGGATCTACGACATCGGGCCCGACGGGCGCCCTGCGGGCTCCGCAGGCAGGTAGATCCGTATGTCGCCGGCGGTCTCGACCCGCGGGAAGCGCCGCTCGATCTCGACGAGGAGTGACGGGTTCGCGAGGAACGCCCGTCCGGCGACGACCGCGCCCGCGCCCTCGCTGGCGGCCAGCACCGCCTCAGGGGCGTCGGGGTCGGACCCCATGCGCACGTACGAGGCGTCGATGACCCCTGGGGGCGTCGTGCGCCCCGCGAGCTCCGGGATCAGGGGGAGATCGCTGACCACCGGCAGGCGTGGGCTAGTCTCCTCCTCGAGGATGATGGCGGCACCCTGTTGCGCGGCATAGTCTCGAGGGGGCGCCGCTCGCGACTGGATCGCGAGCGGCGCGAGCAGCAGCAGGGCGACGCCGACGACGACCGGAGCGGCCCGCAGACGCGGCCACGCGCTGGCGACCAAGAGCGCCAGCGGAGCGGAGATGGCGACGTAGTGATGCGAGAAGAGCGGCCGGTGAACGAGACAGAACAGGATGCCGCCCGCCAGGAGGGCCAGGATCGACGCCCGTTCCCGCCACCACTCGCGGGGGGCGCCGATGCCGGCGGCCAGCGCGACGGCGGCGGCGCCGCCGAGCCCCAGGAACCCCAGCATCTGGAACCAGTCGACGCCGCCCGGCCCGCTCGCGACGACGCCGCGGGCGGCCTCGCGGGTCCCGGCGGCACCCGTCCAGATGTCGTCGATCGCACCGGCATGCGGGATCAGGACGGCCGCGGTGACCGCCACGGCGCCCCCGACCGCCCAGCCCCAGGCCGCGCGCCCGGCCCGCGCGGCCCACAGGCCGACCAGGACGGCGGGCACGAAGGGCGCCGCGAGGAGCTTCACCAAGAGGGCGGCGGCGAGCAGCCCGCCGGCGGCGGCACCCCAGGCGGGGCGGCGGGCGACGGCGGCCGCGGCGGCCAGGGCCCCGACGCCCAGGGCGACCGAGGGCACGTCGGCGCTGACCACGGCGGCGCGTTCGGCGACGGCCGGCGCCATGATGAACAAGGCCGCGCCGATCAGGCCGCCGACGGCCCCGGCCATCGGGCGGACCAGCGCCCAGGCGGCAACGCCACCGGCCAGGGTCAGCACGAGCATTCCGATGCGGATGGCTACCGCGCTGCCGTCCGCCAGCGCATACGCACCTTCCAGGAACGCGAAGAACAGCGGCGGCTGGCTGGAGAAGACCTCTCCGCCGAGTTGCGCGCCGTCGGCGAGCGCCCTGGCGCTGGCCAGGTAGACGGCCTCGTCGAACTCGGCGGAGGGGCTCGAGAGCTCCCGGCCGAACAGGACGGCGCCCATCAGGAGCAGCACCCCGAGGGCGAAGGCCTCGAGCCGGCCGGGGCGCGAGGCGCGACCGGAAATCAGCAACGCGCGCACCGCCGTCGAGGGTACCAGGCCCGGATGCTCGTCCGAGGGCGCCGACTGGCACGCAAGACCCTCGCTCCGAACGGCTGGATCGGCCGTCTCGGCCTGGCGGTGATCTCGATCGCCCTGCTGGGCGCCCTCGCGCTCTTCACCGACTTCTCGAGCCTCGGGACCGCGCTCGAGCAGGGCGGCCTCGCCCTCATCGCGATCGCGATCGCGCTCTACCTGGCAAACGGCCTGCTCAAGGCGTTCCGCTGGTGGATGCTGCTGCGCGCCGTCGGGGTCCACGTGTCGTTCCTGCGCGCCTACGGCGCCTTCCTCGTCGGGATGTCGGTGAACAACCTGCTGCCGGGCGGCGTGGCCGGTGAGCCGCTGCGACTGCTGCACCTGCAGGGGAAGATCACGGGCAACGCCGCCGGCGCTCTCACGGCCGACCGCGTCCTCGACGCCGCCTTCCTCGCGGCGGCGGCCGCGGCGGGGATCCCATTGCTGGCGGGGCTGAACCCCGACGCCGTCGGGCCCACGATCGCGGGTGTGTGCGTGCTCGCCCTGCTGATCGTCGTGATCGCGGGGCTCGTGTGGCGCCGCTGGGGCATGGACACCCTGGCGCGCAAGCCCGCCACGGGTGCCGCGACCGCGGTCCTCACGATCCCCATCCAGCTCAACGATGCCGTGCGGCTCGCCCTCATCGCGGCGGCCTATGAGGTCCAGATCAGCGTGTGGCGGGCCCTCGTCATCGTCGCCATCGGTACGCTCGCCGGGTTGATCGCCGTGCTGGGAGGCGGGGCCGGCATCGCGCTGACCGTTGGCGCGATGATCGGGGCGTCGGGTGCCGACCCGCAGACGGCGGTGGCGATCGGCCTGGTGTTCGTCGCGACCTCGACCTGGTTGAGCTATCCCCTCGGGGCGCTCGCGGCCCTGGTTCGCGCGCATTCCCGTCGACGCCCGGAGGAAAAATGGAGCTCTCGGTGGTACTCCCTGCCCGCAACGAGGAAGGGAACCTCGGACAGCTGATCGGCGACGTGCTGGCGGCCTTCGACCGGCATGGGATCACCGGCGAGGTGATCGCCATCGACGACGGCAGCACCGACCGGACCGCCGAGGTCCTGGCCGCGATCGAAGATCCGCGCGTACACACGATCACGTTCCCGCACAACCGCGGCCGCGCGCACGGCATCGCCGCCGGGTTCGCCGAGGCGCGCGGCGCCGCTGTGGCCGTGATGGACTCGGACCGCCAGTACGAGCCGGACGACCTGCCGAGCCTCCTGGCGGCGCTCGAGACCGGGGCCGACGTGGCCAACGGCGTGCGCGTCGCGCGCGCGGACAACTCCTGGCGACGACTCGTCTCCCGCGTGTACAACCAGGCCGTCATGCGGGCGGCGCTCGGCGTCCGGGTGCACGATGCCAACAGCGGGCTGAAGGCCTTCCGGGCCGACGCGCTCCCGGCGATGGGCTACGACCCGACCGGCTTTCACCGCGGACACCGCTACCTGATCGCGTGGGCCGTCGCGCGCGATCTGCGGATCGTCGAAGTGCCGGTGCGCCACTACGACCGCCCCGCCGGGCGGTCCTACATCCGGGCCGCCCGGGAGGCGCGGCTCACCGTGGCCGACCTGGTGACGTTCCGGCGCCGGGTGGCGCGGGGACGCCGTCCCGCCACCACCGCGCGGGCGGCACGCTGAGCGGCCGCGCCCGGCCGGCAGCGGCCGGGCGCCCGACGCGTATCGGGGTGGTGGCCGACACACACGTCGGCGAGGTGCTTCCGGAGACGCCCCCCGAGATAGGCCGGGTACTGGCCGGGGTCGACCTGATCCTGCACGCGGGCGACCTGTCCCAGCGCGCGGTGCTCACGGACCTCGAGTCGATCGCACCCGTGGCCGCCGTGCGCGGCAACCACGATCGCGAGGGGCGCCTCGACCTGCCCGAGGCGCGTCGCCTGCAGATCGGCGCCGTCCGGATCGGGCTCGTCCACGGCGACGCCCCGCGGCCGCTCGAGACGGCCGCCGCGCTCCGCTCGCTCGTGGCGGGCCGGCCGCGACTCGACGGCGTCCTCGACCGGATCGCGCGGCGGATGGGGGATTGCGACTGCGTGGTCTTCGGTCACGTGCACCTGCCGATCCTCACCCGCCGGCGAGGTGCCCTGCTCTTCTCACCGGGCGCCGTCTACGTGCCCGAGGCGGACCCGCGGGGAATGGACGACTCGCTGCGGGCGCGCATCCACCTGCGCGTGCGGGCCGGGCTCCCGGCGGCCGCGCGCCGGCCCGCCGTGGGCGTCCTCGAGGTGCACGGAGCGCGGATACGGGCCCGTGTGATCCCCCTGCGCGCACCGATCCGGCCCGAACCCGACGGCGGACGGGCGAATGGCGGTCGGTCGGGTAGCATCGCGGCGTGACCGACGACCCGTACGCACAGCCATCGGACCCGGCCAAGCGCCGGAGCGCCGCCATCACCGACGGCCCCGAGCGGGCGCCCGCTCGGGCGATGCTCAAGGCCACCGGCTTCACCGACGAGGACCTCGCCAAGCCGCTGATCGGCGTGGCCACGACGTGGATCGAGACCATGCCGTGCAACCTCAACCAGCGCGAGCTCGCGACGCACGTCAAGCGCGGCGTGCGCGCCGCGGGCGCGACGCCGATGGAGTTCAACACGATCGCCGTCTCGGACGGCGTGTCGATGGGCACCGAGGGCATGCGGGCCTCGCTCGTGTCGCGCGAGGTGATCGCGGACTCGATCGAGTTGGTCACGCGCGGCCATCTGCTCGACGGGCTGGTCTGCCTCGTCGGATGCGACAAGACCATCCCGGGCGCCGCGATGGCGCTCGCGCGCCTCGACGTCCCCGGCGTCGTGCTCTACAACGGCTCGATCGCGGCCGGGCGCTTCGAGGGTCGCGACGTCACGATCCAAGACGTGTTCGAGGGGGTCGGGGCGAACGCCGCGGGCACGATGACCGCCGCCAAGCTCCATGAGCTCGAGAGCGTGGCCTGCCCCGGAGCGGGTGCCTGCGGAGGGCAGTTCACCGCCAACACCATGTCGATGGTGATGGAGTTGCTCGGGATCAGCCCCGGGGGGCTCAACGGCATCCCCGCGAACCATCCCGACAAGCCGGGCGCCGCCGAGGAGGCCGGTCGCATCGCGGTGCGGCTGGTGCGCGAGGACGTGCGCCCCTCGACGATCGTCACGCGGGCGTCGATCGACAACGCCATCGCGGGCATCGCCGCATCCGGCGGCTCGACGAACGGGGTCCTCCACCTGCTGGCGATCGCCCGCGAGCTCGGCATCCTCCTCTCGATCGACGATTTCGACACGATCGCCGAGCGCACCCCGATCGTGGCCAGCCTCAAGCCCGGCGGACGGTTCGTGGCGACGGACCTGCACGCGGCCGGCGGGGTCGGCCTCATCACCCGCGAACTGCTCAAGGCCGGCTTGATCGACGGGAGCACCGGCAACGTGGACGGGACGACGCTGGCCGAGACCGCCGCGGCCACGACCGAGCGACCCGGCCAGGAGGTCGTGGTCCCGATCGAGCATCCGATCTCGCCGACCGGCGGGCTCGCGGTCCTGCGCGGAAACCTGGCGCCCGAGGGCGCGGTCGTGAAGCTGGCGGGTCACGAGCGGCGGCTGCACGTCGGCCCGGCCCGGGTCTTCGACTCCGAGGAGGAGTGCTTCGCCGCGGTCAAGCAGCGGCTGATCCGCCCCGGCGACGTCGTGGTCATCCGCAGCGAGGGCCCGGCGGGCGGGCCGGGCATGCGCGAGATGCTGCACGTCTCGGCGGCGATCGTCGGCGAGGGGATCGGCGAGGAGGTCGCGCTCATCACCGATGGGCGGTTCTCGGGCGCGACGCACGGCCTGATGGTCGGGCACGTCGCACCGGAGGCGGCGCGCGGCGGACCGATCGCCGTCGTTCAGGAGGGTGACCCGATCGCGATCGACGTCGACGCCCGCGAGTTGCGCCTGGAACTCTCCGACGACGAGATCGCGGCGCGCCTGACCGACTGGGCACCGCCGGCGCCGCGCTACTCCACCGGCGTGCTCGCCAAGTACGCCGCGCTCGTGTCCTCGGCCAGCGAGGGCGCCGTGACCGGCCCGAGGCCCGCCTGAGCGTGGTCGCCGCGCCGGGCGCGGACACGACGGCGTGGCGGTGCCCGTCTTGTCGCTTAACATCCACTCCACCCCGCTGTAACCGCGCTGCGGGGGTGTGATGTGCGAGCCTCCGGGCGACGGCGGACTACGAGGGACAGCCTCGTGACACGGCGTCCGGGGCCGGCAACCGGAAGGAGCCACCCTCGTGCGATCCCCTGAGAACGGCGCCCGCGCCGAACTCCACCTGCACTCGCGGGCCTCGACGGACACCGGGAGCTGGTTCCTCAACCGAGGGGCCCTGCCGGAGTCCTACACCGCGCCCGAGGCCGCCTACCAGGCGGCGAAGGCCAAGGGCATGGACTTCGTGGCCCTCACGGACCACAACACGCTCGAGGGCGTGGCCGAGATCGCACACCACCCCGACGTGATCGTGGGGGTCGAGGTGACCGCGACGTTCCCGGACGACGAGGAACTCGTCCACGTCCTGGTCTGGGGTCTCGACGACGCCCAGTGGGCCGAGATCGACTATCTGCGCACCAACCTCTTCGAGATGCTCGACTACATCGGTGCGGTCGGGTTGGCGCACGCCTTGGCCCACCCCCTCCACCGGGTCGGCGGACACCTGTCGGCGGACCACCTCGAGCGGCTGTTGCTCGTGTTCTCGACCTGGGAGGGACGCAACGGGGCGCGCCCCCAGATCACGAACGAGATCGCCGCGCGGATCGCACGCTCGACCACGCCGGAGTACCTCGACAAGCTAGCCGAGAAACACGGCATCACGCCGGTGTCGGACGGGGCGATCGCGCTCACCGGCGGAAGCGACGACCACTCGGGCTTCGACATCGCGCGGGCGTGGACCGAGACGCCCCCGGCCAGGGACGTGGCCGAGTTCCTCGGCCACCTGCGCGCGGGTCGCACCGCCCCGGGCGGCCTCGACGGCTCCAGCCGGATGCTCGCCCACGCGGTGAGCACGCTGTTCGTCAAGAACCACGTCGAGGCCGGCGCGGCCGCCATCCCGCTCGCGCTCCGGGGGGTCGTCGGCGACCTCATCGGCTTCGACATGCCGAAGGTGGCCGTCACCGAGGGTGGCAAGGGGGGTGAACGCGGCCAGAGCTTCGCCCAGGAGGTCATGGTCCGGCTTCGCCGGGATCGGCGGCTGGTGCGCCAGTACCGGCGGCTCGGGCGCGGCAAGCGGCGCCACGAGCGGCTGCGGCTGGTGACCGGATGGCTGCACGAGCAACTGCTGCAGAGCGCCCTCGGCGCCGAGGCAGGGCCGATCACCAAGTCGTTCAGCCGACGCATGGAGAGCGCAGCCGGCGCGGCGGCGATGGCGATGCCGTACTTCGTGGCGGCGTCCTACATGCGTGGCGAGATCGCCTACTCCCGGAAGATCGAGGCCGAGTTCTTCGGTGAGATCGACGCCCGCCCCGCCCGCGTGGCAATGCTGACCGACACGTTCGACGAGATCAACGGGGTCGCCGGCACCATGCGACGCCTCGCGACCTTCGCCCAGCGGGATCCCGGGAACCGGCTCGTCGTCGTGACGCCCTCCGACCAGGCCGAGGACGGGCCCGGGCTGGTCAGGCTCAAGACCGCCTCCTCGATGCAGATGCCGGCCTACGACGACCCGGGGTGGCGCCTCGGCATCCCGTCGATCCTCGACCTGCTCGACCTGGTCGAGGAGCGCGAGATCGACGTGATCCACGCGGCGACCCCCGGCCCGATGGGCATCGGCGGGCTGATCGTGGCGCGGTCGCTGGGGATCCCGTTCGTGGCCTCGTACCACACCGAGCTCGGCCGCTACGCCCTCGACCTGACCGGCGACCGGTTCTTCGCCCAGCTGTGCGCGAAGGCGGTCGGCTGGTTCTACCGGCAGGCCGAGCGTGTCTACGTGCCGACCCAGGCAACGGCCGAGGGCCTGCTCACCCTGGGGATCGAGCGGGAGAAGATCACCGAGTTCACGCGCGGCGTCGACACCGAGCTGTTCGACCCGCAGCGGCGCTCGCGCTGGACACGGCGCAAGCTCGGGGCCTCGGGCGACGACGTCGTCATGCTCTACGTCGGCCGCATCTCGAAGGAGAAGGGGCTCCCGACCCTGGCCGAGGCCTTCCGGCGCGCCTCCGAGCAGCACCCGGAACTCGTCCTGGCCCTGGTCGGAGAGGGCCCACTGCGCGAGGACCTGGCGCGCGCACTGGCGGGGACGCGGCACAAGTTCCTCGGCCCGCTCACGGGCACGAGTCTCGCGGCCGCGTATGCGTCGGCCGACCTCTTCTGCCTCCCCTCGGAGACCGAGACCTTCGGGCAGGTGTCGATGGAGGCCGCGGCCAGCGGGCTCCCGGTCGTCGTGGTCGACCGCGGCGGCGCGCCGGAGACGATCGTCCCCGGAACCACGGGTCTGGTGGCACCGGCCGCGGACCCGGTCGGATTGGCCGAGGCGATCGGGCGCCTGGCGAGCGACCCGGAGCTTCGCCGGCGAATGGGCGTGGCGGGCATCGAGCACGCGCGGGCGCGGCGCACGTGGGATGACGTCTTCGAGGAGCTCTGCACCGGGTACGACAGCGTCAAGCGGGCGCCGCAGCAGGCGCTGCTCTCGTTCGAGACCCCCAACCGTCAGCGACAGCCCGGCACGACGTGAGGGTCGTCGATGTCACCCAATGGCACTCGCCAGTGTCGGGGGGCATCCGTACCTACCTGAACGCCAAGGCCCGGTGGGCCGCCGTGAACGCCCGGGAACACGGCGTGGTCGTGACCGGCGCACGCGAAGAGCGTGGGTGGATCGCCCGCAGCCCGCTCGTCACGGTGCAAGGACGGTCGCCGTCACGGCGCTGGGGCTATCGCCTCGCGGTCCGCCCGGGCGCCATCCTGGCGGCGCTCGATGAGCTCGAGCCCGATGTCGTCGTCCTGCACGACACGACATCGTTCCCCCAGGCGGTCACGCGCTGGGCGTCGCCGCGCGGGGTGCCCGTCGTCATCGTCGTCCACTCGGATCTCGGCATCGCGGCCGCGGGGCTCCCCGCGCCGCTCCGCGGCCCCGCCGCGTGGGGCCTGGGGCTCGTGCAGCGCCGAGGCCTGCGCGCACCCCGCGTGGTGCTCGTGGCGTCGGACGAGTCGCGGCGCCGGATCGCCCGCGCGACGCGCCGACCGGTGCTGATCTCGCCCCTCGGCGTCGACCTCGAGCCGTTCGCAAGCGCCGCACCGGACCCGGTGCTCCGCGGCGCGCTCGCAGGCGCGGACGAGGCGGTCCTCCTCTACGCCGGCCGGCTCTCCTCCGAGAAGCGCGTGGACCTGCTGCCGCAGGCAATGGCACGCCTGAACGGCACCGCGGCGCGACTGGTGATCGCGGGGACCGGCGCGGCCGAGGGTCGGCTGCGCCGGTCCGCCCATCGGCTGGGCGTGCTCGACCGGATCCGATTCCTCGGCTATGTCGAGGACCGAGGGCGTCTCGCGACCCTGATGGCGACCGCCGACGTCTTCGTCCACCCCAGCCCGCACGAGCCCTTCGGGCTCGCGCCGCTCGAGGCGCTCGCCAGCGGGTGCCGGGTCGTGGCACCGCGCACGGGGGGCACCGGCGAGACCCTTGCCGGCCGCGACGGCGCCCACCTGGTCGCGCCGGCCGATCCCGGCGCCCTGGCGGAGGGAATTCGGCGCGCGCTCACGACGCCCAGGCCGCGGCCCGACCTCTCGCAGCTCGGCTGGGACGCCACCTTCGCGCGCGAATGGGATCTCTACGGCCGCCTGGCCACGGGGCGACCGATCGTGCGGTACGAGACCGGCGAGATCAGCTGACGCCGGCCGGCACCCGTTCGTCGTGCTCGGCGGGGATCGTGAAGCACACCCGGGCGCCGCCGCGCTGCCCGCGCTCCGCCCAGATGGTTCCCCCCTGGGCCTCGACGAGCCCCCGGGCGATCGCGAGGCCGAGCCCCGCGCCGCCGTCGGTCCGCGCCGGGTCCGCACGCCAGAAGCGGTCGAACGCGCGGCGTTCCGCCCCCGGCGGGAACCCCTCGCCGCTGTCTTCCACCGCCACGATCACCGCGCCGGGCGTGGGGTCGACGAGCACCGCCACCCCGCCGTCGTCCGGCGTGTGGCGGATCGCGTTTCGCAGCAGGTTGTAGAGCACGCGCTCGACGCTCTCGGCGGAGCACCGGGCGGTCAGGCGCGGATCCGCAAGGTGCGCCTCCAGCCGGACGTTGCGCGCATCCGCCTCGGCCTGCACCCCGCGGAGACACGACCCGACAACGCCACCGAGCGGCGTGTCGTCGACGCGAAGCGCAAGCGCCCCGGCGTCGATGCGGGCGAGCTCGAACAGGTCGTCGATCAGCGTGCCGAGGTTCTGGACCTGCTCCGCCATGACCGGGAGGTACCGCTCCGGCGCGGCGACGCCGTCGTTGACCGCCTCGATCATCGCGCGAAGGGACGCCACGGGCGTCCGGAGGTCGTGGCTCGCCCAGGCGACCAGGTGCCGCCGCGCGTCGAACAGTTCCTCGAGCTGGGCCGCCATCTCGTTGAACGAGCGCGCGAGCTCCGCCAGCTCGCGCGGCCCCCGCTCGGGCGCCCGTGCGCCGAGGTCGCCGGCCGCCATGGCCGCCGAGGCCTCACGCAGGCCGCCGAGACGGCGCGTCATCGCCCGCGCCAGCACCCCCGCGCCGACGACCGCCGTGAGCGACGCGGCGGCGGCGATGGTGAGGATGGTGACGTCGTGCGCGGAGTCGAACATGGCCGCGCCGGTCGCCAGGACGGCGGCGATCGGGAGGATCGCGACGATCACCGACTGGACCGCGATCTGCCACACGAGCGAGGGCAAACGGGTCGCGACGAGGGCACCGAGCGTGCCCGCCGCGAGAGTGCAGAGGGCCACGACCACCGCGACCTGGATCATGCGGCGCCCCCCGCGGGCGGCGCGAAGCGGTAGCCCACCCCCCAGACCGTCTGGAGCAGTACGGGCGCGGCCGGGTCCTCCTCGATCTTCTCGCGCAGCCGCCGGACGTGGACGGTGACGGTCCCGGTATCGAAGGCCGCCTGGTAGCCCCAGACGCGCTCCATCAGGTGGTCGCGGCTGAACACCTGGCGCGGGTTCGCGGCCAGGAAGGCGAGGAGGTCGAACTCCTTGGCCGTGAGCCGGACGGTCTCCCCGTCGCGGGTGACCTCGCGCGCCTCGCTGTCGATCGCGAGCCCGCCCATCACGATGCGCCGCGCACCGATCGAGGGCGTCGTGCGGCGCAGCACGGTCTTGACCCGCGCCACGAGCTCACGAGGTGAGAAGGGCTTGGTCACGTAATCGTCCGCGCCGAGCTCGAGACCGACGATCCGGTCGGCCTCCTCGCCCCGGGCCGTGAGCAGGATGACGGGCAGGTCGGAGATCGAGCGCACCCGCCGACAGACCTCGAGCCCATCCGGCCCCGGGATCATCACGTCGAGCAGCACGATGCTGAGCGACGGATCCTCCACGGCGGCGAGCGCCGCCACGCCGTCGGCCGCCTCGACGGTCTCGAACCCGTCCCGGCGCAGGTACGAACAGACCACCTCGCGCACGATCGGCTCGTCGTCGACGACCAGGACGCGTTGCATCTCGTTCATAAAGTCAGATTCGTTGGTCGGCCGCAAGGCGAGGGTCGACGACGCCGACCCTCGCCATGGCTCGTCCGTCCGCCTACCTGACCGGACTGATGGTGATCTTGGCGACCGGCCCGGTCCAGCCGTACGCGGCCGGGTCGAGATCGCCCACGCCGGCCTGCACGCCGGGGTGCATCCGGACGAGCTCGCCCTCGGGCGCGCGGACGAACGGGTTGCCACCCACCGGGCCCGGGATGTGGCTCTCGAGCTGGTTGTTCTCCTCGCTGCCCGCATCGTAGGCGCGCGCCATGATGACCGTGCGCGCCTTTCCGAGGCGGACGCCGTCGAGACCCGTGAAGCCGTCGTTGGTGTTGACGAGCATCGACAGCAACGAGATCTGCTGCCGGGGGCGAGCTTCGATGCGATACGTCTGGGATGCGCCCGGGCCGATCGGCGCGGGTCCTGCGGCGCCCGCATCGATGCCGGTCTGCGCGTCACGCACACCGCGGACCTGCTCGAGAACCGAGATCGCTGGGGCGTTGTTGGCGTCCTCGGCGATCGCGGCGACGGGGTGACTGGCGATCTCGCCCACGCCCCAGACGGATGCGCGCTTGGTGTGCTGCACGATCAGCGGCGGCGAGAGCGGCTGCCCTGCGGTGAGGTTCTCGACGGTCACGTCGTAGTAGCGCTCCGGCGAGCCTGACCCGCTCGCGGTCCCGGCGACGATTCCGCCGGCGATCCCGACGACCGCGACCGCCGCGATGCCACCTTTTGCGATGCGCTTCATGTTCCGTCCCCCAGTGATCGTTGCCCAGTGGGAGAGGACGGTAGGCCCGGCTCCTTACGCCGCGCTTACGTGAGTACGAACACCGGCTCAACTCACCCGGGCGCGGGGACCGCATCGGCGACGAGCTCGGTGACGAGCGCAGCGAGCGCATCGTCGACGCTCCGCGTGCGACGCCCGCCGTCGGGGTCCAGGTGCAGCGGCGCGGACGGCACCGACACGCCACGCTCGAGCACTCGCGCACCCGCCAGGCCGAGCGACTTGCGGGCGTCGGCCTGCGCCCAGGCCGCGCCGAACCCACCCGTCGTCGCGCCGACCACGGCGGTCGGCAGGCCCTCCAGCGCGTTGGCCGGGAAGGGGCGCGACGCCCAGTCGATGGCGTTCTTGAGCACGCCGGGCATGGTCCCGTTGTACTCGGGCGTGGCGACCAGCAGGGCATCGGCCGTCGCGATCGACTCGCGCAGGTGGTGCACCGACGCGGGCGGCTTCGTCGTGTCCAGGTCCTCCCGGTAATGAGGCAGCGCCTCGAGGCCGTCGAAGCGCACGACCTCGACGCCCGCCGGCGCGTGCCGCGCCGCGGCGTCGAGGAGGGCCGTGTTGTGGGAGCCCGGGCGCAGGCTCCCGGAGATCGCGAGCACGCGCACGGTCAGCTCTGCCCGATGAGCTCGACCTGCGCGGCCAGCGTGACCTCGTGGCCGAGCACCAGACCGCCCCCGGGCAGCTCCGCCTGCCAGTTCATCGAGAAGTCGCGCCGGTCGATCGACCCGTGCAGCTCGACGCCGATCCGCTGCAGCCCGTACGGGTCCTCGTGGGGACCGCTGATGGAACCGCGGAGCGTCAGGGGGCGGGTGATCCCCTTGAGGGTCAGCTCCCCGTCCATCACGAGCTCGCCATCCTCGACGCGCGTCGCCGTCGATCGGTAGACGACCTCCGGGTGCGCTGCCGCGTCGAAGAAGTCCGGCGACGACAGGTGCCCCGACAGCTGCTCGTCGCGCGTGACGATCGCCGACACCGGCGCGGTGCCCGTCAGCGCGCCGTCACGGACGGTGACGTCGAACTCCGGGAGCTCACCGCGGAAGGTGGACACCACCATGTGGCGGGCGCTGAACACGATCGACGAGTGCACGAGGTCGCTCGTCCACGTCCCCGGCGGAAGCGTGTCGGTGCGCTCGGCGGCCTGGGTGGTCATGTGCGTCTCCTCTCGCTCGGCCTGAAACGGACGGGCGTCCGCTTCCAGTCGGACGAGTTTAGCGGACGCGCGTCCGCTTATGTGGCGCACGCCTGGCGCGGACGAACACCGCCGCCGCGGGCACCCGGCCGCGGTGGGACGTCAGCCGGCGGAGACGCCCTGGGTGCGCCCGCGCGTCACGCGGCGGGTGCCCCGCGGGGGCGCGGGGCGGCGCTGCAGCCACACGAAGACCGCGATCGACCCGGCGAGGAGCGCCAGGGCCACGTAGAAGTTCAGGCGCTGACCCAGGAACTCATTCGAGGGGTCGACGCGGAACTGCTCCCAGATGAGCCGGCCGGCCGAGTACCACGCCACGTACAGGCAGAAGAGCCCCGGCGCGCGGATGCGCCACTTGCGCTCCACGAAGAGAAGGAGGCCGACGCCCACGAAATTCCACGACATCTCGTAGAGGAACACCGGATGGAAGGTCTCGTCGTCGGCGTACCGGAAGGGCCGCCGGTCCGGGTCGACCTCGAGCGCCCACGGAAGCGAGGTGGGCGTGCCGAACAACTCCTGGTTGAAGTAGTTGCCCATGCGCCCGATGCCTTGCGCCAACAGGATGCCGGGCGCGGCCGCGTCCATGAACGCCGTGACCGACTCCCCACGCGAACGCACGTAGAGCGCGCCGACCGCCACACCGAGAGCGATCGCACCCCAGATCCCCAGACCGCCCTCCCAGATCGCGAAGGGCGCCCACCACTCGTCGCCGAGCTGATCCCAGCTCGTGATGACGTGGTAGAGGCGTCCGCCGACGATCCCAGCCAGCACCGAGTAGAGCGCGCACTCGAGGACCAGGTCCACGTCGCCGCCGCGGGCACGCCAGCGCACCGCCGTCAGCCACGTCGCCGCCGCGACGCCGAGAAGGATCGACAGGGCGTAGAGCCGGATGTCGAGCGGACCGACCGCGAGGTCGCGCGCGCTCGGAGCCGGAATCGAGGCGAGGAGGCTCTCGGGGGTCAGGGCGCCGATGCCCGCAGCCTAGTGGGCCGCTAGAGCGCCGGCGCGAAGCCGGACAGGCGCTGGGTGAGCTGTGTCATCTCACCTGTGGCGAGGAGCACGCCGAAGATGATCAGGACGACGGCGCCCGTGGTGCTGATGAGCCGCATGTGGCGCCGAAGCACGCCCATCGCCCGCGTCGCCGTCTGGACGAACAGCCCGGCCAGCAGGAACGGGATGCCCATCCCGAGGGCGAAGACGAACAGCAGCGCCGCGCCGAGCGCCGGGTCTCCGCCGGTGGCCGCGATGGTGAGCGCGGCGCCCAGGGTCGGACCGATGCACGGCGTCCACCCGAGGGCGAATGCCACGCCGGCGAGCGCCGACCCCGCGAGCGTGGCCGGGCGGCGTGCCATGCGGAACCGCCGCTCCTGCATGAGGAACTGCGGCATGCCGCGGCCCAGCAGGAGCAGCCCCATGGCGATCACGAACACGCCGCCTGCGACCTCGAGCGCCCGCTGGCGCTCCAGCAGGAAGTTGCCGAACAGCCCTGCGCTCGCGCCGAGGAGCGCGAACATCGCGGCGAACCCGGCGACGAACGCCGCGGTGGGCACGGCGACGTCGGCGGTCCGCACCGGCCGCTCCGCATCGTGGCCCGAGAGGCCCACGCTGCTGACGAACGCCAGGTAGCCGGGCACGAGCGGCAGCACGCACGGCGAGGCGAACGAGACGAACCCCGCGGCGAACACCACGCTGAACGAGATCGGATCGGCACCGAGCGCCATGACGCCATCATTGCGCCTCGCGCGAGATCGGGCGCATACGGCCGTCCGTGCTGGGACAGTCGTCGGGAGTGCCGCGGGTACGATTGCGCGATGAATCGAGGAGCCCAGACCGTTGCGACCGGCGACACGCACGATGACCGCCCCCCCGGCAGGCAGCCGTCGCGGCGGCGCGCACTCTGGACCATCGTCGGAGTGGCGGGCGGGCTGCTGGCCCTCGGGGTGCTGTTCTCGGTCCTGCAGGCGACCGTGCGCGCCGGCGCGACCGACACGTTCTCCGTCGAGGTCGCCGAGGGCGTGGACGTGTCGATCCCGCGCGGCGACATCCGCGTCAGCGCCGACGGCAACGCGGGCACCCTGTCGGCCGAGTCGAGCTACTTCATCCGGAGCCCCAGTCTGGACCTGACCGAGGAGGCCGGTGTCACACGACTGCGCGGCGAGTGCGGCTGGCCGTCATCGTGCGACATCGACGTGACAGGGCGGGTACCCGTCGGCACCGACGTGACGCTCCGGGCCGAGCGCGGCGATCTGGTGGTCGACGGCCGGCCCGGGGTGGTCGACGTGCGCAGCGAGCGGGGCTCGGTCCGGGTCGAGGGTCCCGCGCGCGACGTGCAGATCGCCAGCGGCAACGGTGAGGTCACCGTGATCGGCGCACGCGGCGCCGTGCGGGCCGAGGCGATCGCGGGCGACATCAACCTCGGGAGGTTGTCGGGGTCGATCCGTGCCCGCGGCGGCGAGGGGGTCGTGTTCGGCGACGAGCTCCGTTCCGCCGAGGTCGAGGTCGAGGGGGGCGCGGGCGGGGTCCGGCTGGGCTTCGCCGAGCCCCCCGATCGCGTCGAGGTCGACGTCGGCGAGGGACCCGCGGAGATCATCGTCCCGGCGGGTCGCTATCGCCTGGACACCGACATCAACCAGGGCGACCTCGTGGTCGAGGGCATCATCGAGGACCCCGACGCCACGCGACGGATCCGCGTTCGGACCATCCAGGGGGATGCGACGATCGAGGGCGTCCCCGGCTGAGGCGGCCCGGCCGAGCGGCGGGCCCAACCTCTCCTCGGCGGCCGTCAGGCAGGCGAGGGGACCGGCGCCACCGGCCCCCTCGCCACACCGTCAGCCGCAGCCGGTCGTGGCGCCACATGTGCGGCAGGTCAGGCACGTGCCGGCCCTGACCACCTCGCTCGAGCCGCAGCTCCAGCACACCTCCCCCGAGGAGGTGAGCTTGAGCCGGGGCTTGTCGCCGTTGGGGGGACGGTGGCCGTTCGCCTGGGCCTCGATCGCCGGCGTCATGAGGGTGAGCTGGTCATCCATCAGCTCGGGGTCCTCGTCGGCAGGGGCGACACCACGGCCGGCGGGCGCCACCCCCTCCTCAGGGCGATCGGGGACCTCCCCGCGGAGCTCGGCGCGGTAAGCGTCGGTCAGCACGCCGACCAGCCGCTGGTCGTCCTCGGTGAGGAACTTGGTCGCCATCCACTTGGCCAGGTAGTCGACGATCGAACGCGCCATCGGGATCTTGGGGTTGCTCGTCATGCCGGCGGGCTCGAAGCGGTGGTCGATGTACTTGCTGATCAGCGACTCGACCGGAACGCCGTGCTGCAGGGCCATCGACCAGGCGATCGCCAGCGAGTCGACGAAGCCCGACACCGTCGAGCCCTGCTTGCTCATCTTGATGAAGACCTCGCCCGGCGAGCCGTCGTCGTACATGCCGACGGTGATGTAGCCCTCCTGGCCGGCCACCGAGAACTTGTGCGTGAGCGCCTGGCGGTCATCCGGCAGCCGGCGACGCACGGGCCGCGCGGGCGACCGCTCGTCCTCCGCCTGCTGCTCGCCGCCGCCGGCGGAGGTCGAGAGCGGCTGGGTGCGCTTCGAGCCGTCGCGGTAGATCGCGATCGCCTTGAGCCCCAGGCGCCACCCGAGCACGTAGATGTCCATCACGTCCTCGACCGTCGCCTGATTGGGCAGGTTGACGGTCTTGGAGATCGCCCCCGAGATAAAGGGCTGCACGGCGGCCATCATGCGGACGTGCCCCTCCGGGGCGATCGTCCTCCCGTCGCCCACGCCGAAGGCGCAATCGAACACCGGCAGGTGGGCCTCGGCCAGCCCGGGTGCGCCCTCGATGGTGCCGGCCGCGTCGATGTGGCCGATGATGGCCTCGCGCTCGGCGTCGGCGTAGCCGAGGCTTCGGAGCGCGCGCTCGACGTCGGTGTTGACGAGTTTCATGAACCCGCCGCCGACGAGGGTCTTGTAGCTGACGAGCCCGATGGCGGGCTCGATGCCCGTCGTCGAGGCGTCCATCATGAAGCTGATCGTGCCGGTGGGCGCGATCACCGTGACCTGGGCGTTGCGGTAGCCGGGCGCGCCGAGACGGGGCGACTGGCCCAGCTCGACGGCCGTCTCGTTGGCGTCGACGGCGGCCGCGCGCACCTCGGCGAAGTTGCCCTGGGTGGCGGGGACTGGGAGCTTGGCCGCCTCGTCACGGTGCATGCGCACGACCCGGTCCTGCGCCTCCTTGTCAGCGGCGTAGCCTTCGTAGGAACCGATCCGCGCAGCGATGCGCGCCGACTGGGCGTAGGACTCGCCCTGCATGATCGCGGTCACCGCGCCGGCCCACGCCCGCCCGTCGTCGGAGTCGTACGGAACCCCCAGGCACATGAGCATGGAGCCCAGGTTCGTGTAGCCGAGGCCGAGCTGGCGGTAGGACCGGGCGTTCTCCCCGATCCGCTTGGTCGGGTAGCTCGCCGGCGTCACGATGATCTCCTGCGCCGTGAGCATGATGCGAACAGTGTGGCGGTAGTCGTCGATCCGGAAGCGCCCGTCCTCGTCGAGGAAGCGCATCAGGTTGATCGATGCCAGGTTGCAGGCCGAATCGTCGATGTGCATGTACTCGCTGCACGGGTTCGAGCCGGAGATACGACCCGCGTTGGGCGAGGTGTGCCAGCGCTGGATCGTGTCCTCGTACTGCAGTCCGGGGTCGCCGCAGACCCATGCGGCCTGGGCGATTTCCTGCAGCAGTTCGCGTGCGGGCAGCTCGGAGGACGTCTCGCCGGACTTGACCAGACGGGTCTGCCAGGGCTCGTCCCGCTCGACGCGTGCGAAGAAGTCGTCCGTGAGGCGCACGGAGTTGTTGGCGTTCTGGAACTGGATCGATCGCCAGGCGTCGCCGTTGAGGCCCAGGTCGTAGCCCATCTCGCCGAGGGCATAGGCCTTCTGCTCCTCGACCGACTTGCAGCGGACGAACTCGAGCACGTCCGGGTGGTCACCGTCCAGGATCACCATCTTGGCGGCGCGGCGGGTGCCGCCGCCGGACTTGATCGAGCCCGCACCGGAGTCGGCCCACCGCATGAAGCTGACCGGCCCCGAGGCCTGGCCGCCGTTCGAGAGGGACTCCCCGTCGCTGCGGATGGCAGAGAGGTTGACGCCCGCGCCGGAGCCGCCTCGGAAGATCTCGGACTCGGTCGCGATCCATCGCTGGATCGCGGGCATGGTGTCGTTGACCGACAGGATGAAGCAGGCGCTGCACTGGTTGGCCTGCGGCTCGTGGGGCTCCGTCGGCGGGATGTCGACGTCGAGGATCCTGTCTGGATCGACCTCGCGCACGGCCGCCTCGACGCCGCAGTTGAACCACACCGGCGAGTTGAACGAGGCGCGCTGGGTCACGAGGATGTGTCGCAGTTCCTGCGCGAAGGTCTCGGCCTCGTCCTCGTCCACGAAGTGGCCGAGCTTGGTGCCGTGGTATCGGAGGGTGTCGACCACCCGGTCGATCACCTGGCGCAGGCTGCGCTCGCGGCGGGGGTCGTCCTGCCCGTAACGGAAGTAGCGCGCGGCCACGATCCGCACCGCGGTGTCCGACCATCCGGCCGGGAACTCACAGTCGGTCTGCTCGAAGACGACCCGCTCGGGCGCCCCGCCCTTGCCGGGCTCGGTGATCCTGGCCTCGCGCAGCGACCACTCGAGCAAGTCGTAGGGGTGCTGGTCCGGCGACGTGAACCGCCGTGTGATGCCCAGGGCGTTCGCGGCCGTGGGCGCGTCAGTCGCCATCCGGCTCCTCCCTCGTCAGGACGGGCTCCTCCGACTTGCCGCCGCGGAGCGCCCGAAGGCGACCGCGTCCGGATGAAGCCCCGATTGTATCGAACATATGATCGTCCAAGCGTCCCTGCTCGCGTGGGAGCGGTGGCTCGCGCTCCAGGCGATTGAGCTCTTCCGAGAACTCGTCCACGTCCTCGAATGCGCGGTAGACGGAGGCGAACCGGATGTACGCGACCCGGTCGATCTCTTTGAGCCGCCTGAGTGCGAGCTCACCGATCGAGGCGCTGCGCACCTCGTGCTTGAGGCTGTTGCGCAGCTCCGCCTCGATGTCCCGGACCGCCACCTCGAGCGTCGCCACCGGCACCTGCCGCTTGTGGCAGGCCCGGTGGAGCCCGGCGAAGAGCTTGCCGCGCTCGAAGGCCTCCCGTTCACCGGAGGCCTTGACGACCACCAACGGCATCTCCTCGACCCGCTCGTAGGTCGTGAAGCGCCGACCGCAGGTCGTGCACTCGCGGCGACGTCGGATGGCGTCCTTCGAGTCGGGGACACGGGACTCGACGACCCGATGCTCCGTGCTCGCGCAGAATGGACATATCACGCGGTGAGACCCCACAGATAGCGTCGTGACCGAGGGACGCACACTAGATTCAGCGTCCGGGGCGGGCATCCTTCCATGCCCGTCGGACAACTGACAAGCGTCCGGCCGACGGTCCGTTCGCTGTATGCGGGGTTCCCGTGCCGGGCGCCCGCCGGGCGCCGCGGGACCGGTCAGCCGTGCGGCGCGGCATCCTCTGCGTGGCGGCGCTCCACGACGCGCGCGAGGGCGTCGACCGCGGGCGGCCAGAACTGGGTCCCCGCGCCGTCGCGCATCTCGCTGAGCGCAACCCGATTCCCGAGGGCGGGCCGGTACGGACGGTCGGTGGTCAGCGCGTCCCAGGCCTCGGCCACGGCGAGGATCCGCGCGCCCTCGGAGATGCGCGCGCGCGCGAGCCCGTCCGGGTACCCGGTGCCGTCCCAGCGCTCGTGGTGGCCGCGGACCCAGTCGGCGGCCTCGTCGGACAGTGCCGCCGCGACCATCTGCGCGCCCTCACGCGGGTGGACGGCGATCATCGTGTGGGCGGGGGTTCCGAGCGGGCCGCTCGTGTCGAGCTCGACCATCGCCGGGACCGCTGCCATCCCCACGTCGTGGAGCACCGCGGCCTGCTCGAGGAGCGCGACCCGCTCGGGCGTCCAGCCCAGATCACGGGCGAGGGCGGTCGCGGTCGCCGCGACCCGGCCAGGGTGGTCCCGGCCGAGTTGGCCCCGGTCGGCGACCTTGTGCGCCAGGACCTGCAGGTGCGCGAGTTCCGCCCGCCGCTGCGCGACCACGGAGGGATCCGCTGCCGCGACCGCGGAGACCTCGTTCGACTGGTGGAGGAAGACGATGTCGCGGCCATACCGCTTGGCCAGGTAGAGCGCCTGGTCGGCGTTGCGAAACAGCTCGTCCTCGTCGCGCGCGAGGGCCAGGTCGGCGACGCCGGCCGAGATGGTGACGCTCCCGACGTCGGGGAACGGCAGGGCGCCGATGGCGGCGCGGGCACGGTCGGCCGCGGTCCAGGCCTCGAGCCGGCCGACCTCGGGCATCAGCCATGCGAATTCCTCGCCCCCGACGCGGGCGACGACGTCGCCCTCGCGCGCCTCGAGTCGCAGCCGGTCGGCGACCTCGGCGAGCACCGCGTCACCGGCCTGGTGGCCGAACGTGTCGTTGACGCGCTTGAAGCGATCGATGTCCAGGACGACCAGGGCGAGGTCACGCCCGTGCCGGCGCGCCTGCGCGATCTGACGACGAAGGTGCTCCCGGAAGGTCCGGTGGTTCGCCAGCCCGGTCTGGGCGTCGGTCGTCGCCTCGCGTCGCAGCTTGTGGCGGGCACGCGCGTCCGTGATCCCGAGGCCGATCAGGTCGGCGAAGGGCCGAAGGCTCGCAACCGCATCCCCGGGCACGACCCGCTCATCCCCCGCGACCCAGGCGGCGCCCCAGACGCCACCGTCGACCGGGACGGGCGCGGCGGCGACACACAGCCCGCCGGCGACGGTCCGACGCCCACGACCGGCGGACCGCACACGCGCCCACACCTCCGCGGCTGTCGGCGGGACGGGCCCGGCGCCACCGACGGGCACGGCGGCTTCCCCGTCGAACCGCACGAGCCCGGCCGCGCGGGCGCCGAAGGCCTCGGCGAGACCGGCGCCCGCGGCCTCGGTCAGCTCGTTCTCCTCGCGGAGGCCGGCCTCGACGAACGACTCGGCGAGATCCCGGAGCGCCTCGGCCCGATTGCGCTCCTCGCGAAGCGTGTCCTCGAGATCGCGCCGCTCCGCGAGCGCATCCTCGACGCTGCGCCGCGCACGCCGCTCCCGGCGGATGTCTGCGAACGTGAGGGCCACGACCGCGCCCGCCAGGAGCGCACCGGCGAGGGCGATGACGAGCGGCAGGCCGAGCTCGGCGCGATCACCGGAGAACTCGATCCCCCAGGCGCCGCCGGAGGCCTCGACCGGGCGCGCCCCCGCCCCGGCGCCGTCGACGCCGACGA
>Ga0055584_100001681_pt1 | contig 21659 bp, 18 predicted proteins | sample OSDHelmetaG_FD_58716 | JGI IMG/M metagenome (GOLD analysis project Ga0055584, IMG submission 58716) | Pelagic marine sediment microbial communities from the LTER site Helgoland, North Sea, for post-phytoplankton bloom and carbon turnover... | ecosystem: Environmental > Aquatic > Marine >...
TTTTCTAACACATTTACATGCGGTACGAAAGTCTTAAAATCGACGGCTTCGGAAAATATGTTTATTGTAAAATTGAATCCATCTGGAGCGTGTTCGTGGTCATTTGTCAGTGGTTACGGAAGCAAAGCGTTTGACATCCATGTAAACAAAAACAATGAGTTGTTAATCGCCGGTGTCCTTGCCGAAAAAGAGCGATTAGGAAAAATTGAAGTAGTCAAAAACCCAAAAGAAGCACAGTTTTTAGCCAAATTTGAAGGAGAGGGTAGTTGCGCATGGATAAAACAGTTTAATGGCAATGTACGCCGAATTAAAAGTGATCCATCTGGACGGTTTTATGTATGTGGTAGTTATGCCAACGAGTTGTTCGACGGTGTATCTACGAACAAAACAACTAGCAATTATGACCATGACGGTTTCTTGTTTCAAGTAACTGATACAATCAATTGGATATGGAATTTTGGCAATCCTGGAGTGATAAAATATGGGTATAGGACGTATGATGTTGCTGCAGATATGGACATCGATGAAAGTGGAAATATCTGGGTAATAACAACTCAGGAAAATCAAGATGACGTAGATTCGGCATCCTCAACCATAGTGGGCTTGGTGTATTCTTTTAATTCAACTGGAGTGCTACAGCACACGTTTGAAACAGCTACAAATTTGCAAAAGGGTGCGGTTTCGACTATCAGTATGCAAAGGGACTCAATGAAGGTAACAGGAACAAAATTGTCGAGTAACGAAGAGCAAGGTCAATCGCTAAGCTTTATTCGAACATACAGTTATGATGGTAGTTTGTTGGGTGAACAAATCGTTTCATTTACCGGGCATGGTATGCTCCGCTGCGCCTATTCCAACAATTCTGGTACCGTTTTTACAGGGCATTATACCATTGCAATGTCCATAGACTCCTTAAAAATCGAGAACAAAGGGGGACATGACTTATTTATGTACAGGCAATAGTGGGTGTTTACTTCTTGCGGACAACCATGAGTCCGTCACGAATGGGCATTAATACGTTTTCAACACGAGAATCGGCATTCATTTTTTTGTTAAAAGCATCTAAAGCTTGAGTCTCTTCGTCTTTTTCCAACTGTTTTGGGTCTATCACTTTACCACTCCACAAAACGTTATCTGCAATGATGATTCCACCAGAAGGCATTTTGTCGATAACCATATCGAAATAGGTTGAGTAGTTTTCTTTGTCGGCATCAATAAACACAAGATCGATTGGTTCGTCTATTGTTGGAATGATGTCTAGCGCATTGCCAATTCTATAATCAAAACAACCAGGATTCGGAGCCTTTTCGAAGTAGCTGCGCGTCATGTCTTCAATTTCCTCATTGATGTCAAGTGTAATGATTTTACCACCAGGTTTTAGTCCTTCGGACAAACACAAAGCGGAATACCCAGTGTATGTGCCAATTTCTAAGATCACATTGGGTTGAACCATCTTACTAAACATGCTTAACACACGTCCTTGTAGGTGGCCAGACAACATTCGCGGTATCAATACATTGGCATACGTATCGCGATTTAGCGCTTGTTGTAACTCTGATTCAGGTGTAGTATGTGCTTCAGCATAGGCTGATAATTTTGGGTCAAGAAAGTCCATAGACGATTACAATTTTATGTTTGCAAAGATGAGTTTATGATCGGAATAAATGCTATCGGTAGAGTGATATTCCGTTGCGGTAAGTTGGTTGTCGAGTAAGATAAAATCAATTCTTAAAAACGGGAAAGGCTTCAAAAAGGTGGCATCAAAACCTCGTCCGGCTGTGACAAAAGCGTCTGTTTTCCCCGACTTAAGTTGCTGGTAGGTGTAACTTTGTGGCGTATCATTAAAGTCGCCGATAACTATGCTCGGATGCGGACAGTCCTTCATGTGTGTTACGATGTCTTGGACTTGACTTTCTCTGATTTGCATGGCAGTTTTTAAACGGGCGACAACACTTTTGGCATTCTCCGTATACACAGAATCGAACTCCATGTGTTTCAAAGAATGATAGTCTCTGGATTTAATTCTGGTGGTTTCAAGATGGATTCCGTACACACGAACGAGCCTGTCGTTTACCTCAATATCCATAAAACCAGCCATGTTGTACGACGAGTTTGAAAAAGGGACGATGCCTGACGACTTAATCGGGTATTTTGATACTAGTAAAATACCATTGTTTGAGAGTTTCGTTGTACGGATTTTAACTTGATAGGGAAATGCTTTCTTGCTGATGTTTCCTTCTCTAAACCGCCATTCAATGAGGGCCGCACAATCAATATCGTTGAGTTGGAAATAGGATTCAATGTCCTTAGATGTGTTCAAATTTCTATGTTGGCCAATAGCATACGTATTAAAACTGGCAAGTTTCAAGTTGCCGGTTTCAGTCGGCGTGCCATGTATAGAAAAAATGCGCAACAAGAAAGGAATGCCAATGGCTAACACAATGCCATTTTTTACCAGCATTTTGGTTTTGAGTAGAAGACCTAGAACGAGTAATATCAGCAATGCAAAGACCCAAGCCTTAAATGAAAGGCCAAGAAAGGCGATGATCCAAGAGATATTGGGGTTTACAAAGGGAGCGAGATAAGAGAGCAGCACTGCGGCGATGACCACATAATTCAGAACACGAAGAATTGCTCGAGAAATCTTTTTCACTATTTGTCGCTTGCCCTAAACAGTAAGTCTTTTTCTTCTTTGGTCAAACTGGGGTATCCACTTTGATTAATCTTATCCAATATGGCATCAATTTCTTCTTGACGCGGTGTGCCAGAACTATTGGCATTGGCGTGTCTTGATGACGTTGCCGCTTCGGTTTTAACTTTTTGTTGTTTGCTTCGCAAAATATCGCGTTCGTCTATCACCGTAAACTTCGGTTTAAAAGGATTTTTAATTGTTTTTAAGAGGTCGAGATTTAAGCGACCTTGTTGATGAAGGATGTACAGAGAGCCAAAAAGTGCTCCACCAAGATGTGCCAGATGACCGCCTTGATTGCTAGCGGTTAAATACAATAGATCCACGCCAACCAACACGAGCGCAATCCATTTGATGCGGACACGATATCGTCCGAAAAAGAACAACTCATAGTTTGGTAGTAAAACAGCTGCTGCAACAACAACCGACATCACCGCTCCAGATGCCCCTGGCATTGGACCTCCAGAACCTGCAAAAGATGGCAACACGGTATAAATAAGCATGTAGGTTAGGGCTCCCAGTATGCCACCTCCAAAGAAGATGGTATAAAATTTCTTATTGCTTTGGAAGTCGAGTAGGATGCGCCCCATATAATAGAGAAGCATCATATTTCCAGCTATATGAAACAAACCAGAGTGGAAGAACATATAGGTGAAAATCGACCAAGGTTTCGTGAGGAAAACGGAGAACGAGCCATTTGTGTAAAACAATTCGAGAAAGGATTCAGCTTGGATGGCCGCTTGTTCACCACGACCACGACCAACCATCATCACCAAACCGCTCAAAATAAAAATGGCGACATTGATAATAATGAGTTTGCGAATAGGGGAGTTTCCCTTATTAAACTCGTATTGTATTTTATCCCACAACGACATGTTGTTCTAATATATTAAAAAAAGCTATCTCTACGGGTTTTGTTCCAGTATTTGACAATAATAATACCTGCTACCAAGCCACCAAGATGTGCAAAGTGAGCGACATGGTCACCTGGTGAATTCATCACGCCTCTATATAACTCATAAAGTCCGTATAATGTTACGGCCAGTTTTAATTTTATAGGGATCGGCGGAAAGATGAGGTATAAAATGGTATTTGGAAACAAAACATAACAAGCACCTAAAATTCCGAAGATAGCACCTGATGCTCCAACCACCGGTGTGTTAATCATTATGTTCAGAGCTTCAATTCTGCCATTTTGAAACGTTACACCATAACCATTCTTTGTCACCTCGGCAATTTCATACGCCGTGTAATTAGGCAATAACGCGTGAATTTGATATTGAACAACGATAAAATGCAGTAAGGCCGCAAAGAATGCCGTCACCATGTAAAACAGTAAAAACCTTTTTGGTCCCCACCTAACCTCTAACATGCGTCCAAACATGAATAAGCCAAACATGTTCATACCAATATGCAGAATGCTGCCATGCATAAAAAAATGTGTCAGAATTTGCCAAGGGCGGAACTGGGAAGAACTAGGACTAAATAAACCTAGATAATTGTACAAATCAATTCCACGTTGCTGTGAAACTACGGTTGCTAGACAAAACAACGCATTGATAATGATCAAATTCTTGACCATTGGGGTTAAACTATTTTGATTTGTAGAACTGTAATACTGCATAAGTGCCTATTCAAATAATTCAGTCAAACGATTCTGCTCCATTGAAACAAATGTTACCTGACCAGAAGGTGTGTATTTTGGGTGCTGACAGGCAAATAAGTCTTGAACCAGTTGGTTGATTTGGTCTTGTTCTAAAACCATGCCCCGTTTAATTCCAGCATTTTTGGCTAAAGAACGTGCCAAATTCTCACGTTTGTCAAGTTTGAGGCTTTGTTGGTTTAATTTATAATGTTCCAAAATGCCTTCTAATATTTCTTTTTCTTCTCCTTTACTGATGTCGGCTGGTGTACCATTTACGATGATTGTATTTTTTCCAAATACGCTTACATCAAATCCCAATTGGTTAATATCAGCCAACAAACTTTGGATAATTTCAAAATCAGCGGTTTGTAGTTCTATCGTTCGGGGGAATAACAATTGTTGACAAGGTACGGCGCTTGCATTGAGTTGAGAACTGTATTTCTCAAACAACACCTGTTCGTGCGCACGACGCTGGTCAACCAAGTACAACTGTCTATTCACCATACAAACAATAAAATTGCTGTACACTTGAAACGCCAAGCCGACTTCAACGTTTTGGGGTTTCGATGTAAAGGCAGAAATTTCGGTTTGAGGTTGAACAATGGGCTTGTCAATTTCCGCGTCTCGAAAAGGTTCGTATAGTTTTTCCCAAGCAGTTTCGTTTTTCTTCTTAACCGAATCGCCAATGAAAGGATTATACCCCGTTTTTGTTTTTATCTGTGGCGGCTCAACAACTCTGTTAAAAGTACTGTTAGGGCGCTCAAAGTTTGGTAGAAAAGCGTTGGTGCCTAACTCGGGCGTGGTGTTGTAACTCGACAATCCTTTGGTGATAACCGATTTGATTATCTGATATATCAGCCGCGATTCTTCAAATTTGACCTCCGTTTTGGTTGGGTGTACATTGACATCAATTTTGGCAGGATTGATTTTTAAAAAGAGAACGTAAAACGGATGATGGTCTTTGTCGATTAGCTCAGCATACGCATTGGAAATGGCATGATGGAAGTACGGCTCTTTTATATAGCGACCGTTGACGTACATAAATTGGTTTCCTCTTGTTTTTCGTGCCAATTCCGGACTACCGATGAATCCGTTAATCTGCACAATTTCAGTATCTTCATCAACTTCTAACAGGCTACCCTTGTTCGATTTGAGTAAGATGTCTTCAATCCGTTTTTCCAGACTTGTTGCCGCCAGTTTATACACTTCATTACTGCCGTTATACAGGTTCATTCGGACATCTGGCCGACTGATTGCCACCCGTTGGAACTCTTCAATGATGTATTTGGTTTCTACGGAAAACGATTTAAGAAAATTTCGACGTACTGGAATGTTAAAAAAGAGGTTTTTAACTGAAATGCTGGTTCCGGGATTCATCGAAATGACTTCCTGTTTTTTAACCTCTGACGCTTCGATAACGATATGAGTTCCCAGAGAGTCTTCTTCGCGACGGGTTTTCATTTCAACTTGGGCTACAGCTGCGATACTTGCCAAAGCCTCTCCACGAAAACCAAAGGTGGACAGGTTAAATAAATCTTCAGTTTTTTTAATTTTTGAAGTAGCGTGGCGCTCCCAACACATTCGAGCATCGGTATCACTCATACCTTTACCATTGTCGATTATCTGGAGCAAGGTTTGTCCACCGTCTTTGAACACCAGTGTTACTTCTGTAGACTCAGCATCGAGACTGTTTTCGAGCATCTCTTTAACGACAGACGCAGGGCGCTGAACCACTTCGCCAGCGGCAATTTGATTCGCAATAGATTCTGGAAGTAAACGTATTAAATCAGGCATTCTTGAACGCCTCGAAGATAATTGATTTCTGGGGGATTACTAGATGCTAATCAGGTTGAAACCTTCTTAAATCCTTCAAAGATGACATCTAAAGTGTTGGTGTAAAATGCTAAATACGCCAATGATCCAAGAATCGCAGCAATTAGCAAAACACGAACTCTAGAAACCAGTCTTTGTTGTTGGGCTGTTGGGTCCAGAGGTTGATGCCCCCGGTTTTTAAAGGCAGTTTTTAATCGACGCTTTGACCCTTCTGCAGAATATTTACCCGTTACCTCAGAGGTGATACGCTCAATCCGACCTTCTAAGTCTTCTCTTTGCTCATCGTAATATCTTGGACGATATTGGAAACGTTTGTTCCCACGACGACCCATCTTAACACGAGATAATTGCATAGATCAAAGGTAACAACACGATTGGACAATGCCAATTGGAGTTTGTGAGTGGAGGAATACGATGAACGAATGGGGTTTACGTGTACTTCTTTTTGCGAATCCAGGCATTGATTAACCCAAAAAGCAACAAACCAAGAATCGGCAACACCATGTTGATCACTTGCCATTTTGTTTTTTCGGCTTTTACCTTGGCTTTATCCAACAAACGTAACTGAATCTTTTTGCTTCTTACCTCAATTAAATTGGACTCGTCGCAGAGGTAATCGACACAGTTAAGGAAGAATTTTTTGTTGGCAAATTCAACTGGTTCTTTGAAGGCTTTTGACGCGTATTTGTCATAACCCAATGGATACACTTGCTTTTTTTCTTTGTCTGTTTGATTGGCAATCAAATCCCCATCCGATATGACAATCATCGAGTTGTTTTCCACTTCCGCTTTGTAAGGAATCGGGCTCTTTTTCTTCATAGATGGTCGATGGGCGTACAGTGAATTAAACTTCCCTTCAACCAAAACAGCTGCGATATTATGTGGATGCCTGAACATTTCGGCTGTCGGTTTCAAGCTCAATAATTCCAATGAAACGTTTACAGGGTTGTTGGCAATTCTACTGGTATTTGACGATTGTAACAATACCGTTTTCTTCAAATCTTTGTTTGGGAGGGTATCAATGCCTGCGGCAAATCGTCCCCAAACGGACGTCATGTTGCGCACAATGGGATGATCACCTTGAGGAGCGAAGATTGGATAGAACAACCAAGGCATAAAACCAGGTTGACCGCTTGCGCCATTTGCCAATACAGGAATGCAGTGGCAATTCAGATCTTGAATTAAGCTTGGGTTTATGCGCACACCGTACCTAAACAACAGGTTGTTCACGTTCAAGTTGTAATCGGCAGTCATGATGGACCCGTACTTAGCTACACTGTCCATTTCTGCAATAAGGGGTTCTGCGAGCCAAATGACCTTACCGCCATTCATTACATATTGGTCCAGTAGGAAAAGTTCCTCGTCAAGAAAACTGATACGAGGTTTGGCGACTATTAAGGCATTGTATGAATTCATTTGATTCATGACGCCGTTTAATAATATTTCGCCAGCTCTATCCGGTTCTGCGCTAATTCTTGAGAAAAATTGTTTGGTACAAGCCGTATCAGTAATGTTAATATTGATGTCCTCAACCGTATAAAACTCCTCAAGTGATTTTGTAATGTCTGCTAAATAGACATGTTCAAGTTCACCATGACCTTTGGTGAATCCAATTTTGATTTCACGGTCTACAACACATTTACGAATAATATTACCGATTTCATATTCCAATAATTCTATGCTACCGTTTATGTCTTCTTCTAGCGGCTGACCGAATTCTCTTTTAAGTAAGTTAAGAGGATATTCTTTCCCTTTATAATTCACCAAACCAGCGGGTATGATAAACTTCTCTGAAGTGGCCTCATCTTGCCCAATTTCTGGGCGGGTGATTTGAACACCTTTGCCAGCCAATTGTTTCAAGATATCGTCTTTCTCCTTTATTGGCTTGTCGGTTAGTAAGTCCTCAAACCGGTAAATGATATTTCCTTTGCTTATGAGTTGGTATTCGTCGAGTAGATCATGCGCTGCATTTTTAAGCCTCCTATATTCTTGAGGAAACTCACCATCCAGAAATATCTGAACATACATGGGTTCTTCTAATTGACCAACGAGTTCGTGAGTTGTTTTGGAAAGCGTGAATCGTTTTTCTTTGGTCAAGTCAAACCGTTTATAGAACTGACCAGAGGCAACATTAACAACAGCGATAACGGCAACCAAAATAAGAAATTGCCACACCTGCTTTTGCTGTGCAGTTGAGATCGTAGGCGATTTGGGTTGTTTACTTTCTACCATTTTCTTTTGCCAAACGACAGTTTAGTTAAACCCAAAAAGAAAGCGATAAACCCAACAAAGTAGGTGATGTCGCGGGTATCAACCACACCACGACTTATAGACGTATAATGAAAGTCAATGCCCAACCATTCTAAGTAATAGTTGGATGTGCCTGTATTCAACAAACCGCTTAACTGCCCCATAACCGAGTAGGTTACAAAACACAGAAAAGTTGAGAGAATAAAGGCCACAATTTGGTTCTCTGTTAACGATGACGCAAACAAACCAACGCTGACATAGCAGCCACCTAAAAACAACAAGCCGATATAAGAACCCCACATGGCACCTGTATCGATATTGCCCACTGGACTGCCCAGTTTGTGAATGGTATAGTAATACAATAAGGTCGGCAGTAATGCGAATAAAACGAGTCCAAGTCCGGCCCAAAATTTACCCAAAATAATCTGCCAATCGGAGACGGGGTGGGTGGTAAGGAGTTCTATAGTTCCAGCTCTTTGTTCTTCTGCGAAAGAACGCATGGTAATGGCAGAAACCAGAAAAATGAAAATCCATGGTGCCATCATGAACAAGGTGTCAAGACTAGCCGCACCGTAATCCAACGCATTGGTGTCTTTGTAGATCCACATGAACAAACCAATAGCAAGTAAGAACACTGCTACAACGATGTAGGCAATGAGGGAGCTTAAGAAGCTTCTTATTTCTTTCTTGAGTATACTTAACATATCAATTGGTTAAAGTCCTAAACACATTTTCAAGACTTTGCTCTTCTTCTTTTTGTTCCAAAATGATATTGTTGGTTTTAACGGCAAAACCAAACAAGGCTTCCTGAAGGTTGACATCGGCTTTGGCCGAAACACGAAACCGATTGTCTTTTATAACGCTTACTGTTTTTATGCCTTTAATCGCCTTAAGTTCTGATGCTTTTACTGGTGATTTAAACTGAACCACAAAAGCCCGATCAGAGGTGTTTTGTTGCTGTAAAGTTGAGATATTATCGTCGGCTACCAACGTACCTTGATTAATGATAATCACCCTGCTGCACATGGCTTCAACCTCTTGCATAATGTGGGTGGACAGAAGGACGGTTCGTTCTTCGCCAATGGAGCGTATTAGGTTTCTTATTTCAGTGATTTGATTCGGATCTAAACCGGAAGTCGGTTCATCAAGGATAAGCACCTTAGGATCGTTCATTAAGGCCTGAGCCATTCCAACCCGTTGTTTGTACCCTTTCGACAAGGTGCCAATCTTTTTGGCTTGTTCGCGCTCTAAACCCGTTCGACCAATCATTTCAGCAACCCGTTTAGGTACATTTTTAGTGATACCACAAAGGTTGGCTACAAAACCAAGATACTCCTTCACATACATGTCGTAGTATAAAGGATTGTGTTCTGGAAGATAACCGATTTGGCGTCTGATAGCCATATCATCCTCACCGACCGTTAGGCCCGACACTTTTGCCGTACCAGAAGTTGGCGTAATGAAACACGTCAACATTTTCATTGTCGTGCTTTTTCCAGCCCCATTGGGGCCCAAAAAACCAACAACTTGACCCGTTGGGATATTGAAGCTAACGTCGTTAACGGCCCATTGCTCGCCGTACTTTTTACATAGCCTGTTTACCTCAATCGACATGAATGTTTTTACTCAACTACTATTTTTAACGTTGTTGCGCCTTGAGAATTGCTTAACCAAAGGAAATAATGTCCTGCAGGTAATTCTCCCACTGGCATGTTGAACGCATTTTGACCAGGATACACGTTAAACGTTTTCGTTTTTAACGTCTTGCCATTTAAGTCAACCACTTTGGCCACCAACTCGTCTGACGACATAGATCCAAACTCGATATTCAATCTGTCTGAAACAGGATTTGGGAATATGACTAAACCGTCAAGTTTAAGATTTTCTAATCCAAGGCTAGTTGTGTCAACCGCAATTGACGCAGAACCTTGACAGCCATTTTGGTCTGTAACAGTAACAGAATACGTGCCTTTATTTTTTACGTAAATGGTTTCTGTGGTTTCTGTCGTGCTCCATTCATATTTAGCATATCCTGAACCCGGAGTCAGAGCCAATGAATCACCAAGTGTAATGGTTGTATCGTTACCAAGCGTAATCACAGGTAAAGAAGCGCTGGTTACATTAATTGAATCAGTATACGTACAACTGTGTTTATCCGTCACTTTAAGCCAGTAATCACCAATGGTTGTAATCAACAATGAATCATTGTTTGAGTTGTTATTCCATTTGTACGTCGTCATGTCTTTTGGACCAACCAAGTAACGTGAACTGCCCACACACAATGCAAAATCTTGTCCTAAGCTAAAACTTGGGGCTGGTCGTTCTCTGATCAAGATGGTATCAGATGAAGGACATCCAAAACTGTTAAAAGCAGTTAAGTGGTATTCACCAGCTGCAGTAACTGTTAAGTTTTGCAAGCTTGATGCAGTGTCGTTCCAGATATACCCTGAAAGTGCACCTGGACCTAAGATGGTAAATGATGCACCCGCACAAAATGTGTCATCTGCTCCCAAACTGAAAGGCGATGATGGGTTTATTAATATCACTATGTCATCGGAATATGTACAACCATTTTGATCCACCACGTCTAGTTTATGTGTTTTTTCAGTGGAGGTTTTAAACGTTTGTGTACTTGCTTCTCCGTTGTTCCAATTGTAGGTAGCCATGTTGGCTGGACCTTTTAATTCGACGGGAGATGCTGAACAAATGGTAGTGTCTTTACCCAAGTTGAAAGTAGGTAAATCAAACACCTGAACAACCATTGTGTCATTGTATGTACAGCTATTTCCATCAATACCAGTAAAGTAGATGGTGTCGTTTTGTTTTACTGAATTTGTGCGTTTGTTAGAGTTGATGTGTTTCCCCACCCATAAGTATGAAATCAAATTGGCATTCCCAACGATGGTTGCAGAATCACCAGAACAAAAACTAGTATCTCTTGCCATGTCTGCAGTAAGGTATTGGTTCACTTTAACCGTAACGATAGCTGAATCAGAACCACACGCTTGATCGTTAGAACTAACAACCAGTTTATACGCAGTAGTTGTTGTAGGCGCAACGCTTGGGTTTGCTTTTGTACTCACTTGTTTGCCTGAACCATCAGTCCAAACATATTTTAAACCTTTAACGGCAGTATTGCCTAAGGTTACAGAATTACCAGCACATACCTCAACTTGAGTCTTTGGTAAGGCTGCTGAAATCTGACAACAAAGTGTAGAGTCCGTTATACCTGAAATCGTTGTTGTGCTTACAGAAGGTGTTTGTGTCGCATAACCTGTAAGGGCAGTACCGAATGACTTACTTACTAGGTTTAAGGTGAAAGAGTTTATGGGTTCAACGCCAGAATTACATAGAGCTGATCCGTTTTGACGAATTTTAGAAATAAATAAATCATCGTCGCCACTTGTGTTGAAAGATCGTGAGGTTGATAAAATGACAAAACCACCATCTCTTGAGGTAGTAACATCAGTCGGCCAATGACCATCTCTAGAAGACCCACCAAGTAAAATAGAATTACCAAGTGTTCCAGAAGAACTAAAGTCAGAATAAATGACTTGTCGGTCACCTACTTGTGGTTCAGCGTATCCAACGATACCAAATCCAGCGTTCGATGGTTTGATTACTACGTCAAATGCTCTATCCTCACCTGTTGTACCAAGTGCTTGCGCGTTAATGTTATTTCCAGAAGTGTCGCAAGTCAGCACAAAAATATCATTGTCTCCTGCGCTCACTGCCTTTGTCCAACCTGTGATAATGTATTTGTTTCTGTCCACTTTCACGTCCCAACCTGCATCATCTGAGGTGGAGCCATATGTTTTCATCCACTTGAAACCACCAGTGGAATCAAACTTGGCAATAAATGCATCAGACGATCCTGAGCTACCAGTCAACCCACCATTCGTGATACTATCGTACGTTGTTAAACCTGTAATGATTACGTTGCCTCTATTATCTTCCGCCAAACCATACGCTTCTTCGTTTCCTGGGCTACCAAATGATTTATACCATCTGACATTTCCACCTGAACCAAGCTTTACAAGGAAGCCTTGATCACCGTTCGAATCATTTCTTACAAACCCAGTCATGTAATAACCGCTGCTGTATAAAGACCGAATAATGTTGTAACCGTCCTCCACACTATCAGAGGCAATGGTACGAGCCCAAACGACTTTACCAGTTTTATCAATTTTCATGGCTAAAGCATCTCCATTAGCGTTGTACGAATTTGTGGAACCAGCCACAACAAATCCTGAGTCATTTGCTAACGTTACATTCCACGCAATATCATCTCCACTTTCTCCGTATGCCTTCGACCATTCAACTTGGCCCATGCCATCTGTTTTGACAATTAGCATGTCTTTTTTACCTTTTCCGTAACTTTCTGTGTAACCTACACTGATGTATCCACCATCTAGTGTGCGTTCCAAACCGTAACTGTTTTCGGCTTTAGATCCACCGATAGTTCGTTGAAATAAGTTTTCTTGAGCAAAAGCACTAGAAAATAAGCCAAACACCAACGCGATAAGTCCAATCGTTTTTTTCATATTTAAGTTGTTCTTTTTGCCTTTAACTGGTCTGTTCAGACCCAAATTAAAAGTAAACCGCAATCTATGTATTATTCAAATACTATAAAAAAAAGATAACCGTGGATTTTGCATTTTTACATTATTCAGTATGTTGGGTTTTATCTGCTTTTTGCTCGAGTAAATCACCCAAGGTGTGGAGATTCACGCAACTGATGATTTCACAATAACATCCAACTGTATTACTACAGAACTGTTGTAAATATTATTTCGAACCAATAAAACGGTTACACAACTGGATACTGTAATTCACAAAACTCTCAAGACGTTGTTTATAACCAGAATCTTTGATGAAATTTCCTGAATTGTCTAACTCCTGAGGTGTATAATGAGATTCAAACTTATTGGGTGAGCAAACAGATTGTCCGCCTAAGTAGAAAATAAGTTTTTCGAGAACTGATGAAAGTTGCATCGTAGGTAATCGTCCTCCTATACCAGAACTCACCCCTACAAAAGCAAATACCTTATTGTCGTATAAAAACTTGTGGTTATTCCCACTATAATGATTGGTCATATTAGCCAATTCTGGCGATACCAACCAGTTGTATTCCGGACTTAATATGTAAACCAGATCAGCGTTACCCCAAGTATCGATAAGGTCTTTTTGGAATGTTGTCGGGTTTTGTTCATCAATGGGTTCACCATTGAAAAAGGGCAAATCGTATGCTCTAAAATCAACAATGGTAACATCGTGATTTTCGGCAGTATGAAGCGCATTTAACGCTTTTGCAACACGTACCGTGTTGTTTCCTTTTCTTGATGTACCTGATAATATCGCTACTTTCATTGCTAACCCACTTCTTTTAAATGTTTGCTTATCTCTTTCGTATTTTTCAAATTTCTGGCAAGGTCAATTAAGGCTAGCGGACTTTTAGGTCGACTATAAATCTCCACACCTTCATTTTTTCGCTCGAGTGTGACAATGTCTTTGAAACCATAACCATTCCGGACCAAAATTTTGTATGCATCTTGGCTGCTAGTTAAAACAGTCATGCGCTTTGGGTGCTTTATGAGTAACGCCTCAACTTTAATCTGAAGCTGTTCCGGTGTCCAAGCACTATTAGTAATCATAAAGCGTTGCCGCATTTTTAGATACTGTTTTGGATCAACGTTTTTTTCTTCTTCAAATGACATTGCATGCCAGGTGTTGAGCACCATTCCGATACCAACGGCAATCACCAACGACCAATTGTGGTCTACCGTTAAGAAGTCGTAACCATATTTCATTTTACCTTGTTTCATTGCAACCAATGCCGCACTTACTGGCAAAGTGATCAAACTTAGTTTAATCCAGTTGATCAGGTAAATAACCAGCTTGAATAAGGATTTACTGTTCATTGTAGGTATTCTTTAATAACACGCAAAGTGCTTCGAACGTTTTATTATCTTGTAACAAAGCTTTGGCTGTATGGAAAGCGTCATCGGCAGACATGGTTTCGGCCTTTTGATATTCATCCTCCATTGGAATCGCTTCAAGCTGGCCCAACTGACCAAGATGGTTCCCAGTTAGCTCACTTGAGTATTTAATATGTTCAGGTAATTGATCTACGCCAATACCAATAGAAGTAATGGGTTTTGGAATTTCAAATAAAGATTCTCCGTTTGCTCGACAATAGAAATTACCGCCCATGCGGGCTACTAAATCTATTTTCCGAGGATCAATGTGGTTGTTTTCGGTAATAATGGATTCATCAATGTGTAGTTTGACTATTTCACAAATAATTAAGTTCCCTGCACCACCACCTTGTCCGAGTTCTTTAATTTCTATGACCTTACATTCTAGTTGAACTGGCGACTCTTTAACACGAAATGGCTTGATGAGTTCGGAAGCAACTGGAGTGAATCCAGCTTTAACAAATTCGTCTACTCCTTTAGGATAGGGAGAACTGGCCAAACTCATTTGTTGAACCATGTTGTAGTTCACCATGTTAACGACTACTTCAGGTACCACCTTACAGTTATCGTATGTGTTTTTGCTAGCACCTGTTCTTCCACTTCTTGCTGGTGAGAAAACCAAGATAGGAGGATTGGCACTAAACACATTGAAGAAACTGAAAGGGGCCAAATTCGAAACACCGTTTTCGTCGATGGTACTTGCAAAGCAAATGGGACGTGGACCAACACTTCCCAACAAAAACTGGTGTAATTGTGGAATGGCTAAATCACTTGGGTTAATGCTTTTGATGCTCATGAACCAACACTCAATAGGAAATAATTCTTCTTACCTCTTTGTAACAAAACAAAGCGGTTTTTGATTAGATCGGCAGTTGTGAACGTATATTCTTCGGTTACCTTTTCACGGTTAACAGAGATGGAATTTTCTTTCAACGCGCGTTTTGCTTCTCCTTTCGAACTTACTAAACCACATTCGGCCAAGACATCAACAACGTTCATTCCTTCAATTGATTGGATATTGCCTTGTTTGGCACCACTAAACACATCTAAGAAATCTCCTTGTTCCAGCTGTCTTAAATTGCCCATTACGTCGTCAGAAAACAAGATACCGGATAAGTATTCCGCCTTTTTTAATTCTTCTTCGCCATGCACCCAAGTAGTTACTTCCTGAGCTAGTCGCTTTTGCAAACCACGTAAATGCTCGTTTCCTTTATGGTCGGCAACAATTTGATCTATAGTAGGCTGGTCTAAAAGGGTAAAAATCTTAATCAATTTCTCAGCTTCTTCATCTCCTGTCTTAATCCAAAATTGGTAGAATTGGTAAGGAGTCGTTTTGGCAGGATCTAACCAGATGTTGCCTCCCTCAGACTTACCGAACTTACTACCGTCAGGTTTTGTTAGCAATGGCGCAGTGATGGCGTAAGCTTCCTTGCCACCTTTTCTTCTGATTAATTCTGTACCCGTTACAATGTTACCCCATTGGTCGCTTCCGCCCATTTGAAGTTTACAGTTTTTATGCTCGTTCAGGTAGTAGAAATCATAACCCTGTACCAATTGGTAACTGAATTCCGTAAATGAAATACCGTCATCAATACGGTTCTTAACAGAATCCTTGGCTAACATGTAGTTGACTGTGATATGCTTACCAATGTCGCGGATAAATTCAAGGAAATTTAAGTTTTTAAACCAATCGTAATTGTTGGCCATTTCCGCGGCGTTTTCACCCGTAAAATCTAAAAACTGTTCAAGCTGTTTCTTCTGACAAGCTAAATTGTGATTCAGCGTGTCTAAGTCTAACAACGTACGTTCTGCTTTTTTCCCAGATGGATCTCCCACCATACCAGTTGCTCCTCCTACCAAGGCAATCGGACGGTGACCTGCGCGTTGCAAGTGCACCAACAGTATGATTGGAACTAAGTTACCGATGTGTAAGGAATCGGCGGTTGGATCAAATCCAACATATCCAGTAATTTGTTCTTTCGATAATGCTTCCTCAACACCTGGAATGTGTTGGTGATGAAGGCCTCTCCATTGAAGCTCTTCGATTAAATCAAATTTTGGGGTAAAAGACATGAATCAATATTTGCGGCAAAGATATGGTCTTAATACTAAGAGTCAACTTCGGTTGTGACGCTGTTTTAGTTTATTTGTAGAATGGAAATCTCACACATACGGGAGGCAAACTCAGAAGATACTGGTCGACTTATAGAGGTTTTTTCAAACAGCATTAAAACTGCCGCAGTCAAGGATTATACGCCCAACGAAATAAAAGAGTGGCTTAAAACCACCCAGAACAAATCTCGCTGGCGAGATTTATTGAAGGAACAAGTCGTTTTGGTTGCTGAAGTAAGAAATCAAGTGGTGGGCTTTGCATCGTTGAAGGAAGGAAATTATCTTGACTTCATGTATGTGCATAGCGATTTCATGCGACAAGGAATTGCACAGTGTTTATTAAACGAAGTCCTAGATCGGGTCAAATCATTAAAAATGGAATCGATTTCTTCTGATGTTAGCATCACTGCCAAACCGTTTTTCGAGAAGAATGGATTTAAAGTTGTTCGTAAGAACGAAAATCACCGCGGTGAAGAAGTCTTAATCAACTACCATATGACGTGCGAAGTGCCTACTGCTTGATGACCTTAGCCGTATAAAAGGCATCTTCGGTGGTTACATTGATGAAGTACACACTTGGCGTTAAGCTTGACAAGTCAATGGTTTTGTCGTTCGTAATCGATCCTGATAACACCTGCTGACCAGTCATTGAAATGACCTTATACGTATTGTCTGTGTTGAATCCGTCAATATCCAAACTCACCATGTTGTCTGTTGGGTTTGGGTAAACAGAAACCTCTTGTTGTGTGTATTGCGTTTGGACCGAAGATTTATCATCAACAAATGCGAGAACTTCGTTGGTCATTTGGCTATAGTCGTATTCAAAAACAACTTTGGCTCGGTTAAAAAACTCCATTCCTACGTTGAGATTGCTCAGCATCAACTCAAAAGTAATATGACCTTCGTCGTTCACAATTTCACCGTTTTTAGTTGGATTCGGAGGAAGATCAATGTTTTCGAACTTATAAATTAAGATGAGGTAATCAGAATATTTTGGTCCCTCAATGGTAATGGGAATAACTGGGTGACTCCATGCCACGTCTTTTATTTCCAAAATGTTGTTAATCAAAGAAACCGTATCTATCACATATACTGAACGCACCGTGTCGTCCGTGTAATTCGCAAAAGATATTTGATATTGAATGGATTCAGTTTCCTGGTTAATAACTACAGTATCAGTCCAATTGGTTCCCGGGTTAATGAATTTGTGGATTTCAACATCTTCTTCCATAATCTTTTGAGTCAAGGAACTAGAGTTGTTGTTGTCATCGTTTTCGCTTTCTGGTTGTGCAATGGTAGCTGTCAACTCCAACAGATTTGTGGCCGTATCTTTCACCTTAAACAAACATTTGATAGCTCCTCTTTCACCTGGAGATAAGTCTTCCAACGACCAATAAGCGGTGTCTCCAATTACTTTTTCAGGCTTCGGAGATGCGACAAAGTTTTCCAACCTTGAGTCAAAAACCAATTTGACATCACCTTTAACAAGTTCAGATGAGCCGAGGTTAGAATAGTTTATGAAATACTGTTGTGTATTTCTGGCTACTGCACGTGGACCTGACGTTGATGTTAGCACCACCGATAAGTCCTTTACATTGCTTTGTTGTAGTAATGGAAAGTCTATTCGCTCAAGTACATCACCAGGGTCAACTTCCACTGTTTGTGTAAGGCTCGCACAAGGAGAAGGTCCCCAATATTTGCCAGGACTTACTGTGATGGTGTATTTACCTTCTTCTAAATAAATTTGGTATGAACCGTCAAATTTTGGACGGATAACACGGTTTCCAGGCTGTATCCGAATTAAGTTTTCATTAAGTTTTTCATCTCTTCCGTTGAAGACACAGTTGTTGTCTTTGTCGTGAAACACATTGCCATTCACAATGGCATATTTCGTTTTTGGCAAAGCCGCGATGTGGTTCAATGTGATGCCCCTGTACGACTTAAATTCTCCACCAGCGATTAGTAGGTCGTTGTGAAACAACAAGTGGTTCACGTTTTCTATTTCTCCAATGTTTAAAGGAGTCCATTTGCCGTTTTCAAATTTGACAATATGATATACCTTTTGGTCAGTCGAAAACTTGAACATACCAGAAGCGTAAACTATGTCACCGGCTGCAACAAGATCAGATACATAGCTGACTTGATCGAGTCCTGACATTATTTTCTTTGCTGTGTCTCCCTCGATTTTAAAGAAATAAGATGGCGTTTCATTACTGTTGATGGTACCTGCAGCAATAATACCATCGTTAAACTCAACCATATGATAAGGTCTGGCGTAATTATAGGTGAATGGAATGAGCTCGCCCTTTTCAAAGTGGCCAATGTATTTTGACTGAGTTGTACCAATTTTACTAAAAACACCACCCACGTAAAAGTGATCTCCTGAACCCAAGGTGGTAAGCACTCCACCGTTGATTGCTTCCAATTCCTTTATACCTGACTCAACCCATTTTTCTCCATCAAAGAATCCAAGGTTGGCGCTGTTTTTGACTTCTGTACTGGCAAACTGACCAGCAACAACTAGTAAGTCTTTGTATATATTTAGGTCAACAATCGTCTCAAAATATTTTACAGCACTGGTGCTGATATTTGGGACATTCACATACTTGCGATTCGAGAATTTAACCAACGATTTCACATTGGTTAAGGTATTAAAGCGATTGAATTGACCTGCGATGTACAACTCTTTTTTGTACCACTTCATAGAACTAACTCGAGCACCAGAATCACAGACAAAACTTGGTAGGTGTACCCAAACAGAGCCATTCCATATGGAAATGCCATATTGCACCCCGTTTGCGCCTTTGTCGGCTATTTTATAGGCGACGGCTACTGTTTTATCTATTTCCGTCATTGCAACCGGACTGTACTTTAGACCGCCGTTTAGAGATTGCCAGACTTGAGCTGTGGTAGTAGCGCAAATAAAACTAAGGGCAGAACATAGTAAAAGTATGTGTCTCATTATTTTTTCAGTTTAAATTGAACGGATAAGTCGGTTCCCAAACCCGACATCTTTTGCGATATGTCTTTGTGCTTCATCATATCCAATGCGTCTGCATCGTATCTCACGAGTAGTTTGAGTTTCATACGATCGTTAATGGCATAACCTGCCGAGAAATAACCGCCGTATGTCAACGACAGACGGTTGAAGCTCGATAAACGCTGCACACTCATTAAAGACAGCTCGTCATTGAGGATAGTTCCTGTACCGCCAATTAAGATTTGAATGTTCGTGTTTATTCCAGCGGATAGGTCGAATTTATCGCCTTCGTAGAACGTTTTTCCAATTGAAATTGGGATACTCATATACCGGTATCGCGGACTAGGTACGTTGTTTATCGTTGTGTCTCGATAGTTATATCGTGGGTAAGTGGTATCACCATGTGCATCAACCCGACGTACAGAATCGTAAATTTCATACGTGAACTGAGGACTGTTTTGTTGTCCTTTTTCAAGATACTTTAATCCGGAAGCAATTTGCATCCCCTTAAACCCTGCGCCAATGTCAAATCCCAGATTTGGCAAAAAGCCTGATGATTCATTTCTTGTTCTATAAGTTGTGTAGTTAAGTATATCGCTGTTTAAGTTTTGATTTAACCTACTTCCTCCTAAGGACAAACCGATATATGGTTCAATGAAGGTTTTGTCAATATCTAAGGAGTCCACCATTTTATCCAAGGTGATGTAAAAAGGAGTTGGACGCTGATCCACTTGTTCATCTAAAGTTAGCAACGGAGCCCCATATGGATTAAATCTCCAAGGTATGTCTATAGCTGTTTTCGCCAAAACAGATATCAAATCACTTCGTTTTAACAATATTCTTGCAGTGCCAGAAGTATTGGGCGTTTGAGTCTTTACAGGAATTGTACCATTACCTTTTGAGACAGTGCTTTGACCTCCTGCATTAGTGGATTTTGAAATAGCTTGTTCAGTTGATTTACCACCAGAATTCTTGTCTTTTCTCTTTTCTCTTTGTTCACTATTCTTAGAGGCTACATCAGTTCTAGTACCGCCTCCATTTTCTATGTTCTGTACTCTTTCACCTTCCGTTTCAACTTCAGCTTCAACTTCAACTTTGTCGCTTCTATTTTCTTTTTTCTCATTAACGTTCTCTTCAAGAGCAGCACCATTTTCAACAAGTGTCTGACTTACAGTAGAAGTCGGGTTTACAGTAAAATAAAGAAGTCCTAAAGCAGAAACCAGCAAAAAGCCAATACCAAACCACCACCAGGCAAAGCGTTTTTTCTTTTTCGGGTGGAGTTCGTCGAACAATCTGTTCCACTCTGAACCATCTAAAGGCAACTGCGATCCTTGCAGGTTGTCTTTAAACAAATCATCGATATGTTTCTTGTTCTTAGCCAATGTTTAGTTGTTCTTTCACCAGTTTTTTAAGCATCATGCGCGCTCTAGCCAATTGTGACTTAGACGTACCTGTGCTTATTTTTAATTCTTTCGCAATATCATTATGCGAATATCCTTCAATCGCATATAAGTTAAATACCATTCTATATCCATCCGGAAGCTGAGCGATAATCTTGTATAAATCGCTCAGCCTGACTTCTTCGTCATCTTCCAAATTAAGTATATAGCTAGTATCATCATTTCCATATTCGTGCACTTTTTCAGAATCTTCGAAGTGCAAATATTTTGTACTCTTTTTAAAGTGGTCGATGGATGTATTGATCATCAACCTAGTCATCCAAGTTTCAAGCGTACTCGTGCCTTTAAAGTTTTCAATGCGTTGAAATACTTTTATAAATCCTTCATGGAGCGCATCTTTTGCGTCCTCCATATTTGAGCAATATCTAGCACATACCCCTAACATTTTGGGTGCATAATTTTCAAATAACATCTTTTGGGCACGTGAATCATTGTCAATACAGGCAGATATGATGTCCTGTTCGCTTGCCAAGTTTCTTTCTTTACCCATTAGTCTATGGAATCAACCAAAGGTTGCATCATCAAACATAAAAGTTTGAAAATTTCTTTACGGGCTGTAGAATAGATTGTTATTCAAGTCGTTACGCTGCCTGACCTGAATGGAATACAGTTATATTTTGATTAAGAATTTACAAATCCCAAACCGAACGGCGAGATTTTCCCATTTGATTTCGTATTTCGAGCCAAAACGCCACAAAAAGGTAGATCAAAA
>Ga0055584_100001682_pt1 | contig 21657 bp, 18 predicted proteins | sample OSDHelmetaG_FD_58716 | JGI IMG/M metagenome (GOLD analysis project Ga0055584, IMG submission 58716) | Pelagic marine sediment microbial communities from the LTER site Helgoland, North Sea, for post-phytoplankton bloom and carbon turnover... | ecosystem: Environmental > Aquatic > Marine >...
CTTCTGGATTGGCTTCTGACACGATCGAGGTACTTTCCTATGACACCTCCTACACCCTTTTCATAGGCAACGACACCACCATATGTTCGCCTTTGGACACGGTGCGTATTGGCGATCTAGCTAATGACTTCCCTTGGTCTTTCGACTGGAATACTGGCTCCAACGCCGCTCTCTTAACAGTAAATGCCGGCATTTATCAAGTCGACGCTCGTTTGAGATGTGACTCCGTAACGCAAAGGGTGACGGTTGGAAGGGCACCTCGAGTTTTCATTACCGACAGCATTACCCGAACCATTTGTGAGGGAGACACCCTGCAAATGTTTGTTTCCACTGTGGAAGCCGAGCGATTCGATTGGTCTACGGGAAGCACGCGCGATCAAACCGTGATCACCGCACCCGGAGACTACTTTGTGACCGTGATCGACACCTTTGGCTGTCTTCATGTAGACAGCATTGGATTAAATGACCTCTGTCCGGGTTCCGTTTTTATACCGAACGTCTTCACACCCAGCTCAGATGGAATCAACGATGAGTTTTGCGTTGAATTGACCAACATCGTCGACTTTGAGTTTTCGATCTACGATCGATGGGGTGGTGAAATCCTTTATTCTGCTAACCAAGCCAAATGTTGGGATGGAGAAATTTCTGGTACCGAGGCAGCAGAAGGCGTTTATTACTACATCCTCAACACCCTAGACGCGATGGGAGAAAGGTCCTCCTTTCGAGGCGCCTTCACCCTGCTTCGATAAGCTTACGATTCTGCCGTAAAGTGCTTGTAAAAGAGTGGAATCGTCTCGATACCCTTGAGGTAATTGAAGATGCCGTAATGCTCATTTGGCGAATGGATGTCATCGCTGTTCAATCCAAATCCTAGGAGGATCGATTTGAGCCCTAATTCCTTCTCAAACAGCGCAATGATTGGAATGCTTCCTCCACTGCGTTCTGGGATAGGACGTGTTCCAAAGGTCTCTTCCATCGCTTTGGATGCCGCCACGTAGCCAGGGAAATTGGTCGGGATCACAATCGGTTCTCCGCCGTGATGTAGGGTAACCTTGACGCTTACTGAAGGCGGCGCAATGTGCTTGAAATGCGCCTCGAATTTCCGGGTAATATCCGCTGGGTCTTGATAGGGTACGAGGCGCATAGAAATCTTGGCATAGGCTTTTGAGGGCAGCACCGTTTTAGCTCCCTCTCCGATGTAGCCACCCCAAATGCCATTGACATCCAAGCTCGGCCGAATGCTTGTTCCTTCGGTGGGTGAATACCCCTTTTCGCTTCGCGTTGAGGCGACACCTACTCCCTTTTTATATGCTTCAATATCGAACGGTGCCTTGGCCATCTCGGCGCGGTCTTCTGCACTCACTTCCTCCACATCGTCGTAGAACCCTTCGATGGTTATGTGATGGTTTTCATCTTGAAGCGATGCAATCATTTCGCAGAGAACGTTGACAGGATTGGCAACACCTCCGCCATAGACTCCGGAGTGCAGGTCCTTATTCGGCCCCGTCACTTCTACCTCCACATAGGAGAGTCCGCGTAAACCGACCGTAATGGACGGAACATCGTTGGCGATGATGGAGGTATCTGAGACTAAAATGACATCCGCCTTAAGTTTTGCCTTATTTTCCTTAACCCAGATAGCAAGATTGCTTGAACCAACTTCCTCTTCCCCTTCGATCATGAATTTGACATTACACGGCAATCCACCCGAGCGCTCCATGATTTCAAATGCCTTCACATGCATGTACATCTGTCCTTTGTCATCGCAAGCACCCCTCGCAAAAATCTTCCCGTCCTTCACTACCGGCTCAAAAGGAGGAGAATTCCATAGGTCAACCGGATCTGCAGGCTGCACGTCGTAATGACCATACACCAACACAGTAGGCTTAGAAGGGTCGATGGTCCGTTCGGCGTAAACAATCGGGTGACCGGCCGTTTGGTGGATTTCAGCCACGTCGACTCCGGCTTCAAGCAAACTCTCTTTAACGGCAACCGCGCAGCGCTGCACGTCATCTTTGAATGCTGGATCCGCGCTGACCGATGGAATACGAAGCAAATCGAATAGTTCTTCAAGAAATCTGTCTTTGTTGGCGTCAATGTAGCTGAGGATATCTTGTCTGTTCATGGCTCTAATTTTCAATTTTCTTAAACGAAGCCCACAAATATAGAAGTTGGACACGGAGGGATAGGATTGCTATCAGGGCTAAATTAAGGGGGGACGAACACCCTAAAACACCCTATGAATCTGAAACAGAATGATTAAACTTGTAAGTTAAGCTAGTTGATTCCAATTCTACTGCACTATGAAGCTTCGAACAATACTTATGTCCTTGTGTGCACTCCTCCCTTTTTTGGGAATTGCCCAAGGCGATAACCCCAACGACCCTCAGATCAAAATCATTGGCGCTGATCAAACCATCAATTGCACCTCTCAACCGGTTGATATTGGCATTGAAGTAGTGCATTGGCAAGAAGGGTTTACTTACCAGTGGAGCCACGGACCTACAGATTCCATCCTTCAAGTAAAACCAGAACAAACACGCGTTTTTGAGATCAACATTCAACATGAGGCACTCGGATACAATGTCACACGCAACATCGAAGTAAAGGTCTTCAACGCTCCTGTGATAGTGCAGGACGAGCAGATAACCGTTGATAAGCTGACCTGTACGGGTACGGACATCCAGCTAGGAGTTGACCCCATTGGAGGCCACGCCCCTTTCACCTACGCATGGAGCTCAGGACAAACAGAAGCATCGCCCACCGTCAAGCCAACGGAAGAAACGGCTTATAGCGTTGTTGTCAGTGACGTTTGTGGCACCCAAGGCCCGGCGGTAGTTACCGTAAACTTTGAAACCCATGATCCTTTAATTGCCCCGCAGACCAAAGAGGTTGCATTCTTGTGCGATGGAGAGGAAATCGATTTGGTAGCTCCAGCGCAAGCCACGCAAGGTGGCGTTGGATATGGATACACTTACACCTTCAGCACCTGGGACGAACAAAACAAGGCTCTTTCGACCCAAGCCTCGGATGGAGCAGAATACACGTACAAGGTCAGCGATGCCTGTGGCGTGCAAGAAGCAAGTTCAAGCTTGGTACTCATCGCGGAAGAAATGGAAGCGCCGACAGCTGAGGACGTCATCGTATGCAAGGGGGAGGAAGCCGAGATCACGCGCTCGACTGACCCTTTCTACTTCTGGGATGGACAAACCATGCACACAGCATTCGCCGATCAATTTGAACGAGATACGGAAGTAGCACTTGTGTACATCGATGTATGTGGCGAAACGCACGAGACCATCCGCAAGGTGATCATTGACAAAGTTGAGACGGACTTCGACATGCATGTAAATCACTTCGACCGCAAGGTGGAGCTCTACGCGCCGGTTTCAACAGAAGGCCAGGAAATTGCTTGGTACTTGAATACGAAAAAGGTGAGCATAGAACCAGACCCGGTCATTGCGCTTTTAGAAGCGGATGATAATGAGATCGTACTGGAGGTTGAAAATGAAAATGGTTGCAGAGAAAGAACGGGTAGAACTGTAATTTTGCAGGATGGCGTGGAGGTTCCATCCGCATTCTCACCGAATGGAGATGGTCTAAACGACAAGTTTAGCATCCGCTTAGAAGATGAAGTGGTCCAATTTGACATAAAGATTTTTGACCGTTGGGGGCAACTAATTTATGAATCGCGCGACCAATACTTTGAGTGGGATGGAATGATGGGAGGCAAGGCTTCCCCTCTTGCCAGTTACGCCTACATCCTGAGAGCGGAAACGGTTGAAGGTCGACAAATAGAAAAAAGAGGCACAGTCTCGACATTGATTTTTGATTGAAATGAAGAAAATATATTTATTGCTGACCACCTTGTTTCTCTTTGCCTTGAGCATTGAGGCACAACAGATTGTCACCTCCTCAACGGGAAATTATGGTTCGGCCACTTGGCTCATTAATAATTTGTTGATGGGGCAGGGTATGCAAGGGTACAATATCACCTCCTACGGTGCCTCTACCCAGCGTGGTAGGTTCACCAACGGAGGTTCTGCGATTGGCATCGACAGCGGAGTAGTCCTGTCATCGGGTAACGTCACCAATATTATGACATCTACTGGTGGCACGGCGTCCACTGCGATTGCGAATGGAGCTGGTCAGGGAGCCGGTGACGCCGACCTGCTTTCTGTAGCGCAGAGCGTTCCAAGTCTTATTGGGCAAAACTTCAATGTTTATTCCACGTGGGATGCGTCGATCATCGGCTTCGACTTCGTGCCAGGAGGGGATACAGTTGAATTCAATTACGTTTTCGGATCCGATGAATACACTACTTGGATCAATACGAGTTACAATGACGTTTTCGGCTTTTTTCTTTCCGGACCAGGCATCAGCGGCTCCTACAGCAATAACGCTATTAACGTTGCTACGGTACCGAACACAAGTCCAGCCCTTCCGATCTCCATCAGCACGATTCACCCAAACCTAAACGGACAGTATTACAATTCAGGCGGTTCTCTTTTGGCGTACAACGGATATACCGATGTCATGACAGCGATCCTCGCGGTACAGGCCTGTGATACTTTTCACATGAAATTAGGCGTTGCAGACGGATCCGATAAAATCTTGGATACGGGTGTTTTCCTTGAGGCAGGTAGCTTTATTTCTACGGGTCTTGTCGTACAACCTGAGCCTTCTTACAATCCATTTGGAGCAGATACTGCTCTTTACGAAGGCTGTGGAGATGTGAAAATATTCTTTACAAGAAACGACAGTGTATTGCCTGCATCAACGCTTTCGTACGAAGTTTGGGGATCCGCTCAGATGGGCGTTGATTACTCTAACATCATCAACTCAGCGGGTAACCCTTGCTTCTTCAATACCACCTCTGGACATTGGGAATGTGAAGTTGCCTTTCTTTCAGGTGAGCAAACGGATTCGATTGCCTTCACTGTATTCTATGATAACATCACCGAGGGCATTGAAGACCTGATCATCGCCATCACAGATAGTATACAGTTAGGCTGTCATACAGGTGACACGATTGAACTTACCGTCTTAGATCAACCCGATCTTCAAATCGCCGCATTTGGTGATGTAACGTTGGATTGTAATGACAGTGCTGCATTGATCGGCGTTAATGTCCCCAATGGACTTCCACCTTTCACCTACGCATGGAGCAACGGACCCATTGATAGTTCGCAGTACGTCCAACCTACCCTTACTTCGACCTATGTAGTTACGGTGACGGATGGATGCGGACAGCAGCAAGAAACTGACTTCGTCAACATCAGTGTATTCAACGTACCGTGGTCATCCGTGAAGTTTGGAGATAACCAAACCATCAGTTGTATTGACTCACCTGTTGACATCGGCGTTGGTGTAGTCTTCAACGACGGAATCTGGCACGGTGACATCTCCTATCAATGGAGCACTGGATCTACCGACTCTGTCATCTCTGTTTTCTCTGTGGTAGACACGACCTACTCTGTGACCATCACAAGAGGATGTACTCAAGAATCAGTCGTGCACACGTTCAACCTATTGACATACAATGACCCTGTGATCACAGCGACAAAAGACATTCCCGTTACTTACTTCGATTGCCCTGGCGACACTGCAACCATCAAGGTGGATGCAAGTGGAGGTTATCCTCCTTACACTTATGCTTGGAGCAATGGCAGTACTAACCCAAGCCAAATTGTTGGACCTCTGTTGACCACCACGTACACTGTTACGGTGCAAGACATATGTGCACTTGTTGACTACGTGGATGAAGTCACGGTAACGATGCCGATTGCAGATCCATTGGAAATCCATGGTGTGTTGAACGATACAGTGCCTTGTTTGAACACCAAAGTACACTTCGGTCCAGCCGAACCACGCGGAGGCTTCGGATGGGGATACCTCTTCAGCTTTGACAATTTCGACACCGATACCAATCGCATCCAAGACATCATGTTGGAGGATGAGCAATCGTATACCATTTGGTTAACGGATGGATGTAGAACAGATACCATCACAAAGACCGTTTACGGCATTGTGGCTGAGAAGAACGACCTAGATCTATTGGTGCACAACGACACCTTGATCTGCTTCGGCGATGAGATTACGTTGAATTCTGAAGCGATCTTCGGGGCCCCTGCTTACACGTACAAGTGGAGCAACGGTGCAACTACCGCAGATAACACAGTTTCCCCAAAAGAACCTACGACGTATACCATTCGCATGAGCGACTTCTGCGATACCGTGCGCACGGCGAGCATCTTCGTAGATGTCTCAGAAATTCGTCCAGATTTCGATTGGGAGTACCTCAATGACTACGAAGTAGAATTCACAAACCTTTCCACAGGTACGAGTGAGCTTACCGGATTCATCTGGGATGTTGAAAAAGCAGGATTGAAATCTTTCGAAGAATCTCCGATCATCGGTATGCCTGATGGCAGTCAGTACCTCGCTTCACTTACGGTGATTGACGAGTACGGTTGTGAGGCCTTAGATTCTGCGCTGATTGCTCCTTCCTTCCACCTTTACATTCCGACAGGATTCTCTCCGAACAATGATGGCTTGAACGACAAGTGGAGCATTAAGAGCACGGGAATTCGCGAAATGAAATTGGTCATCTACAACCGTTGGGGTGAAGAAGTATTCTCTACCTCTGATAAGACTTTTGAATGGGATGGAACCATGAACGGCCAACGCCTTCAAATGGGCAGCTATACATATCGCATCGTCTTCTATACGGATGACGATCAATACATCGAGCGACGTGGTTCATTTAACCTCTTAAATGATTTTCAATCACGCAATTAAACATAATTGAATATTGATTAGGTGAACCCGATCTGCTTGCAGGTTGGGTTTTTTTATACCCGCTTTCGGGTCATCATACCAGACGCATTTACAAAGTCGAGGATCTCTTTGTTATCTGTCTGCATGATTTCCTTGTTGGTGCCCTCCCACCACTTCTCTCCATAGTGAATAAACATGATGTACTCACCGATTTCGATGACCGAGTTCATGTCGTGCGTAATGACCAGGGTGGTCATTTCATTTTCCTTAGTAATTTCTTGAATAAGGGCGTCAATCACAATGGATGTCTGCGGATCCAGTCCTGAATTGGGCTCATCGCAAAACAAGTATCGAGGACTAGGTGAAATGGCACGTGCAATACCTACGCGCTTCTTCATGCCGCCACTCAATTCGGATGGATACAAAGCATGTGCATCTGTTAACTCCACTCGTTCCAACACGGAGTCTACCCTCATCTCCTTCTCTTTCGAAGTCATGTCGGTGAGAATGTCCAATGGGAAACGCACATTTTCCCGCACAGTGAAATAGTCAAATAAAGCACTGCCTTGAAAGAGGAATCCAATTTCCTTGCGCACCGTTTTCCGCTCCTTCGTGGTCATATGCACAAAGTCTCTTCCATCGTACAATACCTCTCCTTGATCCGGCTCAATGAGTCCAACCAAACAGCGCGCTAACGTACTCTTACCACTTCCACTGGCACCAATGATCAGACTGGTCACCCCTGCCTCGAAGTTGGCGGAAATATCCTTCAGCACCTGCTTATCTCCAAAGGCCTTTGAAAGTCCTTTCACTTCGATCATATCAAGAATATTTGAGTGATGAAGTAGTTAACAACAAGGATGATGATGGAACTCTGAACCACACCTCGGGTGCTCGCCTTGCCCACTTCCAAAGCACCCCCAGCTGCGTAGTAACCGTGATAAGAGGGAACCGAAGTGAAGATAAATGCAAAAACAGCAGATTTCGAAAGGGCGTATACGACGTGGTAAAGCCGGAAATCCAATTGTATTCCGTACTCATAATTCGAAACGCTCACAATGTCCGTAAACAGAGCGATGAGGTAACCGCCTCCGATCGAAACGAACATGGAGATGATTACCAAGAAAGGGCTGATCAATACAGCTGCCACAATCTTGGGAAGGATCAAATATGCGCTAGAGTTCACACCCATGATCTCAAGGGCGTCAATTTGTTCGGTAACCCGCATGAGTCCGATCTCAGAAGCGATGTTAGAGCCAATCTTTCCTGCCAGGATCAATGCCATGATCGTAGGACTGAACTCTAGGATGGTTGACTGGCGTGTGGTGAATCCGATCGTGTACGTCGGAATAAAAGCGCTGTCAATGTTGGCCGCCGTTTGTATCGTGATAACCGCTCCCATGAACACTGAAATCACCATGATGATGCCCAAGGAATCCAGTCCAAGGGACACCATTTCATCCAAAAGTCTCCTGCGGTAAATAGACAGTTTCTCAGGTCGACTAAAAGCCCTCCACATCAAAATGAAGTATTTGCCCAGATGAAAGAGAAAGGGTGCCATCGCAGCAAATGTAACTCTTATTCAATGTGGACTTGCCTCACAATTCAGTAGCTTTGAACGATGCGTTTTGTAAAAATCCTCTTCCTATTATGCGTGGCCGCCTGCTTGAGTGGATGTGCTCTGTTCAAGGGGAAAAAGAATTGCGATTGTCCATCTTGGGGCACACAGCATCTGCGAGAAACGTCGGCAGACAGCCGACTTGCGGACAACCATGAGTAAAGAAGCATTTTCACAAGGCCTTTCCAAATACATCCCGTCCGAGGCAATCGACATCGTCTACGGCTGGTTGGAGCCCCATCGGATAAAACTGAAAATCAGCAAACCGCGCACGACCAAGCTCGGCGATTTTAGGGTGCGATCAAGGCATGCCCCCGCGCAGATATCCGTCAACGGCAACCTCAACCCCTACTCCTTCCTGATCACCCTTACCCACGAAGTCGCTCATCTGAAAGACTACGAACAACGCGGTCATCTGCGAGAAGCGCACGGACCCACTTGGAAAGAGCACTACATAGGTCTGCTAGCTGAATTGCGCGCTACCAAAGCCTTTCCTGAAGATCTAATACCCGCATTGGATCAGCACATGCGACGGCCAAAGGCCGCTTCCTGCTCCGACCCTAACCTATTAGATGCCCTCCGACTCTACGATGACCATCAATCGTTGAGACTTAAAGACTTACAAGAAGGCGCTAACTTCACACTCTCCAATGGTCGGGTATTTCAGCGCGGTCCCCTTCGCCGGACCCGATACAAATGCCTTGAAACTTCAAGCAACCGCTGGTACTTGATCCATGGTGAAGCGGAGGTCGAGATCGCCAACGTATCCTAAATGCTAACCTTGTCTTCATCTCAAAGCCGAAGCCGTGCATTACATTCGCGCCTCAATTGATCTTTGATGAAAGAAGTATACTGTGTAGTAATGGCCGGCGGAATCGGAAGTCGGTTCTGGCCAATGAGCCGACAAAAGACACCCAAGCAATTCTTGGACATCATGGGCACCGGATCCTCGTTGATCCAATTGACCTACGATCGTTTCAAGACCATTTCCCGGCCCGAGCAATTCATGATCGTCACCTCTGACGAGTACTCCCAATTGACCTTGGATCATCTGCCCGAACTCACACAAGCTCAGGTCTTGGCAGAACCTTCCAGAAAGAACACTGCTCCTTGCATCGCCTATGCAGCGTACAAACTCTACAAGAAGAACCCTGATGCGATCATGGTCGTATCTCCTGCAGATCACATCATTCTAAAGGAAAGCGCCTTTCTCGAAACGCTGCAAATGGCGATCGATCATGCCTCAGAAACGGGACACTTGGTGACCATAGGCATCAAGCCAAGCCGGCCCGATTCAGGTTACGGATACATCCAATTTCACCGAGAAGAGGCCTACGCCACCGAAGACATCCGGGCTGTGAAGACGTTTACCGAAAAGCCAAGCGTTGAATTGGCCCTTCAATTTCTCCAGAGCGGTGATTTCTATTGGAACAGCGGCATGTTTATATGGAAGGCATCCAGCATCGTGGAAGCATTCCGCACCTTGATGCCAGACATGGCAGAACTCTTTGAAGAGGAGCAGGATGCCCTGAATGGACCAGAAGAAACAAGGGCCATCCGAAGCATTTACAACCAATGTCCTAACATCTCCATCGACTATGGTATCATGGAGAAGGCCAAGAACGTGGACGTCGTCTTGGGCGACTTTGGATGGTCAGACTTGGGTACTTGGGGTTCGCTCTTTGAGCAACTCGACCACGATGACATGGACAACGTGAAGTTGAACGGTCAAATCAAGACCTACAACACCTACCATTCGATCATCCTTACTAAAAAAGGCAAGCTAGCCGTGGTACAAGGTCTGACGAACTACATCGTCATCGATACCGACGATGTCTTGTTGATCTGCCAGAAAGACGAAGAGCAAAAGATCAAGCAGTTTGTGCAGGACCTAAAAGATGCCAAGCTGAATCAATACATGTAGAACACAAAAAAGCCCCTCTCGAGGGGCTTTTTCATATCTATAGTATACTTCAATTAGCTCAAACTCCCAATCATCTTGCTAGGGTCTACCCACTGGTCAAATTCATCGGCTGTCAAGTAGCCCAAATTGATGGATTCTTCCTTCAACGTCGTTCCATTCTCGTGCGCTGTCTTGGCAATCTTAGCTGCTTTCTCGTAACCGATCTTGGTGTTAAGTGCCGTGACAAGCATTAGGCTGTTGTCTAGGTTCTGCTTAATCCTACCGTGATTGGGTTCAATGCCAACGGCGCAATGGTCGTTGAAAGAAGCGCAAGCTTCTCCGATCAACCTGGCACTCGACAATACATTGTAGGCCATAACTGGCTTAAATACATTGAGCTCAAAATGACCCGTGGCTCCTCCCATGGTAACAGCTACATCATTTCCCATAACCTGTGCACAAACCATGGTCAAGGCTTCTGCTTGGGTTGGGTTTACCTTACCGGGCATGATGCTCGAGCCTGGCTCATTGGCAGGAATGATCAATTCACCGATACCACAGCGCGGTCCACTGGCCAACAAACGGATGTCGTTACCGATCTTCATCAGGCTCACAGCGAGCTGTTTTAACGCTCCGTGTGTCTCCACGAGGGCATCGTGTGCTGCAAGGGCCTCAAACTTGTTCTCAGCCGTTCTGAAGGGGTGTCCGGTGAAGTCTGCGATCTTCTTCGCTACCAATTCTGAATAGCCTTCCGGTGTGTTGATTCCCGTACCCACCGCCGTGCCGCCCAAAGCGATCTCAGAGAGGTGGTCTAAGGTATTGCGCAATGCTTTGATGCCGTGATTGAGTTGTGCCACGTAGCCCGACAATTCTTGTCCAACTGTAAGCGGCGTCGCATCCATAAGGTGTGTCCTTCCGATCTTCACTACGTTCATGAATTCTTTCGACTTCGCTTGAAGCGTATCACGTAGTTTCTCCACTCCTGGGATGGTCGTTTCTACCACCATCTTGTATGAGGCAATGTGCATTCCAGTGGGATAGGTATCGTTCGAACTCTGCGACTTGTTCACGTCGTCGTTCGGGTGGATCTTCATTTGTCCTTCGCCGAGGGTTCCACCATCGAGCACATGGGCTCGGTTAGAAACCACCTCGTTCACATTCATATTGGATTGGGTTCCAGAACCCGTCTGCCAGATCACAAGAGGAAACTGATCATCCAATTTACCCGCTAAAATTTCATCGCAAACCTTAGATATGAGGTCTCGCTTCTCTTCTGTCAACACTCCCAGATCGCAGTTGGCGTGTGCCGCTGCCTTCTTCAGGTATGCGAATCCGTAAATGACCTCAAGCGGCATGCTAGCCTCTGGGCCAATCTTAAAGTTGTTTCTGGAACGCTCAGTCTGGGCTCCCCAGTACTTATCGGCGGGAACATTCACCTCGCCCATCGTGTCTTTTTCGATCCTGTATTCCATCTTTTTGCACGTTAACGTTTACTCAATTCTACTTTACTCAATTTCTTGTTCACATCGCATATCGTAAATAGGCGCGATGCTTTATATTCGCTGCCAAATGTAAACTGCCATGGGAGAATATATTGGCTTCTTTATCTTTCTTTTCTTTCTATTGATGGCCTTTTGGATCCTCATTTTCTTGATCGGATTCTTGGGGTATTGGTCCATCATGGGCGGGCTCAATAGCCTGATGCCTGGCTTGTTCAACAAGAAAGAGGAAGAGACTACTACGGCTGAAGAATAGGCCCGACCTATTCAGATTCTTCTGTCTCCAGTTTGCCTGCACTCCACATCAGGAAGGCCTCCAGAAACTTATCGATATCTCCATTGAGTACCGCGTCCGCGTCTGACGTTTCCACGCCTGTGCGCACGTCTTTCACCATTTTGTACGGGTGCAATACGTAGTTCCGGATTTGGCTTCCCCATTCGATCTTCATCTTATTCGATTCGATCTCAGCTTGCTTCGCACGCTTTTCTTCGAGCTCCATCTCGTAGAGGCGTGACTTCAGCAATTGGATAGCCTTTTCTCTGTTTTGCAATTGAGAGCGCGTCTCAGTGTTTTCAATGATAATACCGGAAGGTTTGTGTCGCAGCCGCACACCGGTCTCTACCTTGTTCACATTCTGTCCACCCGCTCCACCTGATCGGAAGGTATCCCAATCGATGTCTGAAGGGTTCACCTCGATTTCAATGGTATCGTCTACAAGCGGATATACATAGACCGACACAAAAGATGTATGGCGTTTGGCGTTGCTGTCGAACGGTGAAATACGCACCAATCGATGCACGCCATTCTCACCTTTCAGGTATCCAAAGGCAAAGTCTCCCGTGAATTGCAGCGTAACGGTCTTGATGCCCGCTACGTCGCCGCCTTGATAGTTTATCTCTGTGATCTTATAATCATTCTTCTCGCCCCACATCATGTACATGCGCATCAGCATTGAAGCCCAATCGCAGCTCTCGGTGCCACCCGCACCTGCAGTTATTTGCAAGACGGCTTCGAGTCCATCCTCTTCTGCACTCAGCATGTTCTTCATCTCGAGATCGTCAAGAATCTTCATCAGCTTGGCGTGCTGCGCTTCCACCTCGGCTTGCTCCGCTTCTCCCTCTTTCAGGAATTCGTAGAGTACTTTGAGGTCTTCTTGCGCAGTGATGAGTTCATCGAAAGCTTTGGTCCAAACCTTCTTCTTATTGATCTGCTTCAAGATCCCCTCGGCCTCCTTCGGGTCATCCCAAAAATTGGGGTCTAGGGTCTTTTGCTCTTCATCGGCGATGAGCGCCTTTTTGTGGTCAATATCAAGGTAGGACCGCAGTGCCTTGAGGCGCTCGTCTATTTCTTTGATATCATCAATGGTGATCATGCGGCAAATGTAAAGCTTAGGAAGATGCTTTTTACTCCGCGATCAGTGTGGTTCCGGACTTCATTTACATCAAGGTGCTTCACACTTACCCTTCTCTTCTAGAGCGCTTTTGAACTCTGCGTAGGTATAGCCCTTGCGCATCAGGTAGTCGCTCACTTTTTGCTTCCGCTCCAAGGGCTTGCCTTCGGTGGTCTTCAGCTTCTTTTCAATGAGCCTACGCACGGTGGCTTGGTATTCTTCTTCGTCGATCTCCGTCATAGCCGTGTCTATCAGTCGGGCATGGATCTGGCGCTGCTGGAGTTCCCGTTTGATTTTATAGCGTCCCCACTGCTTGGTGCGGAAGTAGCCGCGGGCAAAACTTCGGGCAAAGCGCTCTTCGTTCAAAAGATCCTCATCTATCATTTGCATGAGCACTTGATCTACCTCCTTCTTGAACAAGCCCATGGCATAGAGCTTATCGCGCACTTCTTTATGGCACCGGTCTCGGTAGTTGCAAAAGGTGCGGATCTTGATCACCGCTTCAGAAATGCTTGGCCGTTTCAACCCAACGAAGCTAGGGATCAAAATGGAACCCGCGCTGCCCAGGCTTTCCGCCTTTTAGACAATTATTGCGTGAATGGTGGGGTCAAAAAAAAGGTCACCTGTTGGTGACCTTTTCATTTTAATGCATCCAAGTCGTGCTTAGAATAGGATCTCTTTTCCATCCTTATCCAAGAATTCATAGTCGAGGAACGTCAGCGCCGTTTTGGGCTCTACGGTGATCCACTTCTTGAAGAGCTTGAACCACTTTCGCTGGTAGCCATACATGTTCTTCTGCAGGTATGCTGCTACGAACGGGTGGGCCGCCAATGAAATTGTCACTTCTTTCTTGTCTTCGAATACCGCCTTCAAGTTGTTCTCGATCTCATCTACGATGGTGATAGCAGCTTGCACTTCCCCAGTGCCTTTGCACGTAGGACAAACTTCAGCGGTTTTGATGGTCATTTCTGGACGAACGCGTTGACGCGTGATCTCTACCAAACCAAATCGACTCACAGGCAGTACCTGGTGTTTCGCTCGATCGGCGTCCATATACTCACGGAACTTATTCAGCAGGGTCTTGCGATTCTCTGCCTTTCGCATGTCGATGAAGTCGATGACGATGAGTCCACCCATGTCGCGCAGTCGGAGCTGTCGAGCGACCTCTTCGGCGGCCTCCAGGTTAACCTTGATGGCGCTGTTCTCTTGACTCGCCTCTCCTTTTGCCGTGTTGCCGCTGTTGACGTCGATGACGTGCATGGCCTCTGTGTGTTCGATGACCAAGTAGGCACCACTTTTCATGGTGACGTGCTTTCCAAACAGACTTTTAATCTGTTTTTCAATGCCAAAATGCTCCATGACATCTGTCTTGGCCTTGTGAAGTTTCACAAGCTTATCGGCATCTGGCGAGATCGACTTTAGATAGGTCGTAATGTCCTTTTGCAGTTCGGGACTATCGACCACCACTTGATTGAACGATGCGTTGAGTAAATCCCTCAACATGACATTCGTGCGATCAATTTCGCCTAGTACTTTTTTAGGAGGCTTTGTTGAAGTAAAATTTTCAAAGCCTTCTTCCCAACGCTGCACAAGGTTGCGCAGGTCGGCATCGAGTTCGGCTACTTTTTGGCCTTCGGCCACGGTTCGCACGATTACACCAAAACCTTTCGGTCTGATGCTCGATATCAATCTCCTGAGACGGTCGCGCTCTTCGCGCTTCTTGATCTTCTGAGAAACCGAGATCTTATCTCCAAAAGGAACCAGCACCAGGAATCTTCCTGCGATGCTCATCTCGCATGTTAAGCGAGGGCCTTTTGTTGAAATGGGCTCCTTCGCGATCTGAACGAGAATGTATCGGTTGGGTTTAACCACCTGATCCATTTTTCCGTTCTTATCAATATCCGGTTCGGTACTGAAGTCCGCTAGACTTCCATTGTTCCGTTTTCCGGTGATTCCTTCAGAAACGAATTTCTGAAGCGACGCGAATTGAGGGCCCAGATCGTGGTAGTGCAGGAACGCATCTTTCTCGTATCCTACATCCACAAATGCTGCATTCAGTCCAGGAACAACGCGCTTAACGCGCCCCAGAAAGAGGTCGCCCACATTGAAACCCTTATCGAGTTTCTCGTTGTGGTATTCGACCAAGCCTTTGTTCTCAAGAAGAGCAATATTTACTTCACCATCCCCGGAGCGAATGATCAGTTCTTTGCTTTTCTCATCCACTTTTTATGATGTATTATTGACCCGGGGTCAGTTATAGGGAAGAATAATTACTTCTTCTTCTTGTGACGATTCTTTCTCAAACGCTTCTTGCGCTTGTGAGTCGCCATCTTGTGTCTTTTTCTTTTCTTACCGCTTGGCATCTCAATTTGGTATTTGATTCAACATTGTTTGAGCATCATCTCTGAGCTCGGAATTATTCTGTTCCATCTCAAGGAAGGCCTCGAGGTGTGCTTTTGCTTCATTCGTGTTCCCCATGTTCAACTTGGCCAGTCCCAACCAATAGTTCGCCTCGGCGAACTGCGGATCGATCTGCTGAACGATTTCAAATCGCTCTATGACCTTTTCCCATTGTCCGGTTTGTGCTGAGAACCTTCCTAGGTGAAACTGCGCCCTGAAATTAGACGGGTTTTCCTCGGCGATTTGCCTCAGGTACAAGATCCCTTGCATGGGTGCCTCACTGGAGATGATGGCCAGGGCTGAATCGATTTGATTCTCGACCGTTGGCGGTTCGCTATTGGCGACCTCTTCGGCCGACGATACCACATCTCCCGCATGACGGGGAGCAAACATAAAAAGAACGATAACTACGACGGTTACACCTACGGCCAGGTAATGCTTTGTGCTAAATCCGGCCATGCCCTCGTCTTACTTTACTTTAACATTCTTCTTCACCTTGTCAACGAATGTCTTCGCTGGCTTAAAGGCTGGAATATTGTGCGCAGGAATAATGATGGTGGTGTTTTTGGAAATATTACGTCCCGTTTTTTCAGCCCTCTCTTTCACGATGAAACTTCCAAAACCCCTCAGGTAAACATTCTGTCCACGCGCCAAAGAATTCTTCACGCTGTTCATGAATGCTTCAACAGTGGTAAGAACCTCCATCTTGTCAACACCTGTCTTTTCCGCGATTTCCGTTACGATTTCTGCCTTCGTCATTATTTCTTCTCTGTTATAAACTTTTGATATTCAGTGATTTTACCAATTTCAAAAAACGGGCTGCGAAGATAGAATGATTTTAATACTCTGAAAGCCAAGGTGGAAGTATTTTCGCGCCTTAAATGATTCAAGCCCGCTCCAGACTTCACCATTGGTACGCTGAAAATAAACGGGACCTCCCTTGGCGCAGTGAGCCAAGCCCTTATCACATCTGGCTATCGGAAATAATTCTACAGCAAACACGTGTCGCCCAAGGAATGGATTATTACCTGCGTTTCGTAGATGCTTTTCCCACCGTCTTCGATTTAGCCAACGCCGAAGAAGATAGCATCTTAAAGCTATGGCAGGGACTCGGCTACTACAATCGGGCTCGCAATCTTCATGCAGCAGCAAAACAAGTGGTTACGGAGCATAGCGGATCTTTTCCTGATGATTACGATGGGCTGCTTAGCCTAAAAGGCGTCGGACCTTACACCGCCGCCGCCATTGCTTCCATCGCCTACCATCTGCCCCATGCGGTAGTGGATGGCAATGTGATACGTGTTTTAGCTCGCGTGCACGGCATTGAAGCACCGGTTGACCAGGGCTCAACTTTGAAGGAAATCCAAAACCTTGCAAATGCGTTCCTTTCTAGAGCACATCCCGGAGACCACAACCAAGCGGTGATGGAATTGGGCGCTCTGGTGTGTACACCCCGCACACCAAACTGCGTAGCATGTCCGCTCAGGGCCGAATGCAAAGCCCACAAACTCGACCTGATCGATAGCATCCCCATCAAGTCGAAAAAGATCAAACGCAGGTCGCGCTTCTTCCATTACATCATTGCCACTGAAGCAGGAAAAACCGCCATTCAGCAGCGCGGTGAAAAAGACATTTGGGCTGGCTTATACCAGTTTCCTTTGATAGAAACCACCACCGACGAAACTTTAACCGACGAACTGATCATAGCCCATCTTAACCTCAACAAAATCAATGTGGTTAGGGTCAACGCTGTTGCTAAGCACGTGCTGAGCCACCAAGACATCTATACCCGATTCTACCACACCGAACTACAACTTGAGCAACTAGCCGATTGCAAGCTTGTCACCTTGGAGGAACTTCATACGTTTGCCCTCCCGCGATTGATCGATCGGTATCTTGAAAACAAGTCGCTGAGCGAGGGCAAAAAGCGGCATTAATCACTAAGTTTGTTTAAATCCAATTGTAGAAATGGCAGGTGGCGTAAATAAGGTAATCTTGATAGGAAACCTGGGGACAGACCCAGAGGTAAAAACATTGACAAGTGGCACCAAAGTAGCCCGTCTACGGATCGCTACCTCTGAATCGTATACGAACAAGGAGGGCGAACGCGTGACCAACACAGAATGGCACAGTGTCAACTTGTGGAGGGGATTGGCTGAAGTGGCTGAGAAATACCTCAAAACAGGAAACACCATCTACGTAGAAGGAAAATTGCGCACCCGCAGCTATGACGATAAAGACGGCGTCACCCGTTACGTCACTGAAATTGAAGGCGACAACATGACCATGTTGGGCGGCCGAAACGACGGAGGTGGATCCTCACCCTCTCAGAGTGCTAGTCCAGCAGCGTCAAAACCAGCTGCATCAAAACCGCAGGCTACTAAGCCAGCAGAAAGTGCTTCTGACGGTGACGACGATGACCTTCCCTTCTAACTAAACCGAAGTAATTTGGACCCTGGCGAACCGTCAACGAGTATCCTACTAGACATTCTTCTCCCATGGAATTATTCCGTGGTCTTCGGAATGGTAGCGATGCTCATCCTACTCCTTCTTTCCGCCTTGATCAGCGGATCTGAAGTAGCCTTTTTCTCGCTCTCTCCTCAAGACAAGCAACAGCTCGAAGAAGAAGAATCCAGCAGCTCGAAACTGGTCATCGAACTGCTCAAGCGACCCAAGACATTATTGGCGACCATCCTCATCGGTAACAACTTGGTGAACGTGGCCATCATCATCCTTTCATCTCTCATCATGGAGATGATGTTCGATTTTGCCGGGCGCGAAGTTTTGGCCTTCGTCATCCAAGTCATGGCCGTCACATTGATCATCCTGATCGTCGGCGAGATTTCGCCAAAAGTTTACGCATCCAAGCAAGCTTTGCGTTTGAGCCTGTTCATGTCACGTCCACTAGCCGCCATGCGAAAAGTATTCTGGCCCCTTTCTCAAATCTTGGTCAAAAGCACACGCCGTATTGATCAGAAGGCCCGAGAGTCAGATAGTGGAGGTTTGATTACAGCAGATGAGCTAAATCATGCATTGGAACTCACAACAGATCACACCACAGGAGAGGATGAGAAACGCATCCTCAGCGGTATCGTAAAATTTGGCTCTACCGAAGTACGTCAAGTAATGACCCCACGCGTAGACGTGATTTCGTTCAGCGTAAACATCAGTTACAAAGAACTCAATGAAAAGATCATCGAAAATGGGTACAGTCGGATCCCGATTTTCGAAGAGTCGTTCGACAGCGTGTTGGGGATCCTATATGTAAAAGATCTGCTGAACCACCTGAATGAAGCTGACGACTTCAATTGGCGCACCCTTCTCCGACCTACTACGTTTGTGACCGAAAACAAAAAGTTGGACGACTTGCTGCGCGAATTTCAAGACGATAAAAACCACATGGCGGTGGTAGTAGATGAGTACGGTGGCACTTCAGGGGTTATTTCGCTGGAAGACATCATTGAAGAAATCGTAGGAGAAATCAGCGATGAATTTGACGAAGATGAATTGGTCTACACCAAAATCGACGACCAGAACTATGTTTTCGAAGGCAAGACTGCGCTCATCGACATGTACCGGGTGTTGGATATTGATGGCGAAGATTTTGAAAAGGTGAAAGGCGATAGTGATTCGATCGCAGGCTTCATCCTTGAACTTTCGGAGAAAATCCCGCAGAAGAACGAGCGCATTCGTTTCAAGCACTATCAATTCACCGTAGAAGCAGCCGATAAGCGCCGCATCAAGCGCATCAAATTGACCATTCTTCCAAACGAAGAGGGCAAATGAAACGATTCATCCTCTTTTCGCTGATTGGCCTATTCGGGTTCACGGCCTGCGAAGACGATTACACGCCCAAGCCACATGCCTATGCCCGGGTTGACCTCCCCGCGCACGAGTACATTCACGCTGGCGGAGAGCAATGGCATTGTCCCTATTCTTTTGATTTTTCGAAGTACAGCGCCATCACGGTTGATCCGAAACTTCAGAAGAGAAACTGCTGGTACAATATCTATTATCCGCGCTATAAGGCCACCCTTCACCTTACCTACACCGATCTCAACGACGACCTTGGACAGCACATCGAAGACAGTCGGAAATTGGCGATGAAGCACATTTCGAAAGCCGCCCAGATCGAGGAGACCCTGATCGAATTTCCAGATAAGAACGTCTATGGAATCGTGTATGATTTTGCCGGTGAGACGGCCTCGGACATGCAGTTCTTCCTGACCGATAGCACCGATCATTTCTTACGCGGTGCGCTCTATTTTAGGGTTCGACCAAACAAGGATAGTTTGGCGCCCGTGATTACCTATATCAAGCAAGACATCTCACACCTGATTGGCTCCCTCACGTGGTCCGCTGAAAAGAGTGCTGATGGTACAAGTACACAACGCTGAGCAACACCACCATCGCAAATACTTGATGGATCACACCCATGTAGATGGGTACTTCCATGAGCAGGGTGGTCACCCCAAGAATAAACTGGAGGCCAATTGTCACGCTCAAGATCATTCCACCCAAACGCTGATCTGGCCGCCAAGCCTTTGACTTCCGCCAAAGTAGCAGCGCCAAGACCAATACGATCATGCCGAGTGTTCGATGAATGAATTGCACCCCAGACCTTCCCTCAAAAAAATTCGAGATCAACGGTTCTATTACCGTTACCGCAGGGGCTATAACATAGCCATCCATCAACGGCCAAGTATTGTGTATCCAGCCTGCTCGAAGTCCGGCTACAAAAGCTCCCCATATGATCTGTACGAAAACAGCCACGCCGATCCAAGCGACGAAAGGTCGACCTGAGGATACTTCAGCTGTTTGCTGTCCATAGTTTCGATATCTGAGCGCCACCCAGAAGATATAACTGCATGCGATGAAGGCCGTCGACAAGTGAGCCGCTAGCCGGTATTGGCTGACCCTTGGCACATCCACCAATCCGCTTTTTACCATGAACCAGCCTAAAAAGGCTTGGAATGCACCGAGTCCCAGAATGATGAAAAAGTGCTTGAGCAGGTCTTTTGGAATCCACTTTTTCCAGAGAAAAAAGGCAAACGGAAGGAGAAAGACCATTCCGATCATCCGACCGAACATGCGATGGATGTATTCCCACCAATAGATCGATTTGAAGTCCTCAAGCGAGAAATGGTTGTGTACTTCTTTGAATTCAGGCGAAGCTTGGTAATGGGTAAACTCTTGTTGCCAAGCTGCTTCGGTTGAAGGTGGAAGCGAACCGGCAAAACTCCAATGAACCATGGAGAGGCCCGAATGCGTCAGGCGGGTAATACCTCCGATCACCACCATGCCCAAAACGAGCAGGATACCGAGGTACAACCAATAGGTTACGAACTTTTTAGGGGAGAATGAATGTGTCATATTATACTCTAACAAACGAGTACAAAAATGGATCAGAGAATGAAACGAAGCGCGTCAAATACATTCGGAAATTTGAATCCTTCGGACTCTTCCTCTGAAGATCGCTTTTTGTTCATTTTGTTCTCTGCGAAGTCAATGACCTCTTCGGTACTCATCGTTTGAACGGTTCCGTTCTTCGGATTTTCAACCGTGCATACACGGTTGCTATCAGCATTCATCCCTGAAAACCCAAGGACGATGACAAAAGAGATTGCGAGAAATTTGTATACTGGTGCTCTCATGACTACACAAATGTAGTCGGAAAAGGAAAGAATGGTTGCGTCTGTCCGTTTGTTGTGTTCTGCGCAGGCTATCTTTGCCGGCTTTATCCATGGCAAACGAAGAACGCATAGACGAAGAGGCTGAAATGTCTTTCCTTGACCACCTCGAAATCCTCCGGTGGCATTTGGTCAGATCAATCAGCGCTGTAATGCTCGCGGCCATTGGCTCCTTCATTTTCAAAGGCTTCATTTTTGACGTCCTCATTTTTGGACCGAAAAGCCCGGACTTCATTACCTACCGAGCACTGTGTGCCTTTTCCAATAAACTGAGTCAATGGATCCCAACCCTCTTTCCCGACGGTGCGATTTGCATCGGACAGGACCTTCCCGACCTGATTAACTTGACCATGGCGGGTCAATTTTCGGCCCACAT
>Ga0055584_100001683_pt1 | contig 21649 bp, 17 predicted proteins | sample OSDHelmetaG_FD_58716 | JGI IMG/M metagenome (GOLD analysis project Ga0055584, IMG submission 58716) | Pelagic marine sediment microbial communities from the LTER site Helgoland, North Sea, for post-phytoplankton bloom and carbon turnover... | ecosystem: Environmental > Aquatic > Marine >...
ATTGGGTGGTAAAGCTCAGTTTGGTGGTCAGCGTTTTGGTGAGATGGAGGTTTGGGCACTGGAAGCATTTGGTGCGTCGAACATCCTACGTGAGATTTTAACTGTTAAATCGGATGACATCATCGGTAGAGCAAAAACGTATGAAGCAATTGTGAAAGGCGACAACAGTGTTGAACCAGGATTGCCAGAATCGTTTAACGTATTACTGCATGAGCTTAGAGGTCTAGGTCTCGAGTTGACATTTGATTGATCAACAGTTTAGGTTTTAGTTTCAATTCATTTAGAAAAACACAACATGGCTTACAATAAAAAAGAGCAAAAAATAAAAAGTAACTTCACAAGTCTTCGTATTGGATTGTCTTCTCCGGAAGTAATCTTACAAAGATCAAATGGTGAGGTTATTAAACCAGAAACCATCAACTACCGTTCGTATAAGCCAGAAATGGGCGGATTGTTCTGCGAACGAATCTTCGGTCCTGTAAAGGATTACGAATGTCATTGCGGTAAATACAAAAGAATCCGATACAAAGGAATCGTTTGTGACCGATGTGGTGTTGAGGTAACTGAAAAGAAAGTGCGTCGTGAGCGCATGGGACATATCGAATTGGTTGTTCCTGTGGCTCATATCTGGTATTTCAGATCACTTCCAAACAAAATTGGATACCTCTTAGGTTTGCCTTCTAAGAAATTAGATATGATTATTTACTACGAACGTTATGTAGTAATTCAATCAGGAGTAAAAGAAGAGGATGGAATCAATTACCTTGATTTCTTGACTGAAGAAGAATACCTTGATATTCTTGATACACTTCCAAAAGAGAATCAATATTTAGAAGATAGCGATCCAAACAAGTTCGTAGCCAAAATGGGTGCAGACGCGATTTGGGATTTATTAGGTCGATTAAACTTGGACGAGTTATCGTACCAATTACGTCACCAAGCGGCAAACGAAACTTCTCAACAACGTAAGGCGGAAGCTTTAAAGCGTTTGAAAGTAATTGAAGGCTTCAGAGATGCAAACTCACGTTTTGAAAACAAACCAGAGTGGATGATCATGAAGATTCTTCCAGTTATTCCACCAGAACTAAGACCATTAGTTCCTTTGGATGGAGGTCGATTTGCAACTTCAGATTTGAACGATTTATACCGTCGTGTCATCATCCGTAACAACCGATTGAAGCGTTTAATGGAGATCAAAGCACCTGAGGTGATTTTGAGAAACGAAAAACGAATGCTGCAAGAAGCGGTTGATAGTTTATTAGACAACACACGAAGAGCAAACGCAGTAAAAGCGAGTGGTAACAGACCTCTTAAATCTTTAAGTGACATGCTTAAAGGTAAACAAGGTCGTTTCCGTCAAAACTTATTGGGTAAGCGGGTTGATTATTCTGGTCGTTCTGTAATTGTGGTAGGACCAACACTTAAATTACATGAGTGTGGTTTGCCAAAAGGAATGGCAAGTGAGTTATTCAAACCATTTATTATCCGTAAACTAATCGAAAGAGGCATTGTTAAAACTGTAAAATCTGCCAAGAAAATCGTAGACCGTAAGGATCCTGTGATTTGGGAGATATTAGAAAACATATTGAAAGGTCATCCGATCTTGCTTAACCGGGCTCCAACGCTTCACAGGTTAGGTATCCAAGCTTTCCAACCTAAATTAGTGGAAGGAAAAGCGATTCGATTACACCCATTGGTTTGTACTGGTTTTAACGCGGATTTTGATGGTGATCAAATGGCTGTTCACGTTCCACTTGGAAACGCAGCTGTTTTAGAAGCACAAATTTTGATGCTTGCACCACACAACATTCTTAACCCAGCAAACGGTGCGCCGATTGCAGTACCATCTCAAGACATGGTGCTTGGACTTTACTACTTAACAAAAGGTAGAAAGTCTACAAAAGCAAAACCTGTTGCAGGCGAAGGCTTAACATTCTATTCTCATGAAGAGTTAACCGTAGCACACAACGAAGGAAGAGCGGCACTTCACGCTGAAGTGAACATTAAAACAACCGTTAAGGAAAACGGCGAGCTAGTTGAAAAAGTTGTTCCAACTACTGTTGGACGAGTAATTTTCAATGAGTTTGTACCAACCGAAATGGGCTTTATCAATGAATTGTTAACTAAGAAATCGTTACGTACGATTATTGGTGACATGGTGAAAGTAGTGGGTATCGCAAGAACTGCTGATTTCCTTGATAATATTAAAGATTTAGGTTTCCAATATTCGTTCAAAGGAGGTCTGTCGTTTAACATCAGTGATGTTGTTTTACCAGACACCAAAGAAGGATTGATTGATGCTGCTAAGCTTGAAGTTGAAGAAATTTGGGAAAACTATAACAATGGTTTTATCACAAACAACGAGCGTTACAACCAGATTATTGATATCTGGACACGTGTAAACTCTAAAGTGTCTGACGCGTTGTTGCAGAAACTAACAGCTGATGATCAAGGATTCAACCCAATCTATATGATGTTGGATTCTGGAGCACGGGGATCTAAAGAGCAAATTCGTCAGTTAGGTGGTATGCGGGGATTGATGGCGAAACCTCAAAAGAAAACAGGTCACGGTGGAACTGGTGAGATTATTGAAAATCCAATTCTTTCTAACTTCCGTCAAGGACTTTCGATTTTGGAGTACTTTATTTCTACACACGGTGCGCGGAAAGGTCTTGCGGATACGGCACTTAAAACGGCTGATGCGGGTTACTTAACGCGTCGTTTGCATGATGTTGCTCAAGATGTTGTCATCAACGCTGTTGATTGTGAAACGTTAAGAGGAATTGAGGTTACAGCACTTAAAGAAAACGAAGAAATCGTTGAGAGCTTATACGATAGAATCTTAGGACGTACCAACCTTCACGATGTGGAAGATCCTTCTACTAAAGAAGTAATTCTTGAGGCTGGTTCTGAAATCACGGAAATAGTTGCACAACGTATCGTTGACGCGGGTATTGATCGATTAGAAATTAGATCGGTAATGACTTGTGAAAACGAAAGAGGTGTTTGTACGAAATGTTACGGACGAAGCCTACCTACAGGTAGAATGGTTCAAAGAGGAGAAGCTGTTGGTGTAATTGCTGCACAGTCGATTGGAGAGCCAGGTACACAGTTAACACTACGTACATTCCACGTTGGGGGTACTGCATCGAACATCGCATCTGAGTCGGAAATGACTGTAAGATATGATGGTGTTTTGGAGTTTGATGAAATCAAAACAGTAGACAGAATCACACAAGACGGAGAGAAGGAATTGGTTGTTGTGGGAAGATCTGGTGAGATTAAAGTTCTAGATGCCAAGACAAAAGAAATGTTGAATACATTGAACGTTCCTTATGGATCTATTTTGGTTGTTAAAGACAAGCAGAAAGTGAAAAAAGGCGACGTGATTTGTAACTGGGATCCATATAACGCGGTAATCGTAAGTGATTCTGAAGGTAAGATTGCCTTTAAGGATATCATTGATGGTATCACGTACAAAGATGAGATTGACGAGCAAACAGGATTTAAGGAAAAAGTATTGGTTGAAAACCGAGACAAGAAATTAATTCCTGCTGTATTGCTTCAAGATAAAAAAGGAGAAACCTTAAGAGAATTCAACTTACCTGTGGGTGCCCACATTTCTGTTGAAGACAATGCAGGTATCAAATCAGGTGAAATTATCGCTAAAATTCCTAGAGTATTAGGAAAAACAGGTGATATCACGGGTGGACTTCCAAGGGTAACTGAGCTTTTCGAAGCGCGTAACCCATCGAACCCAGCTGTCGTTTCTGAGATCGACGGTGTAGTTAGTTACGGTGGTATCAAACGTGGTAACAGAGAGATCATTATTGAGTCTAAAGAAGGCGTGAAAAAGAAATACCTAGTATCTCTTTCTAAACACATTCTTGTGCAAGACAATGATTTCGTGAAAGCGGGAACGCCACTTTCTGATGGTTCGATTACACCAAAAGATATCTTAGCCATTGAAGGACCAAGTGCTGTACACAAGTACATTGTAAATGGTATTCAAGAGGTTTACCGATTACAAGGGGTAAAAATCAACGACAAGCACATTGAGGTAATTGTACGTCAAATGATGCAGAAGGTAACAATTGTTGATCCAGGAGATACGAAGTTCTTAGAAGGTGAAGGTGTTGCAAAACACGATTTCAAAGAGCAGAACAACTGGATTTACGACAAAAAGATTGTTGTTGATGCTGGTGATTCAAATGAATTAAAGCCAGGTCAGATTGTAAGCTTACGTAGACTTAGAGACGTGAATTCAGTGTTGAAACGTAAGGATCTTAAAACCGTTGAGGTGAGAGATGCCGTACCAGCAACGTCAGAACCATTGTTGATGGGTATTACAAAAGCTTCCTTAGGTACACAAAGCTTTATGTCTGCAGCATCGTTCCAGGAGACTACTAAAGTCTTGAACGAAGCAGCTATAGCTGGTAAAGTAGATAACTTAACCGGTCTTAAAGAAAACGTAATTGTTGGACATTCAATTCCAGCGGGTACAGGTTTACGCGACTATGAAGACATCATTGTTGGTTCTCAAGAAGAATACGACTTATTGATGAGTTCAAAAGAAGAGGAAACCCAAACTGTTGGAGAAGTAGGGACAGCGAATTAAATTATTTTAAACTTTTTACGAAAATGCCCTACAAATGGGGCATTTTTGTTTTACAACAAAAATTATGGAAGAACAGAATCAAAAGCAAGGGAATCAAATAGACATCGAATTAAGTGAAGAGGTTGCGGACGGAACGTATTCCAATCTTGCCATTATATCACATTCTAATTCTGAGTTTATCGTTGACTTTGTACGCATGATGCCAGGAACGCCAAAAGCGAAGGTGAAACAGCGTATTATCTTATCCCCACAACACGCCAAACGATTGATGCTTGCTTTAGGCGAGAATATCAGTAAATATGAAGCCAGTTTTGGTGAAATAGAATCACACGATCAGGTACCAAATTTCCCAATGAATTTTGGACCAGCTGGTGAAGCTTAGTATTTAGGGACTCTCCAAGAATTATACATATGGACATTACACAAATTTTATTATCACAATTAGGCGACGGTGGCGTTGAGGCCATGGCAAATAAAATCGGAGCCAACAAAAAACAAACGGCATCTGCACTTGAAGGTATTGTTCCTACTCTTTTAGGAGCTATGTCGAGCAATACAAAATCTGAAAATGGAGCCTCTGGATTACTTGGTGCTCTAGATAGAGATCACGATGGCAGCATATTGGATGACGTAGCTGGATTCATTGGGAACAGTGATGACGGACCAGGAGAGGGCATCTTAAAACATGTATTGGGTAATAACCGCGATACAGTTGAGAACGGTTTAAGTGCTAAAACGGGTTTAAACTCTAGTCAGATTGGACAGTTATTAAAAATGGCCGCTCCGCTGATTATGGGATACTTAGGCAAACAAAAGAAACAACAAGGTTCTGGGTTTGATTTAGGTAGTATTGCTGGCCTTTTAGGAGGAATGGCAAATACTTCTGACAAAAACACAGGCTTAGACTTAGGCGATATACTAAATGTCGTTGGAGGTTTAAGCGGAAACACTGGAGCAGCACAAAAAGGCGGTGGAATCGGCGGTCTCTTGGGAAAGCTGTTTGGTAAATAGAATTTATGACACAAAAATAGAAAAGCGACTTCGGTCGCTTTTTTTGTTTAAGGTGTTGATTGGTAATGGGTTAATAGATGTTAATATCAAACAAACACAGCAGTCAACATTAATAGTTATTTGTAATGTTCGTACGCTTCATTAATTTAGTGAGGCTTAAACGCACATCACTCACTTAATAACTGCTATATGATAGCTTCTGCTCAGCGCACCGCGCGTACAATGGCCGGCATAGATCCGTATACGGGTAATTGGTCGCAAAAGGAAGTACTCCATCTTTTACGGCGTACTATGTTTGGCGCAACAAAATCCGACATTGATTATTTTGTAACAAAAAACATGTCTGATGCTGTTGACGAATTACTCTCGCCAACTTCGTTTACACCCGATCCTCCCGTAAATAACTATAACAACGGAAGAATCACAGATCCGGATATCGCTTTAGGAGATACGTGGGTCAACGGTCCAACAAATCAAGCATTGTACAATGCCAGAATGGAGTCGATGCGCTCATGGTGGTACGGATTGATGTTAAACCAAGACCGGAGTATATTAGAGAAGATGACCTTGTTTTGGCACAATCACTTTGCCACGGAAACACAAGTATATAGAGACCCTATTTTTGGCTACAACCACCATCAAATGCTTCGTGAGAATAGTTTGGGTGATTTTAAAGCGTTGGTGAAGAAGATTACAGTCGATCCAGCCATGCTTGTTTATCTAAACGGTGAGAAAAACACGAACCGAGCTCCTGATGAAAATTATGCTCGAGAATTACAAGAGCTCTTTACATTAGGAAAAGGAGAGGATTCTGGTTATACCGAAATTGATGTTCAACAAGCGGCCCGTGTATTAACAGGTTGGCGCGTGAATAGAACGAGTTTTACCAGTTATTTTAATCCAAACTTACACGACTCCGATGACAAGACATTCTCATCTTTCTTTGGAAACAAAAAGATTACTGGAAAGTCTGGTGCAGCAGGTGCCGATGAGTTAGACGAGTTGCTAGACATGATTTTCTCTGAAGAGGAAGTGTCGAAATACATGTGTCGCAAACTGTACAGATGGTTTGTTTATTACGATATTGATGCAGCAGCCGAAACCAATGTAATAGAGCCATTGGCAACCATTTTTAGAAATAACAATTACCAAATAAAACCAGTGTTAAGTGCTTTGTTCAAAAGCCAACATTTCTTTGACGTAGTCAATCGCGGTTGCTTGATTAAAAGTCCAGTAGACTATTCAGTGGGCATAATGCGTCAAAACGCCGTAGAATTCCCAACATCAGCCAATTTGGTTGAACAATATTATATGTGGCAGATTGTAGGTCAAGTATGTGCCTTACAGCAGCAAAACATTGGAGATCCGCCAAATGTGGCAGGATGGCCGGCATACTATCAAGTGCCTCAGTACCATGAGATTTGGATTAATACTGATACGCTACCAAAGCGAAATCAAATTTCTGACATAATGGTGTTGGCAGGTGTTACGCGAACAGGACAAACGATTGTAATTGATCCAATTAAAGTCGCCGAAATGTTTGACAATCCTGAAGATGCCGCAACGTTGGTTGATGACATGGTTGATTATTATTACACCTTAGACATTAGTACTGACCAAAAGGACTACATGAAGTCATTCTTGTTATCTGGACAAGCGGCAACGTATTGGACCAGTGCTTGGAACGCATATAAGGCAGATCCAAACAATACAACCTTGAAGAACGTGGTTAAGCTACGACTTCAAGGTTTGGTGAAGTATATCATGAATTTAGCAGAGTATCAATTGTCGTAATTAAAGCGTAGTAAAATGAAAAGAAGAGATTTTTTAAAGACCACTGCTCCTTTTGCGACACTTCCTGTGTTAATGAACGGGCTTCCAATTCATGCGCTGGGCAACCCAGAAACCATGAATATTTTGAGTAAAGCATTTGTTAATACCGATCACGTTTTGGTATTGATTCAAATGAATGGTGGGAACGATGGATTAAACACCGTCATCCCAACCGACCAATATAGTAACTTGACTAAGGCGCGATCCAACATCATGATTCCGTTGTCTAAAGTACTTGTATTGGATGACGTTGAAGGAACAGGCTTTCACCCGTCAATGACTGGAATGCGCGATTTGTTCAACGACGAGAAATTGACTGTTGTGCAAGGTGTGGGATATCCAAACCCAAATTTTTCGCACTTTAGAAGTACCGATATTTGGCATACGGCGTCGGATTCAAGTGAAGAACTTCATTCAGGTTGGATAGGTCGATACCTAAGTCATGAGTTCCCCAATTACCCAGTTGGTTTTCCTAATACAGATATGCCTGATCCGCTTGTGTTGCAGATAGGTTCTGTTGTTTCAACGGTTTGTCAAGGCGTAAGTGTGAACATGGGAATGGCCATTAGTGACCCTGGCGCATATTATCAATTGGTGACTGGAAACTACACGACGAGTCCAAGCTCAAAAGCGGGAAAGGAACTTGACTACGTAAGACACGTTGCTGAACAAAGTAATGAATATGGTCAGGCAGTTAAAACGGCTGGCGAAAAAGGCAATAACAAGAGTACCAAATACCCTGCTGCAGGTGAAAACCGATTGGCAGATCAATTGAAGATAGTAGCGCAATTAATTTCGGGTGGATTAAAGTCTCGAATTTATGTAGTAAACATCAATGGTTTTGATACCCATGCTTCCCAAGTAAATGCGACTGGGGGAACAGAAACAGGGAATCATGCTAACTTGTTGTCACAGTTGAGTGCGGCAATAGATGCGTTCCAAGATGATATTGAATTACTAGGCTTAAAAGACCGCGTATTGGGAATGACGTATTCTGAGTTTGGTCGTAGAATCATGTCTAACTTTAGTTTGGGAACAGATCACGGTGCTGCTGCGCCAATGTTCTTGTTTGGAACGAATGTAAAACCAGGCATACTAGGTCAGAACCCGACTATATCAGGATCCGTTCAGGTGAATGATAACTTACCTATGCAGTACGATTTTAGGTCGGTGTATGCGAGTGTATTAAAGGATTGGTTCTGTTTAGAAGATTCTGAAGTCGATTCGGTGATGTTAAAAACACACCAACAACTTCCGTTGTTGCAAGACACGTGTAATACCAATTCAAATGACCGTAAAGCGCTGCGAAAAGCAGGAGATGCCTATGTGTTGAATTACCCAAATCCATTTTCAACAGCAACAACAATCAAATTTGAATCATCTGGTGGACATATATTAATCCAAGTGTTCAGTCCGCAAGGGCAATTAATTGACACCTTGGTCGATTCAGAAATGCCTGTTGGTGAACATGAAGTAATCTTCAACGCTGGTAATTTAGCCAGTGGTACATACTTTTACCGCTACCAAAATGGGGAACTACAACAAACAAAACCCATGATTTTGGCTAGATAGCATTTACCAAACTTTGGGGAATGGTATTTGTTGATAGTTAACGAACGATTTCATTAGTACCACATGCAGCAGACATTAATTCGCATTTGTCGAATTTTCTTAGCAGTTATGTTCTTATTCTCAGGAATAAGCAAACTACTTTCCATGGCTTTTTTCGACGCTATGGTCGCCGAATTATTTCTTGGGCCAAATTATTATGACTTCCCAACCGGTTTGTATTATACACAAATACTTAGCCGTGTTTTAATCGCTTCCGAATTGGTTCTTGGGGCCGCAATCTTAATGGACAAGTGGGTCAAGAGGATTACCATTCCTGCTATTTTTGGCATGTTGCTATTGTTTACTGTTCACCTCTTTTATGAAGGTTTGACAAGTGACAAAGGGTTTATTGAAGGAAATTGTGGGTGCTTTGGTGATGTATTGCCAATGAATAACCTGGAAAGTATCATAAAAAATGTTGTTGCCATGTTGGCTGCCGTTTTCGTATGGTTGAAATACAAAGAAGAAGAAAAACTGGCTGTCTGGGCTGGACCACTTGTCATTGGCATAGTGACGCTGCTCACTTTGTTGATGGGGGTTAAAACGTACCAAGAGGTGGAAGAACAACCTGAGAATCCAGAAGTTATTGTGGAAGATAGTCTGTTAACCACAGTGCCAGAACCTACAACAATTGAAATTTCAGAACAACCAGATTCAGCGACGAAAATCAGTGTGGTGAAAGATGATCCCACGGCCAAAGTGAAAAAAGATGAACCAGAATTAAGTCCCATTTTAACCATGCTTCAGAAAATGGGCAAAATGTCCGATGGCAAACCTATGGAACTATCTAAAGGAGAAGTTGCGGTATGTTTGTTTAGTATGACCTGTGGGCATTGTCAAGAATCGTATAAGGAGCTGTGTGAGTTGAGTGCTTTTGCCAGTTTACCAAAGTTGTATTTGATCAATTATGGTCAAGAATTTGAACAAAAGTATTTTTTTAATCAAGCGGGGAATTGTCGCCATGCACATGTAAGAACCGAAGATTACACCAAGTTTAACAGACTGCTTCAAGGCAAAGGATTTCCTCGAATTCTTGCGCTGAAAGACGGCAAAATTGTCCAGGACTGGAATATTGATACCTATTCTAAAGATGCTTTCATGAAACACTTCAAAATTGAAGAAACGAATAAGAATGCGGAAGATGGTTTGAATCTACAGAAGAAGGATGACGGTTTTGACGACTTCGAGAAACAGCCGTGGGAGTAAAGCTTCTAAGGCATTTGCTCTAACTCTTTGTTAAAATCATACTGTAGGTCTTCGTGTAGTTTTGACATCGATTTTCTTACTAAATCCAGCTGTCTATTGTAGATATTCCAGAGCGTAACATTCCTACGGATAGATGGCTCGAGTAAAAGCAGTTGCTGACAGAAAAACAATAACAAAGCGACCTCAGTTTCCTTCTTTTTGGAGTATCGGATATACTTTTTTGTATTTCTTAACACTTTGCGGATGGTTTTTTTCATCCAATAGTATGTTGCCGTATTTATGTCGTTCAGGTCTAAAACCATTTGAGCCTTGACAGATTCAACGAAACGTAATTCGTTTGAGGCGTTGAATAAGAGGTACGTCAATAACTCTTTGTTTTCTTTTTTAAATCTGGCGAGCTCTAAACATAATGCTAATACTTCCGTTTCAGAAGCGTGTTTTAATTCATCTTTTATTTCTTTTAGACTCGCTGTTTTCATGTTTTAACCAGTAATGCAAACGTATTACTTTTCACCATAATGGTCCTTGCACCTGGCAATTTACCTTCGAAATTGTATCTTTAGGATTATATAAATCGAAAGACTAAGGCAAATGGTATTTTTAGGAACTCCAACCATCAGGTTATTTTCAGACTCGGAAACAGCATTGTTATTCGGCTGCATCGTGTTAGGTTATACTGCTTTGTATTTTTATCTCTTGACAAGGGAGCTTAAGAAAAAACTAAAGCAACTACAGCTTGAGGACGAAGATCACAGTGAGACTTTTAGTGTAGAAACGTAGACGCCCAACGGGAGAATATTATTAAACAATAAAGCCCGACTGCTTTCACAATCGGGCTTTTGAGTTTTTATAATTATCTTTAAGCTTCTGCCGTTTCTTCGTACTCAGACAAAGGCAAACAAGCACAAACTAAGTTTCTGTCACCGTACGTGTTGTCCACTCTTGACACGCTAGGCCAGAACTTACGTTCCATTACCCATGGTCTTGGATATGCCGCCATTTCTCTTGTGTATTTATGATTCCAATCTGATGACATCACACGTTCGGCTGTATGCGGTGCATTAACCAACATATTGTCGTCTTGTGAATAAACACCATCTTCAATTGATTTTATTTCTTCTCTGATTGATAACAACGCGTCGCAAAAACGATCTAACTCATCTTTACTCTCCGATTCAGTAGGCTCAACCATTAAGGTTCCAGCAATAGGGAATGAAACAGTAGGTGCGTGGTAACCATAATCCATTAAACGCTTCGCAATGTCTTCAACTTGAACACCAGAACCAGCTTTTAACACGCGTGTATCAACAATCATTTCGTGGGCAACTGTTCCACCTTTACCAGTATAAAGTAACTGATATGGTCCATCCAAACGCGCTTTGATATAGTTGGCATTTAATATGGCAGTTTTTGTTGCTTCAACCAATCCTTTTGTACCCATCATTTTGATATAGGCATAAGAGATTAACAATATACTTGAACTTCCAAACGGCGCAGCCGATATAGCTGTCATCGCTTTATCGCCACCAGTTTTAACCAATTTGTGTCCCGGTAAATAAGGCACCAAATGTGCAGCAACACCAATTGGTCCCATGCCTGGTCCACCACCACCGTGAGGGATGCAGAAGGTTTTATGTAAGTTTAAGTGACAAACGTCAGCACCAATAAGACCTGGATTCGTCAGCCCAACTTGTGCATTCATGTTGGCGCCATCCATATACACTTGTCCGCCATTTTTGTGAATGATGGATGTGATTTCTCTAATTGTTTCTTCATACACACCGTTGGTTGATGGATACGTAACCATCAAACAAGCCAATGTCTCAGCATGTTGTTCAGCCTTTGCTCGTAGATCGTCAACATCGATGTAACCGTTTTCCAATGTTTTTACAACCACAACTTGCATTCCTGCCATCACTGCACTCGCTGGGTTAGTTCCATGAGCACTCGCTGGAATTAAGGCAATATTTCTGTGCGATTCACCTCGGTCTTCGAAATACTCACGAATAACCATCAGGCCAGCGTACTCACCTTGAGCACCTGAGTTTGGTTGTAAGCTCATATCTGCGAAACCAGTGATTTCTGATAAATCTTTGGCTAACTCGTCAAGAATTTCATAATACCCATCAACTTGATTTCTTGGCACAAATGGGTGAATTGCGTTGAATTCTGGCCACGTAACTGGAATCATTTCCGTTGTCGCGTTTAACTTCATCGTACAACTTCCTAATGAAATCATGGAATGTGTTAACGACAGATCTTTGTTTTCTAATCGCTTGATATAACGCAACATTTCATGTTCAATATGGTATTTGTTGAACACTTCATGTGTCATGAATTCTGACGTACGAACAAATGCTTTGTCCCAGCTTAATGTGAGATCATCCGCAAGTGAAGTAACATCTATTTCTTGTCCTTTGACTTTGGCAAAGCAATTGGCAATGTTTTGAATGTCTTCTATTTCTGTTGTTTCATCAATAGAGATACCTATGAAGCTACCTCCATTTCGAAGGTTCATTTCGCTGGCTTCCGCATTCGCGATCACTTTTGAAATTTCATCAGCACTAAGGCCATCCACTTTTAAGGTGTCGAAGTAATGTCCATTACTTTGTGTGAAGCCTAATTTGGCAAGAGCCTCATTTAATATTTTAGTCAAGCCGTGTACTTTGCCTGCTATTTTCTTTAAACCTTGCGGTCCGTGATAGACACCATACATACCAGCCATGATGGCTAGCAAAACTTGCGCCGTACAGATATTAGAAGTCGCTTTGTCTCTTTTGATGTGCTGCTCTCTTGTTTGCAGCGCCATGCGCAAAGCACGTTTACCAGTAGCATCTTTACTGACACCAATGATTCTTCCAGGAATTTGTCGCTTGTATTCTTCTTTTGTGGCAAAATAAGCGGCATGTGGACCACCAAATCCTAGTGGTACACCAAATCGTTGGGTATTTCCAACCACGGCATCTGCGCCCCACTCACCTGGAGAGGTAAGCAGCGTTAGTGCTAACAAATCAGCAACAGCGCCTACTAATACGCCAGCTTCATGAGCGGTTGTTGTAAATGATTTATAGTCGCGTATTGCTCCGTTAGAATCCGGGTATTGTACCAACGCTCCGAAAAACGACTCATCTAATTGAGCGTTTTGGAAATCGCCATACACCAATTCGATACCTACTGGAGTCGCTCTAGTTTCAAGTATGTCAATGGTTTGAGGGAAAACGTTGTGGTCAACAAAGAATTTATTTGACTCTTTTCTTTTACAGATGTTGTGAAACATAGTCATGGTTTCAGCGGCAGCAGTTCCTTCATCTAATAAAGATGCGTTGGCCAATTCCATTCCAGTTAAATCCATTACCATGGTTTGGTAGTTCAACAAAGCCTCTAACCTACCTTGGGCAATCTCAGCCTGATAAGGCGTGTACTGCGTGTACCATCCTGGATTTTCCATGATGTTTCGCAATATCACAGCTGGTGTATGGGTGTTGTAATATCCCATACCGATGTAATTCTTATACACTTTGTTCTTCGAAGCTGTCTTCCTTAACTCCGACAAAAATGCTTGTTCACTTTTGGCTTTAGAAATGTTTAATTGGCCTTCCAAACGAATGTCTGCTGGAATTGTGCGCTCAATTAGTTCATCTAAACTTTTCACACCAATTGTTGCCAACATAGCCTCTTGATCCGCCTTTGATGGACCATTGTGTCGATCTTTAAAAAAGTCGATTTGATTTACGTTTAATTGCATTTTGCCTTATTTGAAATGTGCGGCAAAAATAATAGATATTTTAAGGATTATAGTGGTAGAAATAGCCTTGGGGAAATGTCAGGAATCACTGTTCGTAGGACACCGAATCACGCTGTAATACTGCGTTAAAAACAGAATCTTTACTGGCTAGTCTGGCAAGTTCTTTTTGGATGATGCCACTTATACGTTGATATTCTGGTTCGAGAGCATGTATTGATAAGCTGATTTTTTCAGCATACTGGCTGTTGTTTATCGCGTCAGTCAACTCGGTTTGATAGCACTGCTTAAACTCCTCTTTGGTCAATTGGTTTTTATTAACCGAGGTGCGAAGATCGGCGGCTTGGGTTTTAAGAGACTTCATTTCATTAAACAAGGCGGGGTATTCTTTTAAGAAGTGCGCATAGTTTTTCTTAATGCCTTTGTATTTGGTCAAATGATTACCCAAACTCTCAGAAAAAATGGTGTCATAATATTTGTCCATATAGCGCAGCTCTCTCTCAATAGATTGTTCTCGAATACTAATGGTGTTAAAGTCAATACTTAAATACTGCTCGGTTTGTGTTAACCTTTGATCAAGGCTGTCTAATCGACTTGTATAGGCTTCATCCACAGAGTTGCAACCCGTTTGAAATGAAATGGTTAAGATAATGGTGATAAGACTTATGCCTAAAAATATTCCTTTGTTTGACTTCGTCATATTTTTGTCTTAGTTTTAACTGCTCGTGTTATGGCTTCAGAAGGGGCAAAAGTAAAAAAAATTAAACGGTTCATCTTTCTCAAAGATGTGCTGGTGATAGCCCTTTCGGCATTCGGAGGACCATCTATGCATATTGCTCTTTTTCAAAAGAGAATGGTTGAGCGAAAAGGGTATTTATCCGATAATGAATTACTCGAATTGTACTCCCTAGCTCAGATGCTTCCGGGTCCAAGTAGTACACAAACCATCACATCCATGGGGTATAAGTTTGGAGGGCCCGTTCTGGCTTTTTTGACCCTCATGGTCTGGATTCTACCTGCCTTTTTGTTGATGACTGCCTGTTCATTTTTGTTCGTGTGGTTCGATATGGAAGTGACGAATAAAGTATTTAGGTTCATACAACCTTTGGCTGTGGCGTTCGTAGTCACGGCGGGGATTAATATGGCTAGAAAGGTAACGAAAGGGAGTCTGAAACTCATATTGATGATTGCCGCTTTTGTCATTGTCGCCTTACTCCGACACCCACTTGAGCAGTATGTAAAAACGCCATTCATGTTCCCATTTGTGATTATTGGTGGTGGTATCGTGAGTTATTTTTTAAACAAGAAGGAACACAAGGTGCTGACCGATAAATCACCTAAGCCAAAAATTGTGGTCAAGTGGAATTACTTGATTGTTTTTGCTGTGATATTTATTCTAGCCGCCGTTTTGGGTAAAATCACCAACAACAGGTTTTTCTTGTTGTTCGAGAATATGTATCGATTTGGATCACTCGTTTTTGGAGGAGGCAACGTGCTCGTACCAATGATGTACGACCAATTCGTTCAGTTTCATAATTGGATAAAGCCAGAAGAATTCTTGACAGGAATTGGGTTAAATCAAGCAGTCCCAGGTCCCATCTTTACTGTGGCAACGTATTGTGGAGGTTTGATTCTCAGTGAAGACGGTGTTACCGACCAACTCATGGGCTGTGTAGTTGCAACGATCGGCATTTTCTTGCCTGGTACGTTAATGATCTTTTTTGTATACCCTATGTGGGACAGCATTAAGAACTATAAAATTATTAGAAGGTCGTTGGATGGAGTGATTGCCGTTTCTGCAGGTTTGGTTTTAGCCGCAGGGTATTTGCTGTTTTTACCCGTTGGATTTAACTGGGTTGAGGCCAACAGTTTTCATTATTCCAATCTGCAAGAAATAAATTGTATTAACTATTTTGACATTGGTTTGGTTATTGTATTGTCACTTATGCTGACTAAGTTCAAGATTCCGACCCCAGTTTGGGTAGTTCTTGCTATTTTAGCGGGTATCCTTTTGTAAACTTGTTCGTATAACAGACAAAGAACACATTTGAAAACGAAAATACTTCTCTTAATTGCGTTAGGCCTAAGCAGCTTAACTAACGAGGCCAGCCAATCTGACTCGACTGCCAAAGATTCGAAATTGGTACAGTTTTCTGGCGTGGTTATGACGTCTGATAGTTTGATGGGTATTCCATATGTTAGCGTGGTTATCAGAAGAACAAAAACGGGCAGTTACAGCGATTACAATGGCTATTTTAATTTTGTTGCACATAAAGGCGATACGATAGATTTTAGCTGTATTGGGTTTAAAGATTCATATTACATCTTGTCGGACACCCTAAAGAAACAAAAGTATTCCATGATCAAACTGATGACCGCAGATACGGTATATTTGGATGTGTCGATCATTACTCCTTTGCCAAAAAGGGATTTGTTTGATTATTATTTTGTCAATGCGAATATCCCGGATGACGACATGGAGCGGGCAAGAAAAAATCTTGAACGAGAAAAATTAAAAGAAGAAAGTGAAACACTTTCGGCGGATGGGAAAGAAGCTGGCAAGTTTCATTTACAACAACAGGCTAGGGCCTATTATTCTGCGGGACAAATTGCGCCAAACAATCTTTTAAATCCACTTGCGTGGGCTCAATTCTTTGAGGCTTGGAAACGCGGGGATTTCAAGAAACAGGATAAAAAAATAACGGGAGAAGAATAATTAGTTGATGTCAGAAACGTGTTGTTTCACCCAACTCTTACCCCATTCTTCAATCTCATTTTCACTCCATAATTCAGGATAAAAAATACGCTTCTGAAATCTCGGTGGCAAATACTTTTGCCAGTTGGTTCCACCAGTAGCTGCAATATCTGTCGGATTGCGCTGAAGGTATACCACAGCTGTTTTATAATGCGCTAAAGGCCAATTGACGTTTACATTCAAATCTAAATTTCGCAAGGCTTGTATGAGTTTTTCGTCGGCTTGGTCTTTTTTAGGCAGTTGTTTGTAACGCGCCCATACATTGGCATTTTTATAATCCACGGCCATTTGTATCAAGTCGTCGTTATATTTCTTTTCAAACTGCATAAGTGTCAACGTTTTTTCACCAGTGGCTAACACCGTAGCACCAGCCTGCCAATAGATGTACTTATACATTTCTTCAATGTCAGAATTGCGTGTAAAGTTGTCACGAAAATCTTTTCCAACGAGGTTTACAAAATCGGTTGACGCAATTTCAACCATGCGGTATTGTGCAGATTGAAACCCAGAAGCTGGTAGTAAGGCCATACGAAACTCTAAAAATTGCTTCTGTTCCATGCCTTCGCTCATCACAGTGAAAGAATCCGTCAAAATGATAAAATAGCGATTGATACGGTTCAACTTTTCGATGAGGTATTCTTTACTTACTACTGGTTTATTGGCCACCTGTTCAACCTCATGCAAAATCATTTTAAAGTACAATTCTGTTACCTGATGGTACATGATAAAAATTTGCTCGTCAGGTATATCGGTTTTTGGTTTTTGTAGCGTGAGCAAGGTGTCAAGATGTACATAATCCCAGTACGGAACATAGTTTTCATATAAACGACCTTCTAGGTAGGAAGCAAGATCTTGCCCCATTCGTTTGTACTTGTCCTCAAGTTTGTGAACTAAGTCTTCAATATTTTTGTCCAACTGACTCATTAGAAAGGAGAATTAAATGAAGTGAAAGGAGGATAGTGTTTGTCTTTTTCAGACAACTGAACATTGTCAAGCCTCCAAGAAATGTCGAACGCATCGTCCATGTAAAACAGGCCGTCTTCAACTTCTGGATGGTATAATTCTGTGCACTTGTACGAGAAAATGGTATTGTCTTCTAAGGTGCAGAATCCATGTGCGAAGCCTGGAGGAATCCAAAGCATGGTTTTGTTCTCTTCCGTGAGTTCAATGCTAAATGAGTTGCCGTAAGTTGGGCTATTCTTGCGTATGTCAACTATCACGTCTTGGACAGCACCAGTGATAACACGAACGAGTTTGCCTTGTTCAAACGGTGGTTTCTGAAAGTGTAAACCTCGCAATACGCCCTTGTTAGAGAGGGACTGGTTGTCTTGAACAAAATTAGGATTGATGCCAGCCTTGGCGAAATCTCGATCACTATAGCTTTCGAAGAAATAACCCCTGTGGTCACCAAATACTTTGGGTTGAATTACCAAAGGGCCTTCAATATCGATTGTTGTAAATTCCAATGTTTTTTATATTGGCACAAATTTGTAAAACTTTTGGGGATATTGTTGATAACAATGGATGAAATTCCAAAGAATGGGTTTTGTGCGAATTTACTTTTGAATCATGGATGAGCAACACGAAGCGGACTACCTTAAGGGATTGAATAATCCCCAAAAAGCGGCTGTGCTTCAGACGAGTGGACCGGTTATGATTGTTGCGGGTGCTGGGTCTGGGAAAACCAGGGTGTTGACGTATCGTATTGCGCATATGATAGCATCGGGTATAGACCCGTTCAACATTTTAGCCTTAACCTTTACGAACAAGGCCGCAAAAGAAATGCGGAAGCGAATTGAAAACGTAGTTGGTTCGGAAGCAAAAAACATCTGGATGGGAACGTTTCACTCCGTGTTTGCCAAAATCCTTCGTTTTGAAGCCGGAAAGCTCGGATACCCGTCAAATTTTACCATCTATGACACGGATGACTCGAAGAGTCTGCTTAAGACCATCATCAAAGAGTTAAAGTTAGACGACAAGGCGTATAAACCCAATGTGGTATTAAACAGAATTAGCGCAGCTAAGAATAGTTTGATCACACACAAAATGTATCAGAATGCAGATGAATTGACCTCCTATGATTCTGTTAGTGGAAAGCCAGAAATTACCAAGATTTACAATCTATATGCAAAACGTTGTTTTATGGCAGGTGCAATGGACTTTGATGACTTGTTGTTAAAGACCTTTGAGTTGTTCACTACCCACATAGATGTATTGAATAAGTACCAGCACAAGTTTCAATATGTCATGGTTGATGAGTATCAAGATACGAATCACTGTCAGTACATGATTGTGAAGAAACTTGCTGCTGTGAACGAAAACATATGTGTTGTTGGGGATGATGCGCAAAGTATTTACTCTTTCAGGGGAGCAACGATTAGAAACATCTTGAATTTTGAGAAAGACTATCCAGATTTAAAGGTGTTTAAGTTGGAGCAGAATTATAGATCTACCCAAACCATTGTAAATGCGGCCGGTTCCATAATTGCTAAAAACAAAGATCAACTAGAAAAAAAGGTGTGGACTTCCAACCAGCTTGGTGAGAAGATAAAAGTACTTCGTGCCGTTACCGACAATGAAGAAGGTCGTTTTATTGCTCAATCCATTTTTGAGGAAAAAATGAAACATCAGTCTGCACACACTGATTTTGCCATACTGTATCGGACAAACGCACAGTCAAGAAGCTTAGAAGAAGCTTTGCGCAAATTGAATCTACCTTATAGAATTTACGGTGGACAGTCGTTTTACCAGCGTAAGGAAGTGAAGGATTTGCTGGCTTATTTGCGATTGACCGTCAACCACAAAGATGAAGAAAGTTTAAAAAGGGTAATCAATTACCCTGCACGAGGAATTGGAAAAACAACCCTCGATAAAATTCAACTGCATGCCAGTGAACAAGGTGTGTCATGGTGGGATATAGTTTGCAATGCGGAAGTTTTTCCAAACTTAGGGGCAGCTAAATCGCGATTGGCAGATTTTGCTACGAAGATCAAAAGCTTTGCTACGATGTTGGCGACAAACGATGCCTATGAATTATCCATGCATATCGCAAAATCAACAAATCTGTTGAAGAGTTTATATGATGATAAGACAGTTGAAGGCATAAGCAGGTATGAAAACGTAGTTGAATTGTTGAATGGTATTAAGGAGTTTGTCGAAGATGATTCCTCTGAACTAGAGAAAAATTTAGGCGTGTACTTGCAAGATATTGCCCTCATCACAGACTCAGATAAAGACGATGGGTCAGATGATAAGATATCGCTGATGACAATTCACGCAGCTAAAGGACTGGAGTTTCCTTTCGTGTATATATCTGGTATGGAAGAGAACCTGTTTCCGTCTCAAATGAGTACCGGTAGTAGGAAAGATTTAGAAGAGGAGCGAAGGTTGTTTTATGTGGGTATGACTAGAGCTGAACGCAAATTAACCCTGTCTTACGCCAATTCGAGATTTAGATTTGGTCAATTACTACCCTGTGAACCAAGTCGATTTATCGGTGAAATTGTCAATGATTTTATTGAACTAGACAAAAAAGCGTTTGTTAAAAGAAGTGATGGCGATAAGCCAGAGTTTAACCGATTTAATAAGAGGAAGTCTGAATCAACTGAAAAGTCAAACCTCCAGAACAAATACGGTAGAACCAATCAAAAGCAGACAACTAGGAGTCTGCCTCCTCCAATTGTGAATTTTGTGCCGGACGATACGACTGAAATAAAAGTGTCAGACGTAGTCGAACATCAGCGATTTGGCAAAGGCAAAGTTGTATTGCTAGACGGCGATTTTGGAAATAAAAAAGCCACTATCGAATTCGATGAATACGGTAAAAAGCAATTGGTGCTAAAATTCGCTAAGCTTCGATTCGTTAAGAATTAGGCGGACTGCTGAAATTTGTCAATGATCCCCCACAATTCTTGCATCGCACGTGGTTTTAATAAGTAGTCATTCATGCCAGAATGAAGCGCCTTTGGCAATACTTCTTCTTCAGGTAGACTTGTAAAAGCGATAATTGGAATTTTTGGATCAATTTTTCGCACTGCTTTGGCAACATCGTAGCCATCGTGATTCGGCATTTGAATGTCAAGTAACACCATTTTGTACTCGTTTGTTGTAATTAACTCAAGTGCTTGTTTCTTGTTTGTTGCGATGTCAAATGGGATACCTAGCTTATTAAACATGTAGCCTGTAAATAAACTGTTGATCTCGTGATCATCGATTAATAGAATTTTAATCTCGTTTGTCATAGTTGTAGTAATCAAGTGAGTTGTGTATTGCAATTGAGATGCCAACGAGACATTTGAGTGTTTAAAGTGTTGATATTCAGGCGCATGACAAAAGGCGCAAAATTAGATTATATCCCAATATGGGACTAATGGCTAATATCGAGACGTTAAAACATGGATTTTAAGCAGTCCCAAAGTTGTTTTTTCTTTTGAATGTCTTTCATGATGGCTGGAATTGAGTCGAACCAACATCGTTTGGATCCGTTATCATCCTGAATCACATACTGAGTGTGATTGTCAATTGGCAGGCCAAAACTTAAATACGTTTGACCTTTGTTGACGTCATTGATGTTATATGTATCGACCACTGTGAATTGGGTCGGGGATTTTTTTACAGATGACATAACTTTATTGAGGAATTCCGATTCTTCGATAGAAAGCGGTTGGTCACAAGTAATTATGATGTCCGTTGGAATTGGGGTAAAGACTTCCTCCGTTTCTAAAGAGCCATCGGACTTTATCTTATAATAGGAATCATTTAAGTGGCTTAAGGCTGATTCGTTGATTTCCCAGATTGATTTCATCATTAGCAAAAGTATTTAAAGTTGAGAATCCAGACTACAATTGTGGATTAGTTCGTATTTTGCTATTGT
>Ga0055584_100001684_pt1 | contig 21647 bp, 19 predicted proteins | sample OSDHelmetaG_FD_58716 | JGI IMG/M metagenome (GOLD analysis project Ga0055584, IMG submission 58716) | Pelagic marine sediment microbial communities from the LTER site Helgoland, North Sea, for post-phytoplankton bloom and carbon turnover... | ecosystem: Environmental > Aquatic > Marine >...
GAGCGACCCTGCGCGCCGGATCCGCTTCGTCTACACGCCACGGCATTGCTCATGGCTCAACCAGGTGGAGTTCTGATTTTCGATACTATCCCGACGCCTGCTCAAGCGCAGCAGTTTCGCCTCACTCGGTGATTTGCGCGAACGTGTCGAGCAGTTCATCGACTATTTCAATGACGTCCTTGCCAAGCCATTTCGCTGGACCTGCACCGGAAGACCGCTCCGGGCATGAGACACTCATGCGGATCGGGACTTCCGCCGAGCACATCTAGTGCCTAGCACCGCTGTCGCGAGCGCCTCCATGGTTAGCTGCGCGGTGTTGTGGCTGCTATCAACTTCACGTGCTTCGGGGTAGTTGGTTTGGCCTATTTGCCATTTTCAAGCAAAGCCGAGCTGCTTGGATATTTGCGCGCAATGCTCAACGAGGGCTTGCCAATAGTGGCTCTTGTCTTGGTTCAAGCGGAACACTGGGACGGATACGCTAACGCTTGCCACAGGCAGGCCGGAACCGTCTTGTATCGCAGCACCGAAACACATGATGCCGGCCTCGTTCTCCTGATCATCCACGCTGTAGCCACGTTCGCGAGTGCGTTCGATTTGTTCACGAAGCGCGGCTAGATCTGGGGACGTGTGCGCTGTTAGTACGGAGAAGCGCAGTCGGCTCATTATGTTCTCGGCTGCGTCTTTCGGTAACGCTGCAAGATACGCTTTGCCGACCGAACTCGAATGGAAAGGTACGCGAGTGCCTACCGTCGAGGCCATACGCACCAGCTCGCGGCTTTCGATCTTGTCGACATAAACCAACTCATCGAGGTTACGGATGGCCAAATGTACGGTTTCGCCGGTTTCGTCGCGCAAGCAGGCTAAGCGTGGCCGGGCAACCTGGCGCACATCGAGCTGCGCCAGCGCCGAGTGGGCCAAGCCGATCAAGCGAGCACCCAGGCCATAGCGCTTGTCGCGGTGCTTTACGACTAGGCCTTCGACTTCAAGCGAGGACAGGATGCGATAAAGGGTCGGGCGGGTTAGGCCGCTGAGGCTTAAGAGTTCACTGACCCCCGGCGCCTCGTGTTGCTCGGAGATTAGCTGCAGCACAGCCATGCTTCTAGCGAAACTCTGTGTCCCTTTTATCTGCTCTGACGGCACTGAACCCTCCTTGCGGGCATCGCGCGACTTCGAGAATTAACTATCCGCTGTAGGTGAAGATTCTGCCGCGTAATCAAGCAGTCTCGCCAAGGATCTCCAGGATGCGCATGTTATCATTATGTAAATATTATTCCACATAGTGGTCAGTGGAGCTGAAGCCATAGCTCACCGAGGCAACAAAAATTGCAAAATGGTGGCGCAACAAACCGTTCCATTTGATTAATCACCTTGCCATCGTTTTTATGCGAAAGCGACTACTGGTAGGCCATAGTCTGTATTTGAATCTGTGGTCCAAGCGCACTCGTGCGCAGACTGCAAACGAGTTTTTACGATCTAAACAAAGGACGACGAACCATGGATGTAGCAGGTAAAAAAGTAATTATTTTTGGCGGAACCTCTGGCATCGGCCTGGCCGCAGCAAAACAGCTGCTGGCATTGGGCGCAGATGTGATCGCCATCAGCCGCAACCCGGACAAAGTCACTGATGCTCCGGCAGGCCTCACGTTGAAAAAATGTGACGTATTGGACCGTGAAGCAGTGCAAGCATTACTTGCACAATGCGCCCCTTACGATGTTCTGGTTAGCGCTGCAACCGGCGGAGCGCGTGCCGTTGGGCCGTTTCTTGAAATGGACATGGACGGATACCAAGGCTCGTTCGACAAACTTTGGGGATATGCCAATGTTGTGCGCTTTGGCGCTCAACATTTAAGCGACGATGGCTCGATCGTTCTAGTCAGTGGCGCACCGGCACGTAAGATAAAACCCGGGCAAGTGGCTATCGGCTCTGTTGGCGCTGCGGTTGAAACCCTAGTAAGGGCCATCGCTCCAGAACTTGCGCCAAAACGCATCAACATCGTCGCACCAGGCAGCATCGACACGCCGATGGTCGCAGCCGAAGGCGATGAACGTGCATCTTTTTATTCGAAGGCAACTGCGGCCAACCTAATCCCGCGCGCAGGTACCGCAGATGAAGTCGCAATGGCAATTGTGTTTTTGATACAGAACGATTTCGTCACCGGCACCACGGTTGACGTCGATGGTGGATGGCTGTTGTCGTAACACTTCATAGACCAGCTTGCGTACAAAGAGGCGACGCGTGGCTCGTTAATGCGGAGGAAGTCGATAGCGACTTTGTTACAGGAATTTCGACCTATCAGATATGACAAATTGAATTCGATTCGGTAAACAAAATGGCGAATGCAACTAGACTTCACTACTTCCAAGGTCGAGGACGAGCAGAAACCACACGGTGGATGCTGGCGATTAACGAAATCGAATTTGAAAATGTGGCTATCGACTCTCCGCAAGCGCTGGCGGCGTTACGCGCTACTGGCAAGCTTCCTTTTGACCAGATGCCGCTTTTAGAAATTGATGGAAAGTGCCTGAGCCAATCAAATTCGATGGTTCGATTCTTAGCTCGCTGTGGCGGCTTGTATGGCGACAATGATGAGGATCGACTGTACTGCGATATGGTTGCTGGCGCCGTAGGCGATTTTGCCGAAGCAACTATGCAGGCCGCCTTCCAGCCCAGCGAAGAGATAGTATTGTTAAGTCTACAAGAACGGTTCGGAAAATTTGGACCACGGTTCGAAGCTCGCCTGAACGAAAATGGTTCTGGTTTTTGCGCAGGCGCCCGCCTGACCTTTGCTGATGTTGTTCTTGCCGAAGCGCTGAACGCTTATCTGGAGCGGATACCGGACATCTTGAAAGATACTCCGCTTGTCGCTGACTTGTATGCGAGGGTTTTAGGTACTCCCGGTATCAGCCGGTATCTACAATCGCCGCAAAGGTACCCAATGCCTGGGAGCGACTATGTGATAAGTGTTGCTGGTGTCCTGCAAAGGGCTTTGCCATCTCACATGCCGAATCCTAAGCGATTTGTTTCGCTCGCAGAAAAACCACAATAACCTGCATCAACGAGATAGGCCGTATGGATCAAGTGCCGTCCAGCAGCAGTCACTGACAGATCGCGCCGAGCGATCTCTAGCGGCTGGCAGGATAAGCGGATTCTAAGAAATTTGTTTCAGTTGCGTTTGGGTTACTTGTATTAGTAGCGGCGATGGTCTTGCGCGCATTCAAACACAAACTAGTGAACGCTCCCGAAGTCGTTACCGAAGACTCTGACTCTGATCCTTCGGTACAATAGAGCCAAGGGCAAAAAGCGCCACAGCTTACGCCTAGCAAAGTGTGTTTTGTCGCCACGAAAAGCGCAACGCTGCCAGTCATCCGCATATCATTGAGCGATGAGTTTCAACGACAGGCATTAATAGCTGGCGTTAGGCTATCCGAACGGCGAGCTGCGACTCAAAACACCTGGGAGCCAGGTTGATAGATCCGGGATCAGAATAATAAGGATCGTCACCAGCAAATCGGAAACAAAAAAGATCATTGCGCCACGCAGCACCGTTTGAATGGGAATTCGCGCGATACCGCTGACCGCGTATAAATTGAATCCAACTGGTGGCGTGATCACACTGAGTTCTACACCCATTGTTACTACGATACCGAGATGCACTGGATCAATACCGAGCGCAGTGGCAACTGGGAATATCACTGGCACGGTCAGCAAAATCATCGCGATGCCATCCAGAAAGGTGCCGAGCACCAACAATAGCGCTAGATAGCCAAACAGAAACCCCAGTGGGTCGAGATTCATCTCGATTACTATTTGCGCCAACTGCTGCGGCCATGCCTGATTCGCGGCGACAAACTGAAAGATGCCGACGCTGCCGACCAGGAAAAACACCACCCCGGTCAGATTCATCGCGCGTGCCGCGGTGGGTAACAATTCGCGGATGAACTCACCGCGCCCAGTACTGAGCCCGTAAAGCAAGGCGTAACCGCATGCCGCCGCCGCGCCCTCAGTTGGTGTGAACAAGCCTCCGTAAAGGCCGCCTAAAACCAGCACCGGCATGCCGAGCCCGGGCAAGGCGCCTATGGTCGCCTTTATCAGTGGCTTCCATGCGAATGTTCCGCGCTCCAGGCCTGGCGTGCGCCAGGCGGCCAGCATGATTACGATGGACATACCTACCGCCAGTACCAGCCCTGGGATTACCCCCGCCATAAACAGCCGCACAATTGACGTTTCTGTGGCAACGCCATAGATGATCAACGACAAACTAGGTGGAATGAGCAGTCCAATTCCGCCGCCGGAAGCGACGATCCCTGCGGCCAACCAATCCGGGTAATTGCGTTTGCGCATTTCCGGAATGGTGATAAGACTCATCGCTGACGCAACCGCGACGCTCGACCCGGAAATGGCGCTGAACATTACGCAGGTAGTGACTGTAGCGATTCCAAAGCCGCCGATGATCCAACTGACCGCAGCTTCCGCAAATTGAAACAGTTGCCGCACCATGCCAGTGCGTTCCATCAGGAACCCGGCAAAGATGAACAGCGGTACTGCCATCAGGCTGTAACTGCCGAGGAACGAGAAAAAGCTCTGTGACAGCGCGCGCGCGTCCAGCAGCGGGTCGAAGTAGATGAAGATTGCGCTGGCACCGCCCATAGCGATGCCAATGGTGACCCCTGATCCTAAAAACGCCAGGATGCCAGCAAGTAAACTACCCATCGTGTGATATCTCGTATTGGCATTGGCCTAGCCAATGTTGGCGTCAGTCGGTACTTACGGCCGCGTGGATGAACGCTAGATTCGAAGCAAGTTTGTTACATCATTCGCTATAGCAAAGACTCGGTTTCGGATTCAATTTCAAACTTATCAACCAGTCCTTCTTTACCCAGCAGTACACAGATCTCGTGGTACAACTGAAAAGTAAAACTGATGCCGAGGAATGCGATGCTGGTTAGAAATACAGCGAAAAATGGCCACAGCAGAAACACTAAGCTCTCGGTTGTGCGTTGTTGCGCAATCATTAGATCGGCAACTTCAACACCGTGCCAGGCCGTCCAAGCGCAAAAGCCTACGCCGACAACCGCTCCGACAAGCTCCAACATGCCAGCCGCGAGTTGACCGAAACGCCCGCCTTTGTCACGCAGCATCAACAGCAGTAAGGTAACCCGCAGGTGCGCGCGGCGGCTTTGTGTAATGGAAAAAAATAGAAACACGCCAGCCAAGATGCCGTAGGTGACGGCATCTTGCTGCCACTCAAACGACACGCCGAAGACATAGCGACGGATGACTTCGAGCACGGCCAGGAGCGTCAGCCCGACCAATAGCGCGGCGGAGACATATTGCAGGAATTGTTCCTGAAACAGCCGCCATCCTGCATATAGTTTATTCAAATTGATATTTCGGGAGGACAGTACTGTCCTCCCATTTCCAAGATTAGTTAATGTCGGAACTACTTTTTCAGCGTGTCACTGTATTGAGCACAGTCCAGGCTTTCGAGCGGATCACTGCCGGAGCCCAAGCGCGCGGAAGCCGCGTGTCCTTCTTTTAGGTAGGTATCAACCCAACTGTGGGCTTCAGCGGGTAGCTTACCTTTCAAGTAGTTAGCAACATTATTGCCGATCGCTTGTTGCAGTGGCTTTGCCTCCGCAGAAGTTGCTACATAGATACCCGGATCAGACGGCTTATCAGCTTTATACTTGTTGATAGCGAATTGATCATTGCACCAGTTAAGCTCGTTTTGGTAGGCGATGGCTTTGCCCGCCAACTCACGTATTTTGGCTTGGCTTTCACCATTCAGTTTGTTAAACCAGGCTTGGCTGGCGCCGAACCAATAGTTATCAAACGCGACCGTCGAGATGCCACCAATGGTGTAGTACGGCGTCTGCTCAGTAATTGCACGCCAGCCGCCGATTGAAGTAATAACGCCATCTAGGACGCCAGACTCCAATGCACTTGGCACATCGCCGAACGACATCACCACCGGAGACGCACCCCATGAAGCAACGACAGGATTAACACCAGCGGCAAAAGTACGGATCTTCTTGCCTTTGAACGAATCCACGGTCAATAGCCGCTCTTTACCAGCCATAGCCAGAGCAAAGCTCAAATCGACAAAGCCGAAAGGTTCAATGAAGTGCTTTTTGCGCAGACGGTCCAACAGCATCTTGCCAGTTGCTTGATTGGGCAAGTCATGAATGGCGGCGACGGTAGTGAGTACGCCGGGCTGGCCAATGATGCTCATCCAAATATCAGTGGCTGCAGTTTTGCCCGTGACTAACCAGCCCATCTCCAGATTTCCCTGGGTCATGGCGGTCATCGCATCTGGGTCTTTGTACAGCGCGCCGGCGTAGAAATTACGCACTTCGCTACCGCTTGGAAACTGCGTTTCAACTTCTTTCTTAAACCACTCCATCGCGATGGCAGTCGGGTGTGGTGGTGGTGGTAAATCCGCGGAGACGCGGATAATGACTTTTTGTAACTCAGCCTGCGCAGGTGCCGCGACACCAAACAGCAAGGTAGCTGCAGTGAAAGTCGCTGCAGCACCCAGCGTCGACCATCTTCCCAAATTCAATTGCTTCATTTTTCCTCCCCCATTCGCGACGAAAGGCGAATAGATATTAGGCCCCGTTAGCTACCGACTCAGATAGAGCTCACCGCTGATCTCTAACTTTCGGGAACACCTTGTCCCGGATTGGCTACAAGCGGGGGCATACGCTCATGCCATGTGGATAGTTGCTGATAAGCGTGCCCGACTTGGCACAGTGTGGGTTCCGCAAAGGGTCGACCAATCAACTGAAAAGCGATCGGTAGGCCGGCGCTATCGAAGCCGCAAGGTACGCTGATGGCTGGCAAGCCGAGATAGCTGATGGGTCGAGTGCAGCGAGAGAGCAACAACACCAGGGCTGGCATATTCTCGCTGTCACCGACGTCAACATCGCTTAAGTTCGGTGCTGTGATCGGCGCCGTGGGTGTCAACAGAACATCGCAATCGGCGAAAGCCGTATTGCAGTAGTCGCGCACGATGCCATCACGCAGGGTCAATGCTTCGATGTAGCGTGTCGCTGGCTGGTATAAGCCAAATTCGATCCGCCGGCGCACCAGAGCCCCGTAGTCATCTGGGCGCTCACGCAACCACTTGCGGTGAATAGTCGCGGCTTCAGCCGCCAACGCAGCAGCCCAGATAAGATTGATCTGATCGTGCGAAGGTACCTCGACAGGAACAATGGTTGCGCCCGCACTTTCCAAAGTGTCGGTTGCTGCGGTGATTGCAGCAGCGACTTCTGGCGCGGTCTCGTCGTAAAAATACGACTGTGGAATGCCGATGCGCAAGCCAGCCACACCAGCGCCGCAAGCCGCTTCGCAGCTACCCGCAGGGCGCGTACTTGAGGTCGGGTCCAAAGCGTCATGCCCGGCTACAACGTCCAGCAGGCGCGCCGCATCACGGACGGTACGCGCAAGCGGTCCAGCAGTATCAAATGAGTAAGATAAGGGCATCAAGCCATAGCGGCTGACGCGACCTTGGGTTGGCTTGATGCCAACAACTCCACACATTACCGCTGGAATGCGAACTGAGCCGCCGGTATCGGAGCCGAAAGCACCGTAGACAATACGTGCCGCAGTGGCGGCGCCGCTACCGCTCGACGAGCCACCGGCCGAACGCGCCGGATCCCATGGGTTGTGACAATTACCAAAGTGCACGTTTGTGCCGAACGGCCCTACCGCGAACTCTGACATGTTGAGCCCACCGATATACAGTGCGCCCGCTTGTTCTAATCTTGTCAATACAGTGCTGGTTCGGTCGGCAACAAAGTCGCGCCGTATTTTCGAGCCACAAGTGGTGATCCGCCCACTGCGATAAAACATATCTTTGTGCGCCAGCGGCACGCCAGCGAGCCGGCCAACTGGAGCTCCTTTGGCGATGTCCTGGTCGACGCTGCGCGCGGCTTCCAAAGCGCCATCAGCATCCATAGAAATGAAGGCGTTCAGCGTCGGTTGCAGCGCTTGCGCGCGGCGGATGGCGCTCTCGGTGACCTCAACAGCGGAGACTTCGCGCGCTGCGATGCTATCGGCGATCTCACACAAGCTGGCATCGACAATTCCATCCTTCACTTGTCGTGCCCCACATCGCGCGCAGCGTCAGCCATGGCCTCAAGACCAAGTAAATAATCTGACGGCTCCATGTCGAAGGCGACATTCGCAGACAACTCTTCACCCGCTTCATCCATTGGGCGGAGCATTGCGGCCAGGGTCTCCAGATCCTGCTCGGGCAACTCGAAGCGATGCCATGTGCGGGCCAGCGCAGCTACAAACTCACCTGAAAGATGGTTCATTTAGTTCGACTCGTTGGATTCATGCCAACCAAGTTAAAGCAAGGGCAGACCTCGGTAAATAGATAGAGCAGGCTAAATCCCGATCCGGGTAGACCGCCTCGGATTGACTGGTAGACCAAGTGTCCAGGTGCTCGCAAGCGCCAGCTGGAGCAGACTGCACATCGCTACTTAGAGCTGCGGCTAACCGAGGACACTAGCTATGACTGATCAAACAACTGCCGGGTATCGCGCCGGTGCCGCAGAGATATCTACGCGCGCTTGCTTGGAGCGCATTGATACGTATAACGCCACCGTGAATGCGATGATCAGCGTCGATGCCGAGGGCGCGTTAGCAAGTGCGCGTCAAGCGGATCAGGCCGCTCAAGAGGGTCGTTGGTTAGGCTTACTGCATGGTGTACCAACCATCGTGAAGGACAACATAGATACCGCCGGGCTGCGCACTACTTATGGTTCGAAGTTCTTCGATAATCACGTGCCCAATCACGATGCGCCAGTGGTACAGCGCTTGCGACAGGCAGGTGCGGTGATTATCGGTAAATCAACACTGCACGAGTTTGCATTCGGTATCCGTTCCAACAATCCAGTCATCGGGCAGTGCCACAATCCGTGGGATGGCGCCCGTATTCCGGGTGGGTCTAGCGGCGGATCGGGAGTCGCTGTCGCAATGGACATGTGTGTTGCTGCCTTAGGCTCAGATACTGGTGGCTCAGTGCGTTTACCAGCTTCGCTAAATGGTGTCAGCGGATTGCGTCCAACTGTTGGTCGCGTCCCTAATACTGGCAGCATGCCAATCTGCCCGACCCAAGATACGATTGGCCCAATGGCGCGATCGGTCGCTGACCTGGCGCGTGTCTTTTGCGTGCTCGCCGGGCCGGACGGGCAAGATCCCTTGTGCGTTGACCATCCGCTTGAGAACTTTCTACCGCGGCTTGGCGCGCCGCTCACCGGGATACGGATTGGCATCCCTAGCAACCACTATTTTGACGATGCAGTACCGACAATCGCAGCCGCTGTGATGGATGCGGCGCGCGAGCTGGAACAACTCGGCGCGGTGTTGGTAGACGTGGACTTGCCTGGCGCTGAAGACATGCAAGAACTTGCCACCGTGATCATCTACTCGGATGCTTGTGCGGTGCACGCAGAGCGACTCTCCAGCTCACCGCAGACATTCGACGAGCAGGTGTTGGCGCGGATGCGCACAGGCTTGGATTACAGCGGCGTAGACTACGCTAACGCGGTGCGTGGCCGCGCAGTTTGGAAGCAGCAGCTGGCCCAGGTTTTTCAACACGTTGATGTATTGCTGTCGCCAACTATCCATACACCTGTGCCGTTTATCGATGACGGTTTAAGTCTGCTTAACTCCACTAAAAACGCGACTCGCAACACCTACCTCGGTGCGTTTGCACAGATTCCAGGCTTGTCAGTGCCGTGTGGCATTAACCAGGACGGTTTGCCCATCGGCTTGCAGCTTGAGGCGCCGTGGTGGCGTGAGCCGCTGCTGATGCAAATGGGTTATGCCTATCAGCAAGTGACTGACTGGCATCACGCGCGCCCGCCTCTTTTACGCAATCAGGGTACCTAACAACGCTTCCATGGACCTGGCTGGTAGAGGCCTATTCCGCCGGTGAGTCGAGTCGCACTAGCGCACAAGTTGGTGCGTGTGCGGTTCGCTATGGATTTAGTGCTGCCGCCGCAGAGAACGTCACCGGTGCCGGTGTGACTTTTCGTGCTCGAAGGCGTGTTTAAGAGTCGCGAATCGGATTGTGCAAATACATTTAGACATTGAGGGCCCTGCCTAAACTGTGCGTAAGAACACAGTCTGCGCGCAATGCTCACGCGACAATAAAATCCGATATTAATTCTTGTCAGCGAGACCTGCCCGCATGAGATGAACAGCTCTGCCCCTGGGGGCGCCGCAACCAAAGATTTCGCATAGCCTTCGATCTCGAGCGGTCGTTGTCACTAGATAGTTGCGCAGGCACACGTTAGTGCGACAAGTCTGCACATCGCCTCTGTCCAATCGCTAGGACAATTCAAATTCTCGACTCAATGTTGCTGCAATACTGTGACCACTCTGACTGAACTGTCGACCCACGCCGAAGCTTTCGCACAAATTGTTCGCGAACACGGCGATGCGCCAGCGATTGTCGATGACGGCAACGTTGTCACGTATTCTCAGCTACTGGGTAAGGCGAGCTATGTTGCTCGACAGATAACAACTGCAGGCACGCGTGGGCGGGTTGCCGTTCTCTCGCCAAATTGTTCACTCGCGGCCAGCGCCTTTTTTGGCATCTGTGGTGCGGGTGCAGCCAGTGTGCTGTTGGACCCGGCCAATCCCGAATCGCGCCTCATTGAGATGTTGAGGCGCAGTGATGCAGATCTGCTCATCGCGCATCCAACACTTGCGCCCTTGGCGCAACGGATAGCGAGCTCGACTAAGGTGAAATTGCTGGCAACATTTGAGCAGCAAGCTCCGAACGGGCGGCCGTTTCCGATCAAAGCCAGCAACAGTGCTAACGATGTAGCCATAGTATTCACGTCCGGCTCCACCGGTCACCCTAAAGGCTGTGTTGAGTCGGAAGCTGATTCCTTGTATCGCTGCCAAATCTATGGCGATTTGATCGGTTTGGGACCTGGCAGCGTTGTTGGCGTAGTGCATCATTTCAGTGGTTCAAGGATGCAACCGAACAGTGCCTTTCTACGTGGTGCGGCAGTAGCGTATTACAATTTTGCAGAGTTGGGTTTGGGACCGTTTGCGCAATGGATGCAGACTAACAACATCGATTCGATGCGCTTATTTCCGACGACATTCCGGCAACTATGCGAAGGGCTAGGGCCACGCGCCAGACTACCAACACTGCGTACGCTAGTGCTCACGGGAGAAGCGGTTCACGCACGCGACGTGCAAAGCTTAAGACGCATCGCGCCCGATGCGCGCCTATTGAGTGTTTACTCCAGCACCGAATCCGGCCCGATGGCGGCCTTTGTTGTTGAGCCTGAAGACGAGCTCCCAGCAGGGGCGCTACCACTGGGCTATCCGCTGCCTGGCCAGAACCTGCGGGTGTGTGACACCCATGGCCTTACCCAAGCAGTCGGCGTCATTGGCGAGCTTGTTTTGCAAAGTCGACAGATCTTTCGCGGCTATGCAGATGGATCACACGGCGATCGGCTCTCGCACCTGGACAACGGCCTGCAGCAATTTAGTACTGGTGATCAGGCTTTCATCGATCCGCGCGGACTGCTGATTCACGCCGGCCGAAAGGACAATCTTGTAAAAGTACGTGGGCATCGAATCGAGCTTGCTGAAGTAGAGAATGCATTGCGCAATTGCCGTGGTGTTATTCATGCGGCAGCAACTACGTTTGAGCGACAGCCTGATGTGCACAGTCTGATCGCGTATGTCGTGCTGACCTGCGCGCAGGTCACGGATGCACAGACTGTTCGGGCAGAACTGGCACTCATGCTGCCGATGGCGATGTTGCCAACCAGGATAGAGATCTTGTCGGATCCACCACTCGGTACAACCGGCAAACTACAAAAAGACCGATTGCCAGCACCATCAGCAGTGCGGCCCAGCACAACGCAAGCCTATCGCGATCCGACACACGCAGCACTCGCAGCAATTTGGGGTGATGTGCTGGGAGTTCGAGCCTTGTCTCCCGAGGTTAATTTTTTTGAGGCGGGCGGCGATTCGCTGATGGCTGCAACTGTTTTGCTGGAAGTCGAGGCCTTGTTTGGCGTGCGCTTTCGTTTGTCGATATTTGCAAGCCACGCGACCATTAGTTCTCTTGCAAGCGCAATTGGGGCTCCTGGTCAGCATGGAGTCGAGCCATCACTGGTACCAATTCGTGCGCTTGGCTCGGGTACGCCAATATTTGTCATCGCTGGTATTCGCGGTCACACGCTGCGTTTTGTGCAGCTCGCGCAACACACCGCTGCTGATGTGCCAATGTATGGACTGCAGCCACCAGGGCTGCGATGGCCCGACGGCACGACCATAGAGGACATGGCCACGCACTACCTTGGTGAGTTATCGAAAATCCAACCGGTCGGATCTTATCGGATCATTGGTGCGAGCTTCGGTGGACTGGTTGCGTTCGAGCTGGTACGTCAGTTGGAAGTAGCAGGAGCGCAGGTCGATTGGTTGTGCATGTTCGACACACAAATACCCGGCACCAGATTCGATGACGCGTGGAAACACGGGCTCGACCCGGATTCACTCGGCAGCCATCTCGTTGCGGTCAACCGTTATGCCCAAGCAAGTTACCAACCCGATGTACGTTTACGCACGACGCTACATTACGTGTTGGCACTTGAATACCCTGTTCAAATTCAAGACCAACGCGACTGGCGTTCATTTTTCGTTGATGAGCCCAAGATCTATCCTGTCGTTGGGATTCATGGTGCGTTCCACGCGCAACCGCAGCGCGCGGCTGTCAGTAGATTGATCGACCTCCTTGTTTATGGCGAAGCCGCATCTAACGCGCGGACGCCGGCAGAGTTTTTCGACTACAAACCGGAACATTTGCCGCTCGGGCGCGCGTTAGCTGCAGACCTTACGCAGCTTGCGGGCGCAATCGAGCGCGTTGCTCATGAAAACAACATGTTGCGGGTTACCGGACACATCGCAAGCTATGCACGCGCAACTAGCAAAGTTGAGCGACTCGTTGTGTTTATTGATGATCACTACGCAGGCTGGACGCGTTTAATTCGAGCGCCACGTATGAAGCCAGGCCAGCAACTGCGACTTACACCATTCGACATCAAGATTGCGCGCAAAAAAGCCAGGCTGAACGTGCGCATAGTTGCGCTTAGTAACGACAATAGGGTGTTGGTGGATCTTCGTTGTAGCGCGATAAATTGGTCCAGCGATAGCGCGGCTTAAATCAGTGTCGCCAACAGATATAGGAAAATCGGAGGGCTTGGGAGGCGTTTGACGCGGCTATCAGCAAGGTCTCGATTGTGGGGTCGAACGGGCGAGCCTGAGGAGGGGCCTGAGGCGAGCGGTAAAAGTGCCCTAGCGTGCTAACTCCGGCAGCCTCATCGGGCAGGGGACGGCCAGGCAGAGACCAGCGGGCCCTCCTCTGGAACATCCGATTACTATGCAGATGACAATGTTCAACCCATCCGATGCGCAGCCGAACCGGCCGCGTAAACTGTGAGCAGACTTCCTTGCTGCCTTCCTCATCATATACGCCGGACCAATTTTTCAATCGCAGCGACTTTCTCATCGCGCCAGCGCATCAAACCTTCCAATGAATAGCCCTTTGCCATGGCGCTATAGTTGTAGAAGGCAAGGTAACGCCCAACGCCCGCCAATCTCAAGCCCGGTTAAAGTCTTCGTTGCATCTTTGACACCCGGCATCGACAGAGTCGTATTGGTCCAGCCCACCTCATCCTCGCTGGGCAGAACCTGGCGGTCTACCTGGATCGCATATTGATCAAAAACTCAGGTATCACCTCCTTCGAAATCAGCGATGTCGCGCTCCATCTGCGCGACAATGGTCACGCCTAAAATATAAGTTGCCGCAGCCACCAGCGTTTCCAACTCAGCGAGTGATAACGAGTCTGTTTTTTCGATAATGCTGATTTGTTCTGGTTCCATTTAGTTCGCTCGAAAAAGCCTAGCGCTACTAACGTTCGTACCTCTGTCTCGTTCGCGTTTCGAATTCTTGAGGGCAAGCACTGAATCGGCTGTGCTGAGTCGGGACCGCTTCGGTAGACCGGTTCGATGTGTGTCCGTGCACGCAGCGGTCGCCGCAGCTGCCTTCAACTAGTGAAAAGCAACGGGGAGGTTCATTGGGACGCCCCGATGTTGTTAAGGTGCTTGGGCTAAGCTCGACTAACGCCCCAGAACCCACCGCTCGGTTGTAGCGTGGCGCCAAGATTGTTGCGCTCGATGGTGCGCTCCATCTGTTCCTGGGCATCCTCCAGCGCGGCGCGCTCGTCGAGACGAGTGACTTTGCGCCCCTGCATCAGGATTTCACCGTCAACGATTACCGTATCCACGTCTGCTGCGTTGGCAAAGTGCGCAAGGCGCATTACCGGCATGTTGATGGGCATCAGGTGGGGTTTGAAAAGATCTACCAGCACGATGTCCGCGCGCTTGCCCACTTCAATCGATCCCAGCTCATTGGCTCTACCAAGGCCGCGCGCAGCATCGATGGTTGCCATCTCAAATACCTTGCCTGCAGGCAGAATACTGGCATCACGGAAATGCCGCCGATGATAGTGCATGCATTGCGCCATGTGTCGGAACATGTCGTAGCCACGGTCCGGGGCCGCGCCATCTGAACCCAGCACCACGTTGACGCCCATATCTAATAACTCCGGGACTGGGCAACGCCCGCGAATCGACATGATGGCACTGGGATTGTGAACAATCACAACGCCGCGTTCGACCGCGCTTGCCATGTCCTCTTCAGTGAGGTCTACGCTGTGTGAGAACAGCGAAATTGGAGCGATGCCACCGAGTTCGCGTGACAGTGCTATGGAGCCTTCGCGGTGACCGTCCTGGGTGTAGATAACCCCCAGCTCGTCTCGCAAAGACATGACCGCATTAATCAACTCATTGCGCTCGGCTTCGCTGGAGGTGTCGCCGGGTTCACCTGGCCGAAACACCGGCGAGACCATACAGACTTGCACGCGTGCATCGCCTGAGGCGGGACGCGCACGCGCAGCGTCGCGTACGGTGTTCAGTTGTTCGGTGAGCCCAAGCGAGCGGTGCTCGCCGGATTCGAGATGCGTAAAGGTGTGCGGGAACGGCGGGCGATTGGGGCCCATGGCGACGTAGGACCGTAGGCCTACCTCATCAAGTGCATCACAGTAGCCAAGCACGTACTCGGGAGAGTCGTTGCGAATCAAATCGGTGCCGCCGCCGAACAGACTGACTGACGTGGTCACGCCCGCCTTGAGGCGCTCGAGCGCCGCCAGTCGCGCCTCAGCCTTCCAGAACGCGGCGTCGGAGCCATGCGCATAGATGCGCAGACACGCGTCGACCCAGGTTTGCGGATCGCCAGCGCCAAGCGACTTCACCATGGCGTGACCGGCGTGCCCGTGACTGTCGATTAGTCCGGGAATGACGGCCATGTTTTTTGCGTCGATCACTTGTGCATCACCGGCAAGTCTGGCGACTTCTTCGCGCTCACCCACGGCCGCCACACGGCCGTCACGTACCAGCACAGCACCTGGCTCGAGGACGCGCCGGTCCTCGTCCATGGTGACGACGATGCCATTGTCGATGAACAGTGCGCTCATGATAGTTTGACTCCTTCGATGAGGTGGGATTTAGGGCCGATGCGTTTTCGGCCTTTGCACGATGTGCATTTCAGTACTCGTCAAGACGGTCTTCTTCAACCGCGTGACAGGCCACCAGCGAGCCGCGTGGCGTTCGCGCCAACGACGGCGCCTGTGTGCGGCAGCGATCTTGGGCGTAGGGGCAACGCGGGTGAAAGGCGCAACCCGATGGCGGTGATATGGGATTGGGCACTTCACCATTTGGCGGTGTGCGTTCCACGCCGGACATCGATATGTCGGGAATGGTGTCGATCAACATACGTGTATAGGGGTGGTAAGGCTGCGCGAATAACGACCGAGCGTCGCCAACTTCAACCAGGGCGCCCAGGTACATCACGCCAACCCGATCTGACATGAAAGAGACCACGGCAAGATTGTGACTGATGAACAAATAGGTCAGACCCAGTTCGTCCTGCAGGTCTTTCATCAGGTTCAGCACTTGTGCCTGTACCGATACGTCCAGTGCAGAGGTCGGCTCGTCGCAAACCAGGAACTCGGGTTCGCTGGCCAGCGCACGTGCAATTGAAATACGCTGGCGTTGCCCGCCGGAGAACTCGTGTGGGAATTTGTCGCCATCAGCGCCAGTCAGCTTTACCTGATCGAGTAGCGAGTCTACGCGTGCGTTGATTGCTTCATCACCGTCAATTAGCGCGAATGCGCGAATAGGTTCAGCAATAATCCGCCGCACGCGCCAGCGAGGGTTGAGGCTGGCGTAGGGGTCTTGGAATATCATTTGCAGGCGGCGGCGCAATGGAGCCATCTGTTTGCGCGAACGCCCAGCCAGGTTTTCTCCAGCGAACTCGATGCGCCCAGCATTGGGTTGCTGTAGTCCAACTACCAGTTTTGCGACGGTGGATTTGCCGCAACCCGACTCGCCCACCAAGCTGAAGGTCTCGCCGGCGCGAATTTCGAAATCAACATCCCTTACCGCCTGTAGATACTGGCGCGGTTCACCGCGTAAAAGACGCGCAAGGAGTGGCGCGGAAACATCAAAGGTGCGCGTGAGGCCGGCGGCGCGTACCAGCGGGGTATCTGTTACAGACGCGGCGCTTGCCCGACTAGTGTCCGGCGCTGCATTGACTGGCGCGGGGCTTGCGTGGGCATTACTCACCGGCGGTGCCTCCGTCGTTGTATAGCCAGCAGGCCACCTCACCGTCAGCCGAAGCGGTGAGCGCAGGCACGCTATGTAGGCATCGTTCGCCGCTCGAGTCGCAGCGTGGATTGAAAGCGCATCCCGGCGGGATCGCGCTAAGTCGAGGCATCGCTCCGTCAATCTGAGTCAAGCGCGCAGGCGGATCACCCAGTGGTGGGATCGAGCCCATGAGTCCGCGCGTGTAGGGATGACGAGGGGCTTGGATAACTTGACGAACCGGCCCGACTTCAACGATCCGCCCCGCGTACATGACGGCGACACGGTCAGCGACTTCGGCAATGACGCCCATATCGTGCGTAACTAGAAGTACGGCGGTGCCACGCTCTCGGCACAATCGTTTCAGCAGCGCGATAATTTGCGCCTGGATGGATACGTCCAAAGCGGTAGTGGGTTCGTCCGCGATGAGCAGCCGTGGCTCTGCCGCCAAGGCTAGCGCGATGACCACTCGCTGGCGCATTCCGCCGGAGAACTGATGCGGAAAATGCTCAATGCGCACCTGTGGCGCGGGAATGCCCACTTGTGTAAGTAAGTCGACGGCGCGTGCTTTCGCCTCGCGGGGAGTCATGTCGAGATGCGCAGTGATGGTTTCAACGAGCTGGCGTTCGATGCTGTAGAGCGGATTCAGGCTGGTTAATGGATCTTGGAAGATGGCTCCAATGTGCTTACCCCGCACTGCGCGCAAGTCTTCGTACGACAGGTTGTCGATGCGCTTACCGTCAAATCGAATCTCGCCGCTGGCGATGCGACCGGGTGGTTCAAGTAGACCAATAACGGCGCTTCCGGTCATCGACTTACCGGCGCCCGATTCGCCCACAAGGCCGAGTACTTCGCCTTCTTCCACCTTGAGACTGATGTCGTCAAGGGCCGTCAGTAGCCCTTCCCGTGTCGGAAATTCAACTCTTAACTGGTCTATTTCCAGCAGCGCCACGATGTCATCTCAATCTGGGTCACTTCAGTGGGACTGCTGTCGAGACCGTTCATCTGAACGGCGGCAATAGCGACGGGATTCATCTTGAGTTGCGTCATCTCAATTTGGGATTAAGCGCATCACGCAGCCAGTCCCCCAGCAGATTAACCGCCAACACGATCACCGCGAGTGCGATGGAAGGGAAGATAACCACCCACCAGATCCCTGAGAACAGATACTCGTTACCAATTCGAATCAAGGTACCGAGCGACGGTTCAGTAGCCGGCATACCAACGCCGAGGAATGACAATGTTGCTTCGGTGAGCACCGCCATGCCGAGACTGATGGTGGCGATGACTAGTACCGGGCCGAGCACGTTCGGCAGGATGTGGCGGAACACAATAACCGCCGGGTGCAGGCCTATGACATGCGCGGCCTGGACATACTCTTTGCCTTTTTCGACCATTGTCGAGCCGCGCACCGTGCGCGCGTAACTAACCCAATTGGTCAAGCCAATGGCCAGGATCAAAACCACGATCGCCAGCTCGTCATGGTGTTCGCGGGGCATGATGCCCCGCAGCACGCCATTGATAAGTAGCGCCACAAGAATGGCCGGGAAGCTCAGGATAACGTCCGCCACGCGCATGATGAGCGCGTCAACAATACCGCCAGCGTAGCCGCTGAGCAGGCCCAGTGACACTCCCAGCACAACGGCGAGCAGTACACTCGCAAAGCCAACCGCCAGCGAGACCCTGGAGCCGTGCAATATTGATGATAGGACGTCGCGCGCCTGGGTGTCGGTGCCCAGCGGAAAACGTGCCTCGCCGCCGGCAATCCACATGGGCGGCAGTTCGCTGCTCATCAGGTCAAGCTGAGTAATGTCGAATGGGTCTTGGGGCGAAAGCCATGGCGCCCCGAGCGCACCAAACATAACCACCACCAGCACGCTTAGCGCGCCAATGGCCATTTTCGACTGGCGGAAACTGTAGCCAATGTCACTGGACAATGCTGTCCGAAACCATGCGCTGATTGCGTTCATGTTCGGCGCATCAAATGGTGTGGTGACCGGCCTGCGTGCGGTCGACGCGCAGCCGGGGATCAACAAAGAAATAGGCGACATCGACGGCAATATTGATGACCACGAAGATCAGCGCGACCAGAACTAGATAGGCCGCCATCACCGGGACATCAATAAAGCTGACCGCTTGAATGAACAGAAAGCCCATCCCGGGCCACTGAAAGACGGTTTCAGTGATGATGGCAAATGCAATGAGGCCACCGATCTGCAAGCCGGCAATGGTCATCACCGGCACCATAGTGTTTCGCAATGCATGACCAAAATGCACAATTCGGTTGGATAAGCCACGCGCTCTGGCGAACTTGATGTAGTCCGTTCGCAGCACCTCAAGCATCTCGGCTCTGACCAAGCGCATGATCAGCGTGACCTGAAACAGGCCCAGCATCAGCGACGGCAAAACCAATGATTTCAGACCACTGGCGGTTAATACACCGGTAGACCACCAACCGATGTCGACGACATCACCGCGCCCAAACGAGGGCAGCCAGTGGAGGTTCACGGAAAATACCAAAATGAGCAGAATGCCGGTTACGAAGGTCGGTAAGGAAATGCCGATGAGCGAAATTACCTGCAGCGCATGGCTAATGAATCCATGGCGATTGAGTGCCGTGTACACGCCCAAGGGAATGCCTAGTGCGAACGACACCAGTGCCGCAAAGAATACTAGTTCCAAGGTGGCGGGAAGGCGCTCGGCAATAAGGTTTTTTACCGGGCGACGGTTACGGTATGACAAGCCAAAATTACCCTGCACTGCATTGCCGATGAAGCGTGCGAACTGCACCACCATCGGATCGTTGAGGCCGAGCTTTTCACGCAATTCTGTGCGTTCTTCGCGCGTTGCGTCCTCTACCACCAAGGAATCTATTGGGTCGCCAATATAGCGAAAGATGAGGAAAGCAAGCAACGCGACGGTGAGCATCACCCCGAGTCCTTGCATCAACCTGCCGAGCATGAACGCTAACATTATTTTGCCGCGACTCCAGGAGCTTGCCAGGAGGTTGAAGGGGGGCGCTCAAGGACTTCGCCGTAGCGTCAGTCCTTGAGCGCGTTTCACTATCGGAGCACTTTAAAGCCGACCCCATTGCACCGCGGGGTAGCCTGAATGTGCTCAGTTCTTGCGGGTATACCAGAGGCGAATTTTGTCGTCTGGTGACTGCACCATCTCGACGCCGTCGCGCACCGCCCAAGAAAGTGGCTGTTGGTGCAGGGGCACCGCCGCCATTTCGTCGCGCACAATGCCCATAGCCTCGCGCATCAGCGCGCGCCGCTTTTCTTCATCGACCATATTGGCGATAAGGTCAGTGATTTCATCGACGCGAGCGTTGCTGTAGCCGCCCGGATTCCAGGTGCCAAGCTTGTCACTAGGGCTATGTAGAATCGCGCTCAACACGCTGTATGTATCGAGCATCGGCAATGTTGCCCAGCCGAGCATGTACACGTCGGTTTGGTTCTTTCGAGCTTTGCTGAAGTGCTGGCCCTTAGTTTCCGTGGTGAGGTTGGCGCGCAAGCCCACTTTGCTGAGCATCGACGCGACCGCCTGACAGATCTCCTCGTCGTTAACGTAGCGATCGTTGGGGCAGTTCATCGCAAAGCTGAAGCCGTCTGCATAACCAGCATCAGCCAGCAACTTCTTTGCGCCGGCAGGATCGTGCGCTACGGGCTCGTTGCGCGCTGGGTCAAATCCAGGCACCTCGGGCGCGACCAACAAACCCGCAAGGCGTGACTTGCCACGCATGATTTTCTTCTTCAGCAGCGGTAGGTTGATGGCTTTGGCGAAAGCATTGCGAACCCGGGCATCCTGAAAAGGATTGCCGCTTGCGAGGTTGGTATCGTTCAGTTTCTCGCGCATGTTGAAGCCGAAGAAAATCGTTCGCAGGCCCGGCCCTTCAAGCACTTTTACGCCCGGCGAGGCAGCTATGCGCTTGGCATCTTGCAGCGGAGACGGTGAGATGAAATCCAACTCCCCCGAAAGTAGGGCGGCAACGCGAGTAGCGTCCGATGCGATCGGCGTGAATTCGATGCGGGTCAGGTTGTGTTTGGGCGTATCCCACCAGGCTGGATTGACGACCAATACTGTCTTTGCATCAGGCCGGCGACTCTCCAAAACGAAGGGTCCGGTACCGTTGGTGTGAGTCGTAGCGTAGCTTTCCTGACCTTTGGTGGAATCGACCGGCGCCACCGTGTCGTTGGTTTCCAGCCAACCTTTGTCAAATATGACGACATTGGTTAGAAAGTTGTAGATGAGCGGCGTGGGGCCAGTTAGCGTGAGGTCGACCGTGTAGTCGTCCACCTTGGCTATGCCGGTCACTGTGGTCAGGTTGCTACGCAGCGGCGAATCCGGATGGATCGCACGGTTTACAGAAATCACCACGTCATCTGCAGTGAAATCCGCGCCGTCATGGAATTTGACACCTTCGCGCAGCGTAAAGCGCACGACGTTTGCGGCCGTGTTTTTCCAGGACGTGGCCAGTGCGGGCTCTATTTCCAGCTTCTCGTTGTAGCGCACCAAGCCTTCATAAACGTGGTTCAGGAAGGCTATGGAGAAACTCTCTGTCAGTGAGTAGGGGTCCATGGAGTTGACGTCGCCCACATACGCCCAACGCAGCGTTTTGGATTGAGCGGGGGTTAACGAAGTCAGTCCGATGATGGCACTCGCCACCAGCAGACGCAGGGCATGTTTCATCTAGATTCTCCTATTGACGACCCGAAGGTCTGGATGCCCGGTGAACCGGGATTGCAGACATATGACAGGCTGTCCGCGGGCCGAATCACTGTCTGGTGCTCGTTCGAGAGCCAGCCCAGCGCGCTATAGATGTGGTCTTTGCTCGTCCAAGGCTGGGCAAAAAAACACTATGTGTCGCCTTGGACGCTAGGTCCTCAGTGTATGGCGT
>Ga0055584_100001686_pt1 | contig 21644 bp, 13 predicted proteins | sample OSDHelmetaG_FD_58716 | JGI IMG/M metagenome (GOLD analysis project Ga0055584, IMG submission 58716) | Pelagic marine sediment microbial communities from the LTER site Helgoland, North Sea, for post-phytoplankton bloom and carbon turnover... | ecosystem: Environmental > Aquatic > Marine >...
GCACAGGCACAGGCACAGGCCCAGCCCCAGGAAGGATCGGATCAGGTGCTGTTTTTTGATCAACCGGCCGCGCAGTGGGAGCATGCACTACCCGTTGGCAATGGACGGCTCGGCGCCATGATTTTCGGCGGTACAGCGCGGGAACGCATCCAGTTTAATGAGGAAACTCTCTGGAGCGGAGGTCCCTACGATCCTGTCGTTGAGGGTGCTCACGAAGGCTTGCCAGAGATTCGCCGCATGCTGTTCGATGGAGAGTATGACAAGGCTCACGACCTGTTTGGACGCACTATGATGGGTGTGCCGTACGAGCAGATGAAGTACCAACCCATGGGAGACCTGTGGCTTGATTTTCCGGGTCATGAAGACGTTCAGTCCTATCGCCGCGAATTGGATTTGGATCGGGCCGTTGCCACAACTTCGTACATTGTTGACGGAGTAACCTTTACACGGGACGTCTTTTCTAGCGCAGTGGATCAGGTCATCGTAATCCGGCTGTCAGCTGATCAACCGGGCGCTTTAACGTTTGCTGCAAAACTACATGGGATACGTAATCCAGCCCACTCGAATTATGGTACAGACTATTTCGAGATGGATGGATTGTCACCGAATCAGCTGCGTCTGACGGGCAAAAGCTCCGATTATCTGGGCATTGAGGGGCAGATGCGATATGAGGCGCGTCTGGAAGCCACGGCGGAAGGGGGGACGATGAGCATTGATTATCGCACTCTCAAAGTGGAAGGTGCGGACGCTGTTACTATGATTCTAGCGGGTGCCACCAACTTCGTCAATTATCGGGATGTGTCTGCAGATCCATCTGACCGAGTTGATGATGCGTTAATAGCTGTCCGTACTCGTTCGCTGTCAGACATCACGCAAGATCACGTGGAAGAACATCAGGCCTGGTTTCGTCGGGTAGAAATTGCCATTCCAGGAGATCCAGATGTCCTCACGATGCCATTAGATCAGCGCATCGCACGATTGGCTGATGCCGAGGACCCTGCTCTTGCCGCGCTCTACTATCAGTTTGGTCGATATCTCCTCATCGCGAGTTCCAGACCCGAAACAGAGGCTGCTAATCTTCAAGGCATCTGGAATGACCGCTCAAATCCGTCCTGGGACAGCAAGTATACCGTGAACATCAACCTACCAATGAATTATTGGCCGGCTGAATCGGGTAACCTCTCGGAGTTAACGGGACCTCTGTGGGATCTGGTTGATGAAGTCGCGGAGGCTGGGACGAGTACCGCGAAAGAACATTGGAACGCTGATGGATGGGTCCTTCATCAGAATACGGACTTATTTCGCTCGACCACGCCTATGGATGGCCCATCTTGGGGGGCTTGGCCGGTGGGTGGTGCCTGGTTGATGACGAATTTGTTCGACACGTATCGGTTTTCGGCAGATCAGGATGACCTTGAACGACTTTATCCGTTACTGAAGGGTCAGGTAGAATTCCTGATGGACATCTTGGTCGAACACCCCGAAACGGGAGAGTTGGTCACGGCGCCATCAAACTCTCCTGAAAACTTTCCGGCATTCCCTGGAAATGGGCGCTTCTTTGATGAGGTGAGTGGGCTGTATCTCAAAGCTCGGACTATCGCGGTCGCGCCAACGATGGACATGCAGATCATCCGCGAGGTGTTCACCGAATTTTTGGAAGCCGCTCAGACGCTTGGCCGAGATGGCGACTTGGCAGCAGACGTGGCTGAAGCAAAAGATCGCCTGGTGCTTAATCGGATAGGCAAGCACGGGCAAATACAGGAATGGATAGAGGATTTCGATGAGATCGAAGTTGAACATCGCCATCTATCACATCTTTGGGGCTTGTATCCAGGTAGTGAGATCACGCCAGAACGTGACCCACGTATGGCAGCGGCTGCAGCCGTTTCCATCGAACGACGGGGAACGGGTGGTTGTGGGTGGTCTTATGGCTGGAAAATGGGATTATGGGCCAGACTTTACAATGCAGATGGCGCACTGCACGAGTTTAAGCATCACCTGACGGATTCCTCTCTACCCAACATGTTTTCCCTTTGTGGCCGGACCTTGCAGGTCGATGGTAACTTTGGAGCTGGCGCATCCATTGCCGAAATGCTTCTTCAGTCTCATCAGGGTTTCTTGGACTTTCTTCCCGCTCTTCCCTCCGAATGGAACGCCGGCCGAGTCAGTGGGCTGAAGGCCCGCGGCGGTTTTGAGGTCTCTATGGAATGGAACGAAGGGCAGTTGATAGGAGCCACCATTCATGCTATGTCCAACGGCTCGATCCATGTTCGAGCAGATGGCGTGCGTGGCATAGAAAACGATGGCGAATCGGTAGATTACGCCACAAGTGAAGATCGCCGGGTGCAATTTGATACCCGTGTGGGAACGACCTACACTCTTATATTCTAACACATCTTTTCACCAACTCATCTCATCATGATGTCGCGCATTTTTTCTTTTCTCTTAGTCTGTTTTCTGGTAGTCGGCACCCAAGCTCAGGACTATTCTGATTCGTACCCGATAAATCCGGGAGTTGATGTCATCGGTTACGTCTTTGAACTCGAAGTGACGGATGTTGATGATGTGATTCATGGGACAACAACGCTCGACGTCCGGTTCGTAGAAGCCGGCTCGCGTCTGCGTCTGGACCTGATCAATCGCTCCGAAGAGCTCGAAGGAAAGGGCATGGTTGTTCAGGGTGTAGAGTCCGGCGGCGTGGCCCTGGATTTTGCACACGCGGACAATGCAGTAGTCATCGATCTCGGACGTGAAGCCGAAGCTGGTGAACGGGTTAAGGTGCAGGTGCACTACCAAGGTATTCCGGCTACGGGCCTGATTATCGGCCCAAATAAGTATGGAGACCGCACGTTTTTCAGCGACAACTGGTCCTCTAAAGTGCGGAACTGGTTGCCAGTGGTTGATCATCCATCCGAGAAGGCGATGACGGAGATGCGTGTGATCGCGCCATCCAAGTATCAGGTCGCATCGAATGGGACGTTGGCAGAACACTCTGATTTGGGAGATGGCCGTCGGATGACTCATTGGAAAAACCCCGTACCAACGGCACCGTGGCTTTACTTCGTGGGTGTAGCCCAGATGGCTGTCGAGGTCGTAGACGTATGGAACGGCGTGCCAGTCGAGACATGGGTGTACTGGCAGGATCGGGACGCCGGGTTTTATGACTTTGCTGAGCCCTCTGCCAAAGTGCTTGCGTACTATTCTGATCTGATTGGCCCGTATGTCAATGACCGCCTGGCAAATATCGTTTCGAACGGGACGCCGGGTGGTGGCATGGAAGCCGCCTCTACGCCTGCTTACTCCGATCAGTCAGTATCCGGCAATAGGGAGCGCCGTTGGCAGCATGTGATCATCCACGAGATTGCTCATCAGTGGTTCGGTAATGCAGTCACTGAATACTACTGGAATGATGTCTGGCTCAGCGAAGGGTTTGCTACCTACTATACATTGCTATTCCGCGAGCACCTCTACGGGCATGATGATTTCATAGCCGGGCTACATCAGTCGCGGCAGAGAGTCATAAGTTTTTACGAAAATGACTATGATTTTGCCTTGGTGCGGCCATACATCGAGGATTTGAATAACGTCTCAGGCGCGATGATGTACCAGAAAGGTGCCTGGACGCTTCACATGTTACGTGAGAAAATGGGGGTAGAAGCCTACAATGCTGGCATCAGAGCCTACTACGCCGAGTTTATAAACAAAAACGCCCAGACAGCGGATCTGCGCCGTCACATGGAAGCTGCATCGGGAATGGACCTAGAGCAGTTTTTCGCTCAGTGGGTATTTCAGGGTGGCATTCCGCATTTGGAAGGATCCTGGCAGCAAGATGAGGACGGTGTTGAAGTCAATTTCTCGCAGGTTCAGGAGACGTACGAATTTGAATTGACGGTGGATGTCGAAGTCGTTTTTGAAGATGGTTCTTCAGCCATAGCGACAATCGAAATGCCTATTGGTGGCAGTGCACAAGTACTAGTGCCAACAGAATCCAAGGCAACAGAAGTTCGCATTGACCCCAAGACTAGGCTTCTTGCCACATGGAGCCTAGAGCAGAAGTAAAAACGTGGATATACAACTAAGTGAGTTTGATCGAGCTTTGCTTGAAGGTGAAGCTGGACCAGCTTCACAGATGGCGATGCGCATTTTACATCGGATGCTTCCGGTGTTCGGTGTAGACCGTTTCATGGATGTTTCAGCGGCGCACATTGATTCGACGGTCTATATGGGCGTCGCCACGATGGAGTATGCTGAGCGGCTGGCCGAGCTGGGCGCTAAAGTGCGCGTACCATCGACGCTTAATGTGAGCGGCGTGGATGAACATGGCTGGGAAGAGTGGGAGGTGCCTGCTGAGGTTGCACGAAATGCCACACGCCAGATGCGCGCCTACGAGGCCATGGGCTGCATTCCAACGTGGACCTGTGCGCCATATCAAACCGAACACGCCCCCGTATTTGGCCAACAAATTGCGGCCGGCGAATCCAATGTAATCGGATACTATAATTCGATCATTGGTGCGCGGACCGAACGCTATCCTGATCTTTTGGACATTTGTGCTGCCATTACCGGACGTGTACCCGCGGCTGGATTACATCTTGATGAGGGGCGCGCGGGCACCGAACTGCTCCGTCTTCGAGGTATCCCGCGCGCCCTCCAAGAGGACGACGCGTTCTATCCTGTATTAGGTCATCTGCTTGGCCGCATCGCGCCCGACGGTATCCCTGTATTGGAGGGCCTTGAGGTGCAGCCCAATAAAGATCAACTTAAGGCGGTGTGTGCGGGGGCCGCCTCATCCGGTGCCGTTGCGATGTTTCATCTCGTTGGAGTAACGCCCGAGGCACCGACCACAAAAGAGGCTTTTCTGGGACGAGATCCACAGCGGATCACTGACATCAATATGGATGAATTGCGGGCATCCTACCAAGACCTTTCTACGTCAGACGGGTCGAAAGTAGATATGATTGTCCTCGGGAGTCCGCACTTTTCAATCGACGAATTCAAAGCATTGGCACCGTTGGTTAAGGGGCGAAAATGTGCTGAGGGAGTCGAGTTTCTGGTCACCTGCAGTCGTTCAGTTCGCATGATTGCAGGGCACGTCGGGCTATTAGAACCCATTGAAGCATTTGGTGCTAGAATCACGGTAGATACGTGTCCGCTCACATCTCCTATGCTTCCCGAGCGCGTGAAGCACCTCATGACAAACTCAGCTAAATATGCCTACTATTCGCCCGGGTTATTAGGCGTTGATGTGGTATATGGACGGTTGTCTGATTGTGTTGAGTCGGCCGTTCAAGGGCGGATCATTCGGGAGGAGGGACCATGGGCGGTATGAATCAATTAGAGCGACGAATAGCAGGGCGTATCATCATTGAAGGGGTGGCGCAAGGGGAGGCGCTAGCTGCGACCGAGCCTCTTTCATTCTGGGGTGGATATTCTCAGACCACCGGCGAGATCATTGATCGTCGTCATCCACTTTCTGGACAAATTGGAGCGGGACGAATCCTGGTCTTGCCATTCACGCGCGGATCTTCGACGACCACAGCGATTCTCCTAGAGTCTGTTAGAAAAGGTGTTGCCCCTGCTGCGTTGATTACTGACCGAGCAGATGTTTTTCTAGCATTGGCCTCCGTCGTTGCTGATGAGATGTATGAAAGCAGCTTCCCTATGATTGCCGTGTCTCGGGATGATTTCGAATCAATTGCGACAGGCGATCAGGTAAGGATCGAGGAAGACGGAACAATTGTGGTCACGCCAGAGGCTTGAATGGGCTAGCCGTGATGCCGTACCCGGCGTTCACAGTGGCATGGACGATGCAACCTGTATAAAGAATAAGCCGGGCACTGACGCACCCGGCTTATCCACCGTTCCGAAAAGAAATGTAGCCCAGGGCAGAATCCTAGAGGATCGTCAGCCTTATTCGAAGTCCTTTCGAGATATAATGTGTGCCATCGGCATAGATCAAAAATCCCTCCGCGCCTGGGAGAGACTCGATCAATTGTTGACCAGCTGCGCGGTCCATAACTGACGTCGCCGTGGCAAGGGCATCGGACGTCATCGTATCGGGCGATACCATCGTGGCGCTGATTACATGCTCCACGGGTTGCCCCGTTACTGGATTCATCAAATGAGAAATGTCTCGGCCACCAACCATGCGTCGCTGCATATAGGTTCCAGACGTCGCAACGGCTTCGTTTTCGACCTCAAGGGTCGCAACCAAGTCATTTTCGCGCTCGGGATGCCGGATCCCAATTTTCCAGGGCCGCTCTGCTTCCGGGCGTCCCAAAGCGTACAGATCGCCGCCAGCATCAACAAGAGCAGTGCTCAAACCGCTTCTCTTCAAGGCATTGACGCTCTGATCAACGCCATACCCTTTAGCAATGCCGCCAAAATCAGCTCCGGTTCCTTCACACTTCATGCGCACGCCTGCTTCGCTGATTTCCATCTGGCGAAAGTCAATCAGGTCTGAGTCCGTGGCTGAGCCCGGTACAAAACCAAAACGACGCATCGCTGGAAGTATTGTCACGTCCATTGCGCCGTCTGATAGTTCACCGAATTGGAGTGCTGCATTCGCGACATCACGTAATTGCGAGCCGGGCGTCCAAACGCCCGGCTGACTATTCATCGCCATCAGCACGCTCTTCTCATCATGAACCGTCAACACGCGGTCTATCTCCTGCATTGTACCGAATGCATCGTCAGCCGCAGCAGAATCAAATTCCGATTCGAGCATCGAAAGACGGATGGGGGTTCCCATCGCCCAAGAGCTTCTGTGAATCAAGTTGATCTGCGGAGCACGGGTCGCAAAAGCCCATCCGGGGAATGACTGCACTACGGCCAATCCTCCAAGGGTCTTGCTGGCTGTCGATAAGAATTTGCGTCGTGTAGGGTTCATGTCGAGTCGATGTGGAATCCCGTTGCCGTAATGCAGGCAGTAGCGCCTGCTGGAACGAGAAGGTTACGCAGGAGAGCCTTCTTCGTCAAACCTGGGGCGAGGCGTGATGAAGCATACCCTGTGCGGCACCGATCAAAGTGTATTGAAGGGAGAGCGAAGCACCTGTACGAATTCCCGGCGGCACGGGTGGGGGGAAGAAGAAGTCTGCATGACGGGTATTTTCCTACACGAGGAACAATGGCGTTTCCAGACAGGCAAACCTGTAGGTTGTGGGCTATAAGGGGGTCTAGAGCTCAGACTATCGCCCAGTTTGACTGGGAGTCTTACTTTGAATGGCTAGGTGCACCGCTTTATCCGTACAATTGATGGTTTACTTGGCCCACTTTGATTTTCACATCCTCGCTTACGCAGCTTTTTGAATCAACTATGCGCCTCACTTTTTCTGCCCGTCGTGTGTGTTCGCTTACGGTACTTCTCACATTCCTGCTCGTAGCGGGCTGCGCGGACCCTGAAAATGCTTTTGAGATAGATTTTACCGGCTCACCGGATAGGGTTTGGATTGGTCCGCAATTCTACGCCAATCGAATGCTTGATTGGGAGTTAAAGAATGGCCGCCTCCAAAGTGTGGAAGGTCGTGCAGCCAAACCGATGCGTACCGTCCATCTTCTGACCCACTGGTTGGGTGAAGAAGATGGAAGTATGAACATGAGTGTGCGAACGGGGCCCGTTGGTGTACCTGATAGCGCAGGAGACAGCACCTGGACTGGTTTTCTGCTGGGTGCTGGCGGAACAGAGACAGATTACCGCATTTCTGCTTTGGTCCATCATTGGCCAGCTCCAGGTGGAGGGCTATTTGCTGGGGTGGATGGCACTGGCCGTATCATATTGCGGGACAACGAGAATCCAGAAGCCAAGCGCGGCGCTAGAGCTGATTTTTCGATCGAGGATTGGCCGCTCATCGAACCGATTTCAGGAGAAGGCTCTGTCGACAGCATCCAGGATCTTGGTTTGCGAGCAATGGCCACGCCTTCGGATTCGGGGTATGACTTAGTAATGGAAGCATTTATCCCAGCAACCGAAGAAGTACTCTCACATGCTGTTTATACAGGCTTGGACGCCAAATATTTTACGGGCAATGTGGCACTTGTCTCCCATGGGAGCCCATCATCCGAGGGAAAAGGGTACTGGTTTGATGATTGGGTTCTCGAAGGGACTAAAGTTGAATCCGATCCTCATCGCGCGTTCGGCCCAGTACTTGGTGTTCAATACACACTAAGCGAGGGCACGCTTAAGATGACCTCCCAGATGGGCCCACTGGGTGAAGATGATTCGAAAGTGGCAGAGCTTCAGATACAAGAAGGCACCGAGTGGACTACGGTTGCATCAGGTGAGCTTAATACCAATGGGTACACGATTGGATTTAGGGTTGATGGCTGGGACCGCGATGGCGATACGCCTTTTCGTGTCCGCTATTCTCTTTGGGAGGGTATGCAGCCGGTGACTCACCACTACGATGGCGTTATTCATGCAGGTGTGGAAGGAGATGACTTTGTGCTTGCCGCCATGAACTGCCAGCATATTTCCGGTGGGGATGGCACTTGGACTTCAAACCATTTCTGGTGGCCCCATCAGGAGACGGCAGATAAGGTTGCCTGGCACGAGCCAGATATGGTTTTCTTCGCCGGTGATCAGATATACGAGAGCGGTTTGGCAGGTATCGTCAGGACACCGACAAATACAGCGGTTATTGACTACCTCTACCATTGGAATCGTTTCCTATGGGCATTTGGTGACCTGACGAGGCGTCTGCCTTCGGTCGCAATTCCCGATGATCACGACGTGTATCACGGCAATGTGTGGGGAGCGGGGGGCAAAGCTGCCACCGGACCACACACGCCGGCTTCAGATAATGGAGGGTACATCCAATCGGCTGAATTCGTGAATGCTGTGCATCGTACACAGACATCTCATTTACCCGATCCATTCGACCCAACACCCATTGCGCAGGATATTTCGGTGTTTTACACCAACGTTGAGTTCGGAGGCGTCTCGTTTGCTGTCATTGCTGATCGGCAATTCAAAAGTGCTCCCCGAGACTTGCTACCAGAAGCCGATGTCTGGAATGGCTGGCCACGCAACAAAAACTGGGATGCCGCCCTCAGCGCGGATCATCCTGACGCTGTCTTGCTCGGAGGACGTCAGCTTTCTTTCCTTGACCACTGGGCCAAAGACTGGCAATCAGACACGTGGATGAAGGTCTTTCTATCCCCGACTTTGTTTGCCAATGTTGCCTCCATTCCAGTAGAGCAGATGAATGGCTCAGGTATTCCTGGTCTACCTATTCCGCCACCTGGCGAAATCGTGACTGGGTATAAGAAGGCAATGGATATGGATTCGAACGGCTGGCCGCAAACTGGTCGCAATAAAGTGGTCGATGTTATGCGTCGTGCGCGGGCATTTCACGTTGCAGGAGACCAGCACCTCGGTAGTACGGTTCGTTATGGCAAAGACGCATTTGGTGATGCGGGATATGGCTTTGTCGTGCCTTCCATAGCCAATATTTGGCCTCGACGTTGGTTTCCACCAGAAGTTAGCCCCACTCGAGACCCGAACAAGTCCTGGTACACGGGCGATCATCTGGACGGATTCGGAAACCACATGACGGTGCTTGCAGCTGCGAACCCAGTGCATTCAGGAATTGAGCCTACAGCTCTTTACGACCGCACGCCTGGTTATGGAATCATCAGAATGAACAAGAGATCGCGGCAGATAGTGCTGGAAGCTTGGCCGCGTTGGGTGAATCCATGGGAAGACGGCGCGCGGCCGTTTGAGGATTGGCCTATCACGTTCCACCAGGATGACGGCGACGGCCGCGCGCCGGCCGATCATCTTGCGAGCATTGAATTCGATCCGTCTGCGGCTCCATTAGTCGAAGTGAGCTTTCTTGACAGTGGAGAACACGTATACTCCATCCGACCAGGCGCTGGCATGTATCGAATTCCTATTTATGATAAATCCCGCGGCTATCGACTTAAATTAGCGTGGGCTGACGGAACGGAATCTTCGTTTGATCTGCCAGTGGGGTCCTATCCACTGATGGACCCTATTTCTCGATAAATAGTGAGCGATCTGTACCCTGCCGTCACAAAACCGACGACATGAATCTGACATCATGAACCTTACATACTCTAGTAAAATGCGTCGTTTTCTCTTCTTGGTACCTCTACTCTTTTTTGCTGCAGCCTGCGCACAAACAGATGAAGGAGTTGATGTGCGTGAGCCTGCCGTCCTAGCCACAGAGGCGTCACTCCCGGTTGAAAACGTCGTATTAATTACGCTGGATGGGTTACGATGGGAAGAGGTCTTTACAGGCGCTGACGCTTGGTTGCTCGAAAACCCGAAATACACGTCCGATGTGGATGCTGTTCGGGATCGTTTCTGGAGAGAGTCGCCCGAAGAAAGACGAGAAGCGTTGATGCCGTTTTTTTGGTCAACAATTGCCTCGCAAGGTCGAATCCACGGCAATCGTGCGCTTGGAAGCAATGTTAATGTGACCAACACACGGGTTTTCTCATATCCCGGATACAACGAAATACTGACGGGATTTGTTGACGAGGCCATCGATTCAAATGACAAAGTCCCCAATGCCAACGAAACACTGTTGGAGTGGGTGAACAAGCAGCCTGGATTCGAAGGAAAAGTAACCGCCTTCGGATCGTGGGATGTCTTTCCCTATATCATCAACGAAGAGCGTAGCGGTGTCCCCGTTAACGCCGGATTTGAAGCTGCCAGCGGCGAGTTAACGGAAAAAGAAGCGTGGCTAAATCAACTACAGGCGCAGACCCCATCACCATGGACTTCTGTTCGGCTTGACGTGTTTACACACAATTATGCGCTCGAATCCTTAAAGCAAGACCGTCCAAGACTGCTTTATATCTCCTATGGTGAAACGGATGATTTTGCTCATGACGCAGAATACCGTCACTATCTCGATGCTGCACAACGAACTGATGAGATGATTCGTGAATTGTGGGACTGGGTGCAGTCAGATCCGGAGTATGCAAATCGGACCGCTTTCGTGATCACTACCGACCATGGCCGCGGAGACAAGGATCGCTGGATTGGACATGGCGGCGACTGGGTGGGCTCAGAAAACATCTGGCTGGCCATGCTGGGGCCGGGCATTACGCCTATGGAAGAAACCGTCCAAGGGCAGTGGTACCAGAATCAAGTAGCTGCAACTGTGGCCGACCTCTTGGGCTTAGACTATCAGAATAGAGTGCCTGTAGGAGCATCAGTGATACAGCCGTAGCCGTGGGTCGATCATCTCAAATTCAGGCATTCCTAACGTAGTGTCCATTGTGAATTGACCACCGCGGTGTGACCTTCTAGTCGGAGGTATTTCGTATGGATGTCAAAGACTTTCTTTCGCCGGATTCTTCCACTGTGGGTGCGTCTGCATCCGATTTGGATCCGGCATTCGAACATGACTTGGATTTGTATTTTTTGGGTCCAAAATCCGAGAAGCGGGCCTTTCTATTTGAGGCGCTGCATCTGGTTTTAAACGACCATGTCTTTTGGCGTCGCAACTACTGGCCGAAAGACCCACCGGCCATCGGTTACAGCAAGGCGAATGGCCCTGACGCCAGCCACTTCCGGGAGATTTTCTTTACGGAGCTCTTTTCTCTGGTTTCAGACCTAAAGCTGGACGTTCCAGTGTTCAGCCCGCGCTACATGGCGCACATGATTTCAGAGACGACGCTCCCCTCGCTGGTTGCCTATTTCGCCACGTTGCTCTACAACCCGAACAACGTATCAAGCGAAGCTTCTCCAGTGACTATCCGTCACGAATTAGAAGTAGGCAAGCAGTTTGCCCGGTTATTTGGGTTCGATGACCGAACATCGTTTGGCCATCTGACATCAGGCGGAACGATTGCCAATTATGAATCACTTTGGTTCCATAAGGCAGGTCGTTTTCTTCCCTTGGCCATTGAAATGGCCCGTCGAACACATGACGGGAAGACAGGGCAAAAGGGAGCTGACGCGCTCTACGAGTTTCTGAACGTGCCGCTCGAAGATGGTGAATGGTTGCTCAATGAGTTTCTTTCTGAGGGATCCGATCCTGAAATGCGCTGGGCGTTACTCGAAGGTAGTCTGATTTCCCACATCGGGGATGCCCGTTTCCGCAGGGCTGTAGAGGAAATGTTCGAAACACCATGGATTGAACCAGTGGTCATTGTGCCGAAAACGGCCCACTACTGCTGGCGCCGGTCAGCAGGTCTGTTTGGGCTCGGACGGGATAACTATCGCAAAGTGGACGTAGACAACGAGTTTCGAACGTCTCCGAAGGATCTGGAACGGGTTCTGACGGAATGTGCCGAGGAGCGTTGCCCGATTATTCAGATCGTCTTCGTCGTAGGCACGACGGAATTTGGATCGATTGATCAAGTAGGGGAATTAGCCGATGTCCGGGACCGGATGGCCGCAAAAGGCACGTATGCGCCGATTCATGTCGATGGTGCATACGGTGGCTATTTCGCAACAATGTTTCGGCGTGGAGCTGATCCTGTGAATACAGCTGAGCCAGAGGACCGCTGGATTGGCGAATCATTCCATTCGTTTTCTCGTGTCGATTCCGTTACTGTTGATCCGCACAAGGCCGGGTATATCCCATATGGCGCTGGCTCAATCGTAATTAAACACGGCTATCTCAAAGACTTAGTGGCCGAAAATGCGCCCTATTGTCTTGACCGCGAAAACGCAACCGACGAGGAGGCACCTCGCCCACAATTGGGCAAGTTCATTCTCGAAGGGTCTAAGCCCGGAGCCGTGGCGGCATCAGTTTGGTTCAGTCATAAGCTCATCCCATTGGACCAAGATGGATACGGACGTCAGCTCAGGATTCTGTGCGATATAGCTCGGGAATTCGATTCGAAAGTAACGAGTCGGCGTCGAGTCAGATCACTGTATCGACCCCACACCAATATTGTCTGCCTCATCATTGAAGATGAATCCGTGAGGAGTCTTTCTAGCCTCAATGCCCTCACTGAGCACTTAGCCGTGCGTTTTGGTGTCCGAGACGTCTTGAGCATCCAGGTATATGACTACCTGGTTTCTAGGACGACAATGGCCACGGAACTGCCCCTTGTCAGACAAGATGAGTATCTACAATCCCTAGAACAGGATGCGTCCAGTGTCGCTGTATTGCGTCTGGTGTTCATGAATCGGTGGGTTGCTGATAAGGAAGCAGGAGGGAAGACGTACTTGGACGACTTCCTGGATCGGCTGGAAACGGCCGCCGATGAGTGGATAGCGCAAAACTGACCGGCCCAGCTGTCAACTATAGCGTACAGAGATAGCCTATAGATCGGACAGGGGGCGGGCATCAGCGATTTCCGGTCCTCGTTTTCCTTCGACCACACTGCAAAGGCTAACTGTTGGGTCGTGCTCAAAATAAAGCTGCCAACCTCCACGGATAGCTTCTTCAAGCAGCAGTGCCTTTTCATCGATGGTCGTCATGGGCCAAAGATCGTAGCCCATATTCCACGCCGGAGAAAGGTGGGCATGTGTCGGGAGCAGATCCGCCGTGTAGAGTAAAGAATGACGCTCGTCGTGAACCCTCACTAGCTGCATAGCCTTCGTATGTCCATCGACCGGAATCATTTCGACACCCGGAAAAAGGTCATGACGCCCCGAAACGAGATTCAATTGCCCGGAGGCTGCCAGCGGGTCGAGGTTTTCAGGAAGAAAAGAGGCTTTTTCCCTCACATTTGAGCCCATGGCCCAATCCCAATGTGCATCTTGCACGTGAAACGTGGCCGCCGGAAATGCAACCTGTAGCCTGCCATCAACGATTTCAGTGCTTCCCCCACAATGATCGAAATGAAGATGGGTCAGGATTACATCGGTGATGTCGTTCCTGTGAACACCAATGGCGGCTAATGAAGCATCTAGCTCCATTGTTGAGGTATCTACGGCGTAGATTTTGTTGAACTTCTCGTCTTGCTTGGAGCCGATGCCGTTGTCAATTAAAATCAACCGGCCGTTTCCCTCAAGTAGCAAACACCGAGCATGCAGAGGGATCCGATTCAACTCATCCGCCCCGATACGCTTTTCCCACAACGGCTTAGGGACGATGCCGAACATGGCGCCACCGTCCAGGCCAAAGCGGCCCGTTTCGATGGTATGAAGATTATAGGAGCCAATGCGAGCCATGATGGATCGGGAATCGATTAAAAAAGGGTGGGATTCTGTAAGGAATCTACTGGACAAAGGTTGGCCTGCGCCCTAACCTCGGAGAGCTAAAATACAGCCTTCCTCTTCAACAGTTTTACTCTATGCCAGTCTCTGACGCTCACCGCATCGTTACCCGGGATCTAGACACGCCACCTCGGCTTCTGCTGGGTCCAGGACCTTCCAACGCGCACCCACGAGTTCTTCGGGCGATGTCAAACCGACAAGTAGGGCACCTAGACCCTACGTTTGTTGCGCTCATGAACGAAGTTCAGGAGTTGCTTCGTTACGCGTGGCAAACAGACAATCAGGTTACCATCCCTGTTTCGGGGACGGGAAGTGCCGCCATGGAAGCTGCCGTAGCCAATACGGTGGAGCCAGGTCAGTCAGTTCTGGTGGGCTGTAATGGATATTTCGGGGAGCGGATGGTAGACATGGCCTCGCGCTACGGAGCCGTCGTTCACCGAATGGATGCACCGTGGGGAACGTCGTTTGATCTGGATACGATCAGAAAGGCAATGGAAACGGCCCGACCGTCAGTATTGGGACTAGTACATGCAGAAACATCCACCGGAGCGCGTCAGCCACTAGAGGGTGTTCGTGCATTGTGTGACGAATTCGATTGTCTTTTGGTTGTTGACACCGTTACGAGTCTAGCCGGTGTGAAATTGTTTATCGACGAATGGGGCATCGACGCTGCCTATTCAGGCACGCAAAAGTGTTTGAGCTGCCCTCCTGGACTCGGACCCCTCACGCTGAATCAGAAAGTGATCGATCGTCTAGCCAGGCGGACAAAGCCTGTACCGAACTGGTATCTGGATATGTCCCTCGTAGGTAAGTATTGGGGGTCGGCCAGAACGTATCATCACACAGCGCCGATCAACATGAATTATGGAATTCGAGAAGCGCTTCGTTTAGTAGCCGAAGAAGGGCTTGAGGCACGGTGGCAGCGTCATGAGGATAATGCTCGTATGTTCTGGAATGGGCTGGAGGCTATCGGTCTCTCGTGCCATGTAGACGAGGAAATTCGTCTACCGAGTCTGACAACCGTTCGGGTCCCCGATGGCGTAGATTCAGGACGCGTCGCGCGAACATTATTGAACGAGTATAATATTGAAATTGCAGGGGGACTTGGTCAGCTTGCAGGCAAAGTTTGGCGTGTTGGGATGATGGGCTTTAATAGTCGCCCCGAAAATGTGCGGTTGCTGCTAGCCGCAATGGAAGACGTTCTATCAAAGGAAACAGCTGCATGAGCGATACGATCGAATCGGCTCCTACGTCCACCGATGTGGATATGGCACGCGTGGAGGCCTGCATGGCGCGCCTCTCGGCGCGCCTGGGCGATGCCCTTCGTACCGATGACTATCAACGCGCGCTCTATTCCACCGACGCAAGTATATATCAGATCCAGCCGCTTGGGGTGGTCGTGCCTCGTCATCGGGACGACATGCAGGCCGTTATGGAAACAGCTTCCGAATACGGAGTGCCGGTCACGGCACGTGCTGCTGGAAGTAGTTTAGCCGGTCAGGCGATAGGCCGCTCTATCATCATGGACGTGACCAAACATCTTGATTCCATCCTCGATCTGGACACAGAAGCACGTCGTGTCACGGTTGAACCAGGCGTTGTCCTTGATGACCTCAACCGTGTCTTGAAGACAGAAGGATTGCTCTTCGGTCCTGACCCAGCGTCGTCGAACCGCGCAGCAATGGGCGGCATCGTCTCGAACAACTCCACGGGAAGCCACTCCATTTGTTATGGTATGACGGCGGACCACGTTCATTCCATGGATGTCGTCCTCGCAGATGGTACAAGAACTTCATTCGGTAACCTCGACGAGGCCGCTTTTCGAGCTCGCGTGGGTCAACCGGGACTCGAAGGTCGTATTCACGCTGGGCTTTCAGCCATGCTCGCAAACGACGGCGCCCGGCGCATCATCCAAGAAGACACACCCAAGCACTGGCGCCGCTGTGGAGGATACAATCTAGACCGGTTGGTCCAGGAAGAATTGAGCTTCCGCCTGCCTCATCCAGAAGGGCGCAATCTTGCACGGATTGTATGTGGCGCTGAAGGAACGCTGGCCCTGATCGAATCGGTCACCCTGGACTTGGTCCCGCTACCAAAGCAGACCGGACTTGCCATCGTCCATTTCGATGACATCGTTCAGGCCCTAGAAACGGTTCAGTTGATTCTAGAGTCCGACCCGTCGGCGGTAGAGCTGCTAGACCATCTTGGGATGTCGATGTGCCGGCAGTCTCCTATGTGGCGCAAGAAGTTGGAGCAGTTCGTCGAGGGCGAACCCAATTGCATTCTTATAACGGAGTTTCAAGGCGAGACACAGGAGGAGATCCGCTCGCGTATTGATTCGCTCGAGGAATTGCTTCGTCGGCAGGGGGCGCCGTTCACCCGCATCGTATCCGTTGTAGACGAGAGTGGGCAGGCAGATGTCTGGTCGGTCCGCAAGATGGGCCTTGGCTTTTTGATGAGTGTCCGTGGAGATCACAAGCCTATTCCGTTCATCGAAGATGCGGCCGTGCCAGTCCAACACCTAGCTGAGTACGTAACCGATGTCGAACGATTCTGCAACGATCGCGGCCTCCAAGTTGCCTACTACGCGCATGCAAGCGCCGGTTGTGTGCACATTCGCCCCATGGTGAATACCAAGGCGGCCGCCGAGATCGCTCACTTGCCGGATATCGTAGAGTTTGCCATCGAAAAACTGAAAGGGTTCGGCGGCTCGCTTTCCAGCGAACACGGGGATGGTAGAGCCCGCAGTGGGTTCAACAAGGCCTTCTTTGGAGAGGGGCTTTATGAGCTTTACGCGCAGACGAAGGATCTCTTCGACCCAGAGCATCTGCTGAATCCGGGGATCATCACAGGCGCTGGCTCCATGACCGCTGACTTACGATTTGGATCGGAGTACCACGCGCAGGAGCTCAGAACGAATCTTGATTTTTCAGATGATCTGGGTTTTGCCTCGGCAGTCGAAATGTGCAATGGGGCGGGCGTGTGCCGTAAGCTCGGAAGCGGAACCATGTGTCCGTCTTTTATGGCCACCCGAGAGGAAGAACACTCCACGAGGGGCCGCGCAAACGCGCTTCGAAACGTGCTCAGTGGCCATTTGAATCCGAATCTGCTGACAGACAAGCGCCTATACGAGACGATGGATCTGTGCCTTCAGTGCAAAGCTTGCGCCTCGGAATGCCCTTCATCTGTCGACATGGCGACCATCAAAGTAGAATTTCTAGACCGCTATCATCGCGCAAACGGAACGCCTCTCAGATCGAAGTTCTTCGCCCGCGCCGCGCGCCAGGCCCGCCTCTTCAGTGGCTTCTTGGCACCCATCGCAAACAAAATGGCCGGCAAGGCAGGCATACGAAAAAGTCTGGAAGCAACCTGGGGCATTTCCTCAAAGCGCACCCTGCCTCCTTTTGCCAAGCAACCATTTACGAAGTGGTTCGCCAAACATCGAAAGAAGCAGGGCCAGCCAATTAATGGAGCTGCAGCACGCCCCCGAGTTGTCCTTTTCAACGACACCTTCAACACATACCATTATCCCGATGTGTCGCGCTCAGCCGTTCTCGTGCTGGAGGCGTGTGGGTTTGACGTCATTCTACCTGGCCATCATTGTTGTGGGCGCCCTGCGATCTCGAAGGGATTGGTCAATGTAGCGCGCAAGCAAGCGTCCCAGACACTAGATAAACTAGCTCCGTATGCCAAGGAGGGTCTCCCAATTATTGGTCTTGAGCCGAGCTGTATCCTCTCTTTCGATGATGAATATCATCGTTTGCTGCCTGGCGATCCGCGTGTTCCGTTGGTTGCCGAGCGCGCAATCTTATTTGATGATTTCATGGCTTCCTTAGACGCCCAGCATCTCCCAGATATGAGCGGTTATGATGAGGTCTTGTTGCACGGTCACTGCCATCAAAAGGCAGCCGTCGGCACGGGTGGTACCCACGGCGCTTTGGGGCATATCGAAGGATGCTCGGTCAACGAGGTGGATTCAGGATGCTGTGGTATGGCCGGCTCGTTCGGATTCGAAGCAGAGCACTATGACATCTCCATGCAAATCGGAAAGCAGCGTCTTTTTCCGGCCATCTGGGATACGCCGCGTCATGCAACGATTGTAGCGCCTGGCGTAAGTTGTCGGCAGCAGATTGCAGAGGGTACGGGCCGCAAAGCACTCCATCCGGCCGAATTAATGTACCGGGCCATGGTGCGCGCAGAACAGGGTAGCGTAAATCACGCAGTAGACAACGAAATGGACGGAGAGAAGGCATGAGTCGCAAAACGAATCACCATATGACGGCCGATGAGTTTCGGCGGTACGGGAAGGAGATGGTGGACTGGATCGCGGACTACTATGAGTGGGTCGAGACGCAACGTGTTCTGCCCGACATTGAGCCAGGTGATATCCGAAAATCACTGCCAGAAAAACCACCGATTCACGGTGAGTCATTCGATGTCATCATGCAGGATGTCGATCAGTTCATTATGCCCGGTATCACCCACTGGCAGTCACCTGGTTTTTTTGCCTATTTCCCCAGCAACACGTCTTTTCCGTCGATTCTGGGGGAAATGATGTCAGCCGGCTTGGGGCAACAAGGCATGTCTTGGAAGACCAGTCCCGCGACCACTGAACTCGAAACCCTTGTCATGGACTGGTTGGTTGACATGATGGGCTTGCCTCGCAGCTTTCATTCCTCAACAAATGGGGGAGGGGTCATCCAGGACACAGCTTCTAGCGCGACTCTGTGCGCACTCTTGGCAGCCAGGGAACGAGTAACCGGAGGCGTCGGAAATCGTTCGGGAGCGCCAAATACGCTCGTGGCTTATACGTCGGATCAAGCGCACAGCTCAGTGCAAAAGTCAGCACGAATAGCGGGGATAGGGGATGATCGGCTCCGGCTTATTCCCTCCAATGAGAGCTTTGCGATGGATGCAAATGCCCTCCAAGCTGCTATCCAAAAAGATCGAGATGACGGTCTGACACCGTTTTTTGTGAGCGCAACTGTTGGCACCACCTCCTCAATGGCAATGGACCCCATACTATCCATTATCGACGCGGCTGAGGGTTGCTGGATCCATGTGGATGCTGCTATGGCCGGTACGGCTGCTATGTGCGAGGAATTCCGATGGATCCACGAAGGGCTGGAGAGGGCGGACAGCTATTGTTTTAATCCACACAAGTGGATGTTCACTAATTTTGATTGTGACTGCTTCTGGGTGAAGGACAAAACGGCTTTGGTTGGGGCGCTGAGCATTCTGCCCGAATACCTGCGCACTGCTGAGCATTTGAGTGGAGCAGCCATTGATTATCGGGACTGGCAGATACCTTTGGGAAGGCGGTTGAGAGCCTTAAAACTCTGGTTCGTTCTGCGTCACTATGGCCAGGAAGGCTTGGCGTTTCATATTCGAGAGCACGTTCGCTTGACCGAGCATCTAGCGCAGCGTATCGGCGATGATCTTGATTTCCATCTGGTCGTTCCTCGAACACTGAACCTTGTGTGCTTCACCCATCAAAGGGGAGACGAGTTCACTGAGCAGTTGATGGAACGGCTTAATGCCTCAGGATCAATCTATTTGAGTCATACAAGATTGGCGGGCACCTACACTATCCGCATGTGCGTCGGGGGAAGAGACATGCAGCAGCGCCATGTCGATGCTGCCTGGGATCAAGTTGTGAACACGGCCCGAGAGCTTTCAGAGGAGCTCGCAAACGCTTCAAGAAGCGCGTCAGAAATCCGTGCGTGATGACTGACTCACCCTCATACCTGCGCGAGCGTATTGGATTGGTGCTAGGACCCTTAGTGTTCCTAGTATTCTTTTTAACCGATCCTCCGAACGCCTTAAGCTTCAATGCATGGTTGACAGCAGGTATGGGGTTGTGGATGGCGATTTGGTGGATGAGCGAGGCCCTACCCATTCCGATTACCTCCCTGCTCCCAATTTTACTGTTTCCCATCCTTGGAATCAGTTCCATTCGTGAGGCAGCAGCACCCTATGCGAATCCGCTTATTTACCTGTTTCTAGGTGGTTTTATGTTGGCTATCGGCATGGAAAAGTCAGGTCTGCACAAACGAATAGCACTCTTTTTACTCTGCCGTGTTGGGACCCGTCCATCGTCCATTATTGGCGGCTTCATGGTGGCCGGAGCGGTATTGAGTATGTGGGTGACCAATACGGCCACCACCATGATGATGCTGCCTATTGCCTTGTCCATCATCCATTTGGCGCAGGATCGACTAGGTAAAGAGAACATGCCCGATCTTGCCCCGGCTCTCATGCTGGCCATCGCCTACAGTTGCACGATTGGCGGCCTGGGGACCCTTATAGGAACCGTCCCGAATGCTCTGATGGCAGGTTTCATGGAGGAGACCTACCAAGTGGAGATCGGCTTCGTGCAGTGGATGGGCCTTGGTGTTCCAATTATCCTTATTGGCCTGCCTATTACATGGTTCTTGTTAACACGCTTCCTGTTTAGGCTGGGAAATAGCCCGATTGAAGGGATGAAGGCTTTAATTAGCGAAGAGGTAGACAAGCTTGGATCGGCATCCAGAGATGAAAAAGCAGTCGCTGGCGTGTTCTCTCTTGCTGTCGTTCTCTGGATTACACGGCCTCTTCTTTCGCCTCTCATTCCTGGTCTTTCCGACACTGGAATAGCCCTACTCGCGGCGTTGCTTCTATTCCTTGTTCCAGGTCATAAACCAGGCCCCACGTGGGAGTCTCGCTTCTTGATGCAATGGAATGATGCTCGTGCCTTACCCTGGGGAATTCTGGTACTATTCGGAGGCGGGCTTTCATTGGCATCAGCCATTGATAGTACTGGGCTCGCGGTATGGATTGGGGGCCTGATTTCAGGAGTAGGGCAGTGGCCCGTTCTGTTGATTGTCCTGATGGTGACCATACTCGTCATCTTCCTCACCGAGCTGACATCAAACACGGCGACGACCGCTGCCTTTTTACCCGTTATGGCGTCTGTTGCGGTCGGTATTGGTCAGGATCCGTTTATACTAGTTCTGCCGGCTACGATTGCTGCAAGTGCTGCTTTCATGTTGCCGGTTGCAACCCCACCTAACGCAATTGTATATGGGAGCAATCTCGTTTCTATTCCGAGAATGGCTCGAACGGGTATATGGATGAATCTGCTTTTCACCATCCTTATCACGGTTCTGGTCTATTTTCTGGCTCAATGGGTTTTCGGGGTCGTCCCAGGTTTATTGCCTGGCTGGGCGAATTAACCTCCATCATTTCGAATTCTTTCGCTGCATGCATCTTTCAGATTCAACCGAACGCATCTTCGTGGCTGGTCACCGAGGTCTCGTTGGCTCAGCAATCGTGCGGGCCCTCAAAGACGCCGGTCATCGCTCAATATTGACCCGAACCAGGGCTGAGCTGGACTTGCAAGATCAGCAAGCAGTGCGGCACTTTCTTGAGACGGAACGACCTGATCACGTCATCGTCGCTGCCGCCAAGGTGGGGGGTATTTTGGCTAATGATTCCTACCCCGCTGACTTCCTGT